>Ga0310811_10009070_pt1 | contig 12825 bp, 9 predicted proteins | sample YCmetagenome_FD_207642 | JGI IMG/M metagenome (GOLD analysis project Ga0310811, IMG submission 207642) | Soil microbial communities from experimental microcosm in Duke University, North Carolina, United States - YC | ecosystem: Engineered > Artificial ecosystem > Soil microcosm > Unclassified ...
TGCGCCTGCTGTGGAGCGCGAGACGTGAGAATCAGCCCGCGTCCTGGTGAGCGAGGGCGAGCTTGCACTCCTCGACGTAGAACGTCGCGTCGAACGTCGACGGCTTGTCGCTGCGCTCGAGGTCCGACGTCTTCACCTTCAACCAGCCGCAGCCGTTATACGTAATGCTGCCGATCTCGGTCTTCATGTCGGGCAGGAGCAGGTGGACCGCGATGCTGATGTGGTGCTCCTCGAGGGTCTCACCCGCGATGAACCACTTCTCCGCCGCCGCCATCCACGCGTCCTCGACCTTTCCGTCCGGACCCGAACCGACGGTGAACTTGATGTCCGAGAGCTCGAGGCTGTGCGCGAGCAGCGCATTCTCGCGGAGGTGACCGACGGCGTCGACCGCGGTCTTCTGCGTGAACTTCGGGAGCTCGACCTTCTGCACGGTCGACACGTCGAGGCCGGCGACCTCGACGCGGAAGTTCGCGCACATGAAGTCCTTGTGCCGCTTGCCGAGGCCCGACAAGACGCTCTTGCCGGTGCCCTTGACGTGGCGAACCGACTCGGGCTTGAACTTGATGTCGCAGTACATCGCGTCCTTGCTCGCGGCGTCGAGGTTCGAGAACGAGCACTCCGTGATCAGCGCCTGCATGAAGTTGACGCGCCGCATCTCCATGCCGTCGAAGTTCGCGCTGAGGATCGCGCCGTCGCGGTACGCCGACGTGCCGGCGTGGTCGAACGACTGCTGGATCCACTTCTGGAGCTCACCGCCCATCGAGGCGGCGACGGACATGCCGCCCTCGCCCCAGGCGATGTTGGCGATCGACTTCTTGGTCACCCAGTCGACGCCCGACTTCATGTCGTGCTTGTCACCGCTGAGCTCGGGCGTGGTCGCCTTCTTCAGCATGCCCTGGAGCTTGCCGTTGAGGTCGAACCCGAACATCGCGTTTGTATAGTTACGAGCTGACGCCATTTCTTTTTTCTCCGTCGTGTCTTCGTTTCGTTCCGGCCCGACACGGGGAGCGGCGCGGACCACACGGCTCTTCTCTCGACCACCACCGGGCGTTGCCCGGTCCTACCTACCGTGTAGCTCGCGACGTTCTCCCTATCGTTTGTCTCTTCGACGACCGTGGAGTCGCTGCGTGCATGATTGCGTCGCCGCGCTCCCTGTTGTTCCGACTGCTCCGTACTACGCGGGGGCCGGAGGATTCCTTCCCCCGGCCCCGCGTCCGTTACATCACTCCTCGACGCCGCCGCCCGACGCCATCTGACCGATACGGAAGATGACGAATTCGGCCGGCTTCACCGGGGCAAGACCGATCTCGCAGACCAGCTGACCAGCGTCGACGACCTCCGGCGGGTTGGTCTCGGCGTCGCACTTCACGTAGAACGCCTGCTCGGGGGCGGTACCCATGAGGGCACCGTTGCGCCAGAGCAAGGTGAGGAACGACGTGATCGTGCGCTGCACCCGCTTCCAAAGCCGATGGTCGTTCGGCTCGAAGACGACCCACTGGGTCGCGCGCTCGATCGACGACTCCACCATGATGAACAGGCGGCGGACGTTGATGTAACGCCAGCTCGGATCCGTCGAGAGCGTACGCGCGCCCCAGATGCGGATCGCGCCGTTCAGGAAGCGGATCGCGTTGATGCCCTTCGGGTTGAGCAGGTCCTGCTCACCCTTCGAGACGTTGTACTTGAGGCCGAGCGCGCCACGAACGATCTCGTTCGCCGGCGCCTTGTGGACGCCGCGCTCCGAGTCGACGCGCGAGTACACGCCCGCGATGTGACCCGACGGCGGAACGAACACGTTGCCCTTGTCCGGGTCATAGACCTGGATCCAGGGGAAGTAGTACGCGCCGTACTTGGAGTCGCGCGGCTTCGGGAGCTTGTCCACGCCACCGCTGATCGTCTCCGGCGAGTCGAGAATGGCGAAGCGGTCCTTGCGGGTCTCGCAGTGGGACAGGATCGCGTCCTGCACCGCCGGCGAAACCTGGCCGGGGGCCGCGACGATCGCGATCTCGTCGACTTCCTCGAAGCACTTGAGGCCCGAGCGCTGGCCGGGACCATTGTCCTTGCCGATGTAGAGCGCCTCGCGACCACCGCCGCCCGTCGGGGCAGCCGCGGCCGGAGCCTTGTCGTCCTTCTTGTCGCCGGCCGCAGCGGGCTTCGCCGTCGCCGGCGCATCCGCCGGCGCGCCGACGTTCACAACGAAGCAGCGCGAGCCGCCGTTGTTGAAGAAGCCGTAGACGCCGTGAGCGAGGTGCTCCGAGCAATCCTTGAAGTCGCCGTACGTCTTCACGAACTGCGACCAGTTGGTGATCAGCACGGGCTCGTTCATCGGGCCCTTCGCCGACTCACCGAGGAAACCGACGGTGTTGGTACCGACCGCTTCGATCGGCTTCGCGCCGCGATCCACTTCCTCGACATACACGCCAGGTGACAGGTAGCTAGTGGCCATGTGCTCTCTCTCCTTCGCGTCAGACGATGGCGCCCTTCCATGGACGTCTATCGGTCTTGCCGGACGTTGCCGGCGTTCTTGGTTCGCACCGAGCCCCCCGGCCCGGTGTCTTCACGCTGCGCGGACGTCGCGCAGCGTAGAAACGTGATCAGCCCCCTCCGCCGCCTCCGCGGCGCCCTCCTCCGAGATCGAGACGACGTGCGAACGGGTTCGGCGCCGGGCCCTGTTCCTTGACCTTCGGATCGGTGATCGAGCGGTACATGAGCTCGCGCGATTGCACCCGTTTGAACTCTTCGAGCTTCTCCGGAATGATCGGAACGAACGTGTAGGCCTGGATCGCCGGACGCACCGGCTGGTTCAAGCTGCCCCAGAAGCGCGACAACGTGCCCTCGTCGAGGCGCGTCTGGAGGATGAAGTAGAGATCGAAGTCTTCGGGGAACGTCGTGCCGCGCATCTTGTCTTTGGGCACGGCCGGGTTCTCGAAGATCGTGCGCACGAGCAAGCCGACGAGGAGCTGCTCGTCCTCGGGCGTCTGCGCCCACGCGCTGATCAGGTAGTCGAGGCGCAGCCACAGCGGCCGCTTGCGCATGAACTCCTTCACGGAGCCGTCGTCTTGCGCGACCTCGACGAGCTCGGAGTGCGGCGTGTAGTCGGTGCCGTCGGGATCGCACGCGACTTGATACAGATAGACCGAGACCGCCGGCAGCTTGCCTTCGATCGCGTCAGGCTTCGGCGCGCCGTCGATGATGTGGACGCGCTTGTAGCCGTTGCGCTTGAACTCGTCTTGGAGCATCCGACTGATCGTGTCGGACGTCTCCTTGATGATGTGATGTTGAGGCGTCGCGCTCATCGATGGTCCGAAACGGATCGCCCTGGTTCCCCCCAGGAGCCTTGGTCACGCGTTGGAGCCAGGCGACTCGAACTTGTGACCGGGGACGAATCGTGGCGGAAGCGCGAGACGCGTTCAAGCACGGAATGACGATTTCGTGTGCGTGAGAACGGCAAACACCGGCGGCGCTCCGACGCGCGCGTAGGTCGGTTTCTCGTCGGTGCGAAGCCCTCGCGTTGACACGTCGCAGCAACCTGAGATAGTCGCCGTGTTGCGCTTCGAGCGACACATCTTCGTGTGCACGCAGGCGCGCGCGGGTGGCGGCAAGCCATCGTGCGGCGCGCGCGGCTCGCAAGCGATCGTGTCCGCGCTCGAGCGCGCGATCGCATCGCGCCCCGAGCTCGCGACGAAGATCGGCATCACGTCGTGCGCGTGCCTCGGTCCCTGCTTCGACGGCCCGAACGCGGTCGTGTATCCCGACGGCGTCTGGTACGCGAACCTCGACGAGAACGACGTCGACGATCTGATCGCGCATCTCGCGGGCGGTGCGGTCGTCGAGCGACGACGCTACTCGTGGCCCGACGACGAGTGACGTAGGCGAGCGAGGCGCTTGTCAATGTCCTTGGCAGCCTCGGTCTGGCCGTCCGCTGCATAAGCAGCCCTAGCAATCTCTCCGACACTGCGAGCATGCTCTTGGTCGCCGGACTGCTCGTACGCATCGGACAAGATGTCGGCTACCTCGGCCAGATCGCGTGATGCCATCTTGGTGCGATCCGTGCGCTCCCACGCGGCGCCGAGATCGCGAGCGGCCTCGTCCGCTCGATGAAGATCGAGGCGCGACTCAGCGCGGAGGGCTTCGAGGATGAGGACGAAGCTCGGCGCGATCGCGCCTGGATGGTCGATCAACTTTCCTAGCACCGCGACCGCATCCTCGTACCGATGCGCTTTCTCGAGCGCTTGCGCGTAGTACATGACCGTCGCGTATTCGGCCATGGTCCCCGGGTGCTCTCGAGACACGCGCTCGAGCATGCCCGCCATCGTCGCCAACGCCGCATCGGTGTCACCGATCTTCAAGAGTGTCGATGCACGCCGGCGAAGGACTTCGTCGCGCGTCGGCGGCGGCAACCGCCCGGCGTCGACGATCGCCTTGGCGTGGTCGAGGGCTTCACGCGCGGCGGTCGCGTTGCCGAGCTTCGCTTGGGACTGTGCGAGGGCCGACCAGGACATCGCCGCCGGGCCGCTGTCGGCGCCGCGAGATTCGAGGATCATCGCGTGCGCAGTCGAAAGTACGACGAGCGCGTCGCGAGTGCGCCCCTGCATGGACATGGAGTTGGCGATCTGCTGAAGGTCGTCGAGGATCACGATGTGGCGCGGTCCGTATTGATGGATCAGCTCCGCCAACAAACGCTCGGCGGTGCTCAGGTTTGCGGCCCAGTCGCCGCTTTCCTGCTCGACCAACGCCTTGCACGACAGCAGCCGGTTGAAGCCACGATCGCCCATACGTGTCGGTTCGCTGACACGCGCAAGCGCCGTCTCGCAGGTGGCCCGCGCTTCACTCGGCCGAGATGCATGCGCGAGGGCGACGCCGATCAAGGCCTCCGTGATCGCCTGCTCGTCGCGATCACTCGCGCGCGTCGCGGCAGCGCGCGCAGCCTGGACAAGGTAGTCGAGTCCGTCGTAGCGGCCGAGCGTGTCCGCCAGGTCGAGCTGCGTCTGCCACGCGTGTAGTGCCAATAGATCATCACCGCGCTCGGCAGCACTTGCGGCAATCTCGCGCGCGAGCGCGTCCGGTTCACCGACGAAGACGTCCTCGGCGAGATCGAGACGTAGTACTTCATTCGCGGCGTCGTCGATGAGAGGCCGCCAGCCCAATCCGCGCGCTCGCCAGAGCACCGGATGCGCCTTTGCGAAGGCCGCTCCGTTGTTGCCTGCGGCGTGCAGTCGCCTAGTCTCGGCGAGGTCGCGCTGCACTCCGCGGATCTCCGCGAGCCAGCGCGCATCGCTGGGCAGCGGATCATGTTCGAGGCGGCTGCACTCCGAAACTGATGGCAGGGACGCGATCTGTCGGGCGTGGTCGACGACATCACCGCCCTCTGAGAGAAGCTCGATACGCCCGTCGACCTCGATTAGGCCTTGATCGAGGCACGCGGAGATCGTTCGCCATGCACTCTCGGGCAGAGCTCCGCGTTCCGCATCGCGACACGTTGTCTCGCGCACATCATGCCATTGGGTCGACCAGCGATCGATCGACGCAATCGCCGTGGCCGTTGCTTGCGGGGCGTAGGGTTTGCCGGTCCCGCGGATCGCACGATCGACGCGTGCTCGATCGGTCGGGCCCCACACCGATCGAACGCGCGCGGCTTCTTCCCCGCATCGATCGATCGGAGTGCGACGAGAAACGATGACGACGGCTGCGAAGGTGCCAACCACCACCAGGCTCGCGAAGACGAGCGCGGCGCGGCGGCGGCGCGACAGGATCGAGCGCAGCGCCACGAGCAGCGAATCCATCGACGGCCAGCGATCGGATGGATTGGCGGCGAGGCCGCGCAGCAAAGCGCGACGGAGCGACGCGGGGACCGCGCGGCCCTTCGGCGCGGGCCGCGGGCCGCGCGCGATCGCGGCGGACCAGGCGTCCGGATCGTGGCGGCGCGCGTTGTCGACCGCGAACGGGCGCTCGCCGTAGACGCCTTCGTAGAGCGATGCGCAGAAACTGAAGATGTCCGCGCGCGCGTCGACGTCGGCGCCCATGTGCTGCTCGGGCGCCATGTACGGCGGCGTGCCGACCGCGACGCCGGTGCGCGTGAGCGTGAACGTCGAGCCTGGCGGCGTCGGCAAGTCACCCGAAGGCCCGCCGCCTTTGATCGTCGGATCGTCGCCGGAGATCGGCGTGACGACTGCAGCGCCGGAGCCGTGGTGCTCGCGATCGGCCGGCACCGCGAGCCCGAAGTCGGTCACCGCCACGCTTCCGTCCGAATCTCGGACGAGCACGTTGTCGGGCTTGAAGTCGCGATGGACCATGCCGGCGGCGTGTGCGGCGGCGAGCCCGCGGCCCGCCTCGACGAAGCGCGCGAGCACGTCGCGCCATGGACGGCGCACCGCGCGCAGCCATGCGCCAAGGCTGCGTCCGACCACGAGCTCCATCGCGACGAAGACCTCGCCGCCCACTTCGCCGGAGTCGTACACGCGCACGACGTTCGGGTGCTCGAGCTTCGCCATCGCCCGCGCTTCGCGCACCAGCCGCGCGGTGTACGCGCGATCGCCGGCGTCGGGGCGCACCAGCTTGAGCGCGACTTGCCGCTGTAGCTCGGGGTCCCGCGCCTCGACGACGACGCCCATGCCGCCCGCGCCGATCTCACGCTCGATCACGTAGCGGCCGACTCGATCGCCGGTGCGTGGACCACTCGGCGACGAAGGAATCGTGCGCGTCGGCGCTTGTGGATCGACCTCGGCCAAGCTGAACGAAGCTCTCAGTACGCCAAGAGCCCGTCAAGGTGAGATAGTCGCCGCGTTGAGCGAGAGCAGCACCGATCCCGACGACGAGGGCCCGCCCGACGCGCTCGGCGAGCAGTGGCAGGAGACCGATCGCTACGCGCTGATAAGCGAGATCGCGCACGGCGGTGGTGGTCGCATCTCGATCGCGATGGATCGCAAGCTCGGCCGTCGCATCGCGGTCAAGCAGCCGCTCGACGAGCGCGGCGCGCGCCGCCTCGAGCGCGAGGCGCTGGTGATGGCGCGGCTCGAGCATCCATCGATCGTGCCGGTGCACGACGCGGGTCGCGACGCGGATGGCGCGCCGTTCTACGCGATGAAGCTCCTCGGCGGACCGAACCTGAGCGAACGGATTCGCGAGGCGGGGACCTTCGAGGCGCGGCTCGCGCTGCTGCGCGTCGTCACCGCGGTCGCCGACGCGATCGCGTATGCGCACGCGCGCGGCGTGATCCATCGCGACCTCAAGCCGTCGAACGTCGTCGTCGGTGAGTTCGGCGAAGTGGCGGTGATCGACTGGGGACTCGCGAAGATGATCGGCGACCTCGACGCCGCCGCGGGCTCGACCGCCATCGGTGCGGAGCTCACGCGCGACGGCGAGGTCATGGGCACGCCGGCGTACATGGAGCAGGCGCTCGGAGCGCCGGTCGACGCGCGCTCCGATGTCTACGCGATCGGCGCGATGCTCTATCATCTGCTCGCGGGGCGCGCGCCCTACGCAGACGCGAGCGGCGGCACCGAGGTAATCGCGCGCGTGATGGCGAACCGCGCGCCCGCGCCGCTCGCGACGATCGCGCCCGACGTCGCGCCTGATCTACTCGCGATCGTCGGCAAAGCGATGACGCGCGTGCCTGCGGAGCGATATCCGAGCGCGCGCGAGCTTGCCGAGGATCTCCATCGCTACGAGACCGGGCAGCTCGTCGCCGCGCATCGCTATTCCGCGATCACGCGCGCTCGTCGTTGGCTCCGGAGGCACGCGCTCGCGGTCGCGTCGAGCGCGGCGGCGATCGGGATCGCATCGACGATCGCGGTGCTCGTGCTGTCGCCGAGCGCAACACGAGCCGAGTCGCCGTGCAGCGAGATCGACGGTCCAGTGCGCGCGGCATGGGGGCAACAGCAGCGTGCCGCCGCAGCGCGCGCCTTCGCCGCGACGGGCGTGCCGTACAACGCGGCCGCGCTCCACGCGGTCGTGTCCGGACTCGACGAACGAGCCGATCACATCGCTGCGATGCGCCGCGATGTCTGCGTCAGCCGAGCGATCGGCGCTCGATCGAGCGAATCGTCAGACTTACGCATGGCCTGCCTCGATCGCCGCATCGGCGAGCTGCAAGCCGTGAGCGACCAGCTCGCCCTCGCTGACGCGTCGACCGTCAAATCGGCGACGGATCTCTTGCAGGCACTCGGATCAGTGGCTGACTGCGCCGACGAGGCAAGGCTTCGCGACATCGCGCCACTCCCTTCGGCCCCTGCCCGACGTGCGGAGATCACCAAGTTGAACGCGCTCATGAACGAGGTTCGCGCGCAGATGCTCGCCGGGCACGAGACCACGGCAGAAGCGGTCGCACCGACCCTGCTCGGTCGTGCCCTCTCGACGGGATACGCGCCGCAGATCGCCGAGATGTTGTATCTGTACGGCAGGACCCTCGAGGCACGAGGGCGCGCGGACGCAGCTCAGGACGTCTTGCGCACTGCGGTCATCGCGGCGGATCGAGCGCGGGACGATCGCTTGCGCGCGGAAGCTCTGATCCAGCTCGCGTACGAGAACGCGACCAACAAGGGATCGCTCGATCAAGCCGACACGTACATCCGCGAGGCCCGCGCGATCAGCGAGTCGGTCTCTCGCGCGCGAGAGCGCAGACGTTACCAACCGGTACGGCTCAGCGCTGCAGCAAGCGGGGGCATTGGCGACGCTCGGATCGATGTTCCAGAGAGCACGCCGCTTCGAGGAATCCGAACACACGTTGACCGAAGCGCTCGATCGGTTCCGGCGGGTCTATGGAACTGAAGAGGTTCCCGACGTCGCGAAGGTCTACCAGAACCTCGGGATCGTCGCGTATCAGCGCCGACAACTGCCGGAGGCGGAGCGTCTGTTGCGACGAGCGATCGAATTGCTCGATCACTTCGTCGCACCGGACTCGCCTGCGCACATCGGTGCGATCTCGAATTTGGGTCTCGTCCTCACGCTCGAGGAGAGGTTCGCGGAGGCGGAGACCGCGTACAAATCGATCCTCCCGGCGGCGCGTGCTCTCGGGAACACGCGCGCGCAGCAGTCGATCCTCTACAACTTGGGCGACGTCTACCGCTACCAGGACCGATACGACGACGCGATCGCGATGTACCGCGAGTGCCTCGCGCTGCGAGAGACGAACGAGCTCGCCGCGGGCGACATCGCCCGCACACACATCGCGTTGGGTGAGACGTTTCTAGGAGCCAATCGCAACCGGGACGCGATACCCGAGTTCGAGACCGCGGTCGCGCTCTGGACGAAGATCGAAGGGCCCGACGGCTTCGACGTCGCGTTCGCGCGATACGGGCTCGGATGGGCGCACGTCGACGTCGGCGAACCTCTCGCGGGGTTGGATCACCTCGTCAAGGCGCAGAAGGAGATGGACGCGGAAGGCGACCCGCACGACCGCGGCAACCTCCGCTTCGAGCTCGCCAAGGCGAAATGGGCGGCCGGCGATCACGCCGCCGGGCGCGCGCTCGCGGAGGAGGCGAAGCCGCTGCTCGCGCAGAGCAACCACAAGGACGGCACGATCGAGAAGGTCGACGCGTGGCTCGCGTCGCACAAGTGACGAGCTAGTACGTCAAGAGCGCGTCGAGGTGCTTGCGCTCCCACGCGCGCGACTCTTCGTAGCGGTCGAAGCGCGCTTCGTCGGCCATGAAGGCCTTGGAGTGGAACTCGCGGCGGCCGTTCTTGACCTTGATGTCGTGCACTTGGTGGAGCATCTCGTGGAAGACGATCCACTCGACGAAGAAGCGCGGCACGAACGCGCGATCGAGCGAGCGGTGGATCCGGATCAGGCGATCCTCGACCGAGTAGCTGCCCATCTTGATCGAGTTGCGGCGGCGGACGCGGCCGGTGCGCGGGCCCCACGTGATCGCGGCTTCGATGCGACCGCCGAAGTAGCGCGCGTTGAGCTCGTCGTACATCGCGCGTAGATCGTGGACGTCGCCGCGGGTGACGATGATCTGGGTCGGCGTGCGGCGGGCGCGGCCCTTGACCTGGCCCTGGTTCGAGTCGATGAAGTCGCCGAGCACGCGCGAGGCGTCGCGATCGTTCTCGGCGACGTAGCGGGCGAGCGCGCGCGTGATCACCGGGTCGGCGTCGGCGAACATGATGTGCAGGCGGACGTCGTAGTGACGATCGCGCGCGCCGCGCGGCGGCAGGCGCCGCACCGAGATCATCGTGTAGCGGTTGTCGGTCAGCGTGATGCGCACGGAGCCGCGCTCCATGTGCGCGCGCACGCGCCGCTCGAGCGACGCCTGCGCGGCCGCGAGCTCGGGCGCCGGGGTCGCGTCCTTCTTGCGCCCGCGCCGGAGCGCGTCGACCAAGAGCGCGGTGCGGCCCGCGGTGTCGCTGTCGGCGACTGCGCGCCGAGGAGCCGACGTGTCCGAGCAGGGGGCGACCGGGCGCATGGGTTCTGGTGAGGTCTCCGCGGTGGCGGTGGGCGGCAGGAAGAATGGATCGTGCCGTTCCAACGCCTCGGCGACGAGCGCAGCGGGTCTCACTCGATCTCCTTTATATAAGCAGATGCGTAACGCGCGAGCAGACGGGTGCCGTCGCGGGCGCGATGCGCCCACGGGTTTTTCGGCGGTCCGGCGCCCACTTGCGCGGCAACCGTCGACGAGAAAAATGCTATCGCGCGGCGAAGAGGTGGATCAAGTTATCCACATGCGAGGGGATCGCATCCGATCGGAACCGCTGCGAATTCACACCGCTACGACGCGCGTGGAGATCACTCGTGCGCGATCGTTCGCGACGTAGCGTACCGTGCGCGCGCGCACCGTGAATCACGCGCAACCCCGCGAAGAATGTGACCCATTTGGTTGCTCCGTCGATCGCGACGGCGCTACGGTGGCTCGCACCCATCTGCCTCGGGGGCGGTGGGCATAGACCTGGAGGCCTTGCATGCGTGCATCGACCAGACTGATCACCTATTTGGCGCTCGGCGCCGGTCTCGCCGCCGCAGCCTGTGGCGGCGACAAGAACAACAACACCGCCGACGCCCGCGTCAGCGACGCCGCGAAGGCGATCGACGCGACACCCGACGCGCGCGTGCAGGTCCGCACGGGCACGCTCGCGGTCGCGAGCGTGAACATCACCGACCCCGGCGCGGCGCAGCTCGCGCTCGGCGGCGCGTCGATCTCGCTCGAGTTCTCCGACCTCACCAAAGAGGACGGCGGCATGGTGACGTTCGGGTCGGGCGCGATCGGCGAGTGCACGGTCGTGCAATACGACTCGACCCACAAGCCGCACCCCCTCGTCGACGAAGGTCCGATCACGATCTCGGGCGACGGCCTCAAGAAGCCGGTCGGCACCTGCACGTTCCAAGGCGGCGCCTACGTCTGCGTCACCGATCACCAGGACAACGTCGCCGGCACCTACTCGGCGTCGAACGCGAGCGGCGGCGCGGCGATCACCGTCACCGGGCATGACTTCACGACCGCTCAGGTCGGCATGTACGTCTCGCTGAGCGGCTTCACCGACGGAGGGATGAACCACACGTATCCGATCGTGAACATCATCGGCACGTCGGCGCAGCTCGGCGTGCCCGCGGGCGTCGCGCAGAACGCGTCGAACCAGGCGTTCAGCGGCGTCTCGTACACGCTGATCCAAGGCGCGGGCCCGATCCCGGGCGGCGCGGCGACCGTCGACTTCATCAACGTCGGGTCGGGCGGCGATCACGTGACGATCGCGATGGCCGCGAACGCCGATTACGCGACCGCGATCAGCTCGTCGCTGTCGCCGATCGGCAAGGGCATCAAGCTCAATGGTCCCGGCGGCAACTGCGCCGACTGCGCGCAGCCGCATCAGTTCCCGAAGACGGCGGGCAGCGGCGAGACCGTCAGCTTCTCGTGCGATCCGACCGCGGGCGACAAGACCGGCACCTGCGGCGAGGACGGCGATCAGCTCGCGGTCGGGCTCGTGATCACCGGCCGCACGACCGATGCCGCCGTCGGTGGTCTACCGCCGTACGCGATGCCGGATCCGACGGGCACGTGGGCGGCCTTCACGTGCAAGTTCCCGACGGCGAAGGGCGCGCAGATCCCGAACGGCGCGATCGCGGCGATCCTCGCCACCAACCCGAAGCGCATCGAGACGCGCGTCTTCCGCTTCGCGTTCGGCCTCGGAACCGACACCGACACGCTGAACGACTGGGCGACGGTCTCGGGACACGGCCTCGTCGGCCACACCGATCTCTAGAAATCGGTATCGTCGGGGCATGACAGACGACAAGCTCGTCAAGGTCTTGCTCCACGATCGAGGCGAGGACGTCGAGACGCCGTGGGCCGAGGATCTCGGGCCCGCCGACGGAGGCGGGCGCCGCGTGCGTCTCGACAACGTGCCCTTCCTCCACGCGAAGCCGACCTTCGGCGACGTGATCGTCGTGCGCGAGGATTCGCGCTACGAGGGTCAGCTCGTGTGGGATCGCGGCGGCGTCGCGTGGGATCAGATCGGATCGCGCATCGCGCTCGACGGCGGGCGCTTCGCGATGATCGTCGACTACGACGCGAAGGACGTCGATCGTTTCGGCGAGCTCAGCGAGTGGCTCGGCGAGAACGAGCTCGTGCCCGAGGGCTGCTTCGGTCCGCGCGACGGCAAGCCGGGGCGCTTGTACCTGGCGGTGCCGAAGTCGCGCGCGATCGGCGACGTGATGATCTTGCTCGGCACCAACCGCTTCGGCTTCGCGTTCACGCAGATCCACCCCGAGCCGATCGCGGCCGCGCGCCCGCCGCGCGCGAAGACCGCGCCGCCGGTCCGCGCGAAGACCGCGCCGCCGGTGCGCGCGAAGACCGAGCGCCCCGCCCCGCCGCCGCCCGCGCCGGCGAAGAAGAAGGCCAC
>Ga0310811_10009071_pt1 | contig 12825 bp, 14 predicted proteins | sample YCmetagenome_FD_207642 | JGI IMG/M metagenome (GOLD analysis project Ga0310811, IMG submission 207642) | Soil microbial communities from experimental microcosm in Duke University, North Carolina, United States - YC | ecosystem: Engineered > Artificial ecosystem > Soil microcosm > Unclassified ...
CACCCGCTGGAATTCCTCGGCCGAGCCCATGGCGCGACCGCCGGAGACGACGATCTTCGCGCCGGAGAGTTCCGGACGTTCGGACTTCACCAGCTGCTGGTCGACGAAGTGGGTCTTGGCCGAGGCGCCGGGCGCCGCGATCGTCTCGACGCTGGCCGAGCCGCCTTCCGCCGCCGCCTTGAAGACGGTCGGACGCACGGTGATCACCTTCTTGGCGTCGGAGGACTGCACGGTCTCCAGCGCGTTGCCGGCGTAGATCGGCCGCACGAAGGTCGAGCCGTCCACCACGTCGATGATGTCGGAGATCTGCGCCACGTCGAGCTTGGCGGCCACGCGGGGGCTGAAGTTCCGGCCCTGCGACGTCGACGGCGTCAGCACCGCATCATAGCTTCCCATCAGGGGGACGATGAGGGCTTCGAACGCCTCGGCCAGGCCCTCGCCCAGCTCGGCGCTTTCCGCCAGCAGCACCTTGCGGACGCCGGCGATCTTGCCGGCCGCGTCGGCCACGCCCTTGGCGTTCTGGCCGGCCACCAGCAGGTCGACGTCGCCCGACAGCTTCAGGGCCGCGGTGACCGTCTTGTGGGTGTTGTCCTTCAGGGTCGAGTTGTCGTGATCGGCGACGACGAGAACAGCCATCAGAGCACCCCCGCTTCGTTCTTCAGCTTCATGACCAGGTCGGCGGCGGTTTCCACCTTGATGCCGCCGGCGCGCTTCGGCGGCTCGGTGACCTTGACGACCTTCAGGCGCGGGGCGGTGTCGACGCCGAGCGAGCCCAGCTCCTTCACGTCCAGCGGCTTCTTCTTGGCCTTCATGATGTTCGGCAGGCTGGCGTAGCGCGGCTCGTTCAGCCGCAGGTCCGCGGTGACGATCCCCGGCAGGTCGATCTCCAGCGTCTGCAGGCCGCCGTCCACCTCGCGGGTGACCTTGGCCTTGCCGGCCGACAGCTCGACCGCCGAAGCGAAGGTGGCCTGCGGCCAGTCCAGCAGGGCCGCCAGCATCTGGCCGGTGGCGGCGTTGTCGCCGTCGATGGCCTGCTTGCCGAGGATGACCACGTCGGGGCTTTCCTCGGCGATCACCGCCTTCAGCACCTTGGCCACGGCGAGCGGCTCGAGGTCCTGGTCGGTCTGCACCAGGATGGCGCGGTCGGCGCCCATGGCCAGCGCCGTGCGCAGGGTCTCCTGGGCCTGGACCGGCCCGATGGACACCGCCACGACCTCGGTCGCCGCGCCCTTTTCCTTCAGCCGGACGGCCTCCTCGACGGCGATCTCGTCGAAGGGATTCATCGACATTTTTACATTGGCGAGGTCGACGCCCGACTGGTCGGGCTTCACCCGCGCCTTCACGTTGTAATCAATAACCCGCTTGACCGGGACCAACACCTTCATGGGTTGCTAGCGCCTCAAATTGCATTGCGGAATAATAGGTCGAAGGGGCAATAACGCTTCCTCCGAGCATTGCAAGCCGTCGGCCTTGGCGGGCGCCGCAATTCCGACGGAACCGACGGCTAGCCAGCGGTCGGTCCCTTCCAGTATGAATTGATACATGAATCCTACCGTCGAGCGGCTGAAGCTCATCTTTCTCGGCATCTTCGCCGTCGCCTGCGTGGCCATCGCCGTCTGGCAGGTCGGCTGGATCTGGCCGCGGCAGAAGTGCGAGCAGGGCCACAAGTGGTGGGACAATTCCCAGCGCGTCTGCGCCCAGCCGGTGCTGATCTCCGACATCACCGGCCGCACCATCCAGGACAAGCAGGCCGAAGCCGCCGCCAAGGCCGCCATCGGCCGGCCGGCGGCCCCGGCGACCGCCGCCGCGCCCAAGCGCTAGCGCGTGGCGCCGGACTTCCAGAACACCTCGGCGGCGCCGCGGTCGTTGGCGAAGCGGGCGGCGACGAACAGCAGGTCGGACAGGCGGTTGAGGTAGCGCAGGGCCGGGCCGCTCACCGGCTCGCCGGCTTCCTTCAGGCGAACGGCCTCGCGCTCGGCGCGGCGGCAGACCGTGCGGGCCAGGTGCAGGGCCGCGGCGGCCGGCGTCCCTCCCGGCAGCACGAAGGACGCGAGCGGCGGCAGCACGCCGTTCATCTCGTCGATCTCCGCCTCGAGGCGCGCCACCTGGCTGTCGAGGATGCGCAAGCTCGCGCCCGCGACCTCGTCCGGCCTCGGCGGGGTCGACAGATCGGCGCCCAGGTCGAACAGCTCGTTCTGAAGCCGCGCCAGCAGGGCGTCGAAATCCGGCGCCTCATGGGTGTGGAGCCGGGCCAGGCCCAGGCAGGCGTTGGTCTCGTCGACCGCCCCATAGGCTTCCACGCGAAGGTCGGCCTTGCTGACCGGCGCTCCGGTGGCCAGACGGGTGGAGCCGCCGTCGCCCGTCCGCGTGTAGATCCGGTTCAGGGTGACCACGTCAGTGGCTCGATCGCCACCAGACCGCGCCCATCAGCACCGCGATGGCGATCGCCTGGGCCAGGACGCGCAGGCGCATCAGCTTGTTCGAGTAGGAGCGGCCGAAGTCGCCGCCCCGGAACAGCGCATAGATGCCCAGCGCGAGCACGGCGGCCACGGCGATCAGGGCGGCGGGGATCAGGTAGCTGAAAACGTCCATGGACCCAATTTAGGCCGTCGCAGCCTTGCGGGCCAACAAGGATCGGCGATATCTGAGCTTGACTAGCCGGCCGTCGATCATGTTCAACGATCTGCATTCGCTTGCTGCCGAAAAACGGCCATGTTCGGAAAGGCATATGGGACAAGGGAATCTTGGGAGCGGGTCTACGCTCACCAAAGGAACTCTCCTGTAGCGATAGTTGCCGACGCCCGTATCGCGTAACGGGCATTTTTGAACGTGTTCACCTAACTCGCCTGGACGCGCCGCGGCGAGTGACGAAACGGGTGAACGCGACGAACGGTGGGGAAGGCGTCGCCGCGGGGTTGGGCGGTCGGCGCTGCTGTCTGGTGTCACTCACGGTTTAACGGCGCCGGCGCGCGCCCCGAAGGTCAAGGTTATGAAGCACGTCTCTCCTCTCGAAGTCGCCGGGGAAACCCGCGTGAAGGTGCCCACCCGCCGGGCGCTCGCCAAACAACAGACCCGCGCCAAGGTGCTGGCCGCCGCCCGCAAGCTGTTCAGCGAGCAGGGCTATGAAGGCGCCACCATCCGCGACATCGCCGCCGCCGCCGGCATGTCCACCGGCGCCGTGTTCGCCAACTTCAGCGACAAGTCCGATCTCTTCCGCGAGATCATGAGCACCGACATGGCCGTGCTGGCCGAGGCGATGCGGGAAGCCGCGTCGAAGGGCCGCAACGTCGAGGACTCGCTCCTGAAGACGTTCTGCGCCGGCTACGCCTTCTACAAGAGCCAACTGCCGCTCGCCCGCGCCGCCTTCAGCGTCTCCTGGGCGCCGGAAGATGGCCAGGTGCTGCGCAACATGCCGCCGGTGCAGTCGATGCTCGACCAGATCGTCGAGCAACACAACCTCGGCGTGCAGCGCGGCGAGCTTTCCCAGGAAGCCGAGATCAAGCTGCGCACCCAGATGCTGTTCGACGCCTATCTGTCGAACTATCCGCAGGCCATCTTCCAGGGCTGGAGCCTGGATGCGCTGCAGGCGCGCTCGCGCGACCAGATCCGGATCATCATGGCGGGTGCGCGCCGGGGCTAAGCCGCTCAGCGACCTCCCATGAAGGCCGACGTCAACGCCCATCCCGCCGCCCTGAGCGCACGACAATCGCAGAAGGTCGCGACGCGCGAGCGCGTCCTGGCGGCGGCGCGGGATCTGTTCGACCGGCTGGGCTACGAAGACACCACGATCCGGGAGGTCGCTCGCCAGGCGGGGGTCTCCGTGGGCAGCGTCTTCACCACCTTCACCTCCAAGGGCGAAATCCTCAGCCAGGTCATGCAGGACCGCCTGGACGGGCTCTATACGGAGCTCGACCGGGTGGTGCCGCACCTGCGCGGCTCCACGGCCGACCGGCTGCGGTCGATGTACGCCATCCACTTCGACTTCGAGGCGCCGCGCATGCGCCTGTTCCTGGCCCACATCGCCACGGCCTATGACTGGACCCTGCCGGCGACGTCGCGGCCCTACGGGCGCACGCCCCGCCTGCGCGAGATCATCCGCGATTGTCTGGTGAAGGGCGTCGAGGCGGGCGACGTCGATCCCGCGGTGGATGTGGACGCGGCGGTCGAACTTCTCATGGGCGCCTATGCCTGGACCTACCAGCGGGCGGTCGTCGACGGCGCCGACTCGAAGGCGCTGACGGCGGCCATGGACCGGCAGATCGGCCTGATCTGCGACGGCCTGCGCCCGCGCTGATCGCTCAGTTCGCGCCTTCCAGCAGCCGCCGCGCGATCACCTGCGCCTGGATCTCGCCGGCGCCTTCGAAGATGTTGAGGATGCGGGCGTCGGCCAGCAGGCGGCTGACCGGCTGCTCCACCGCAAAGCCGTTGCCGCCGTGGATCTGCACGGCGTTGTCGGCGGCCGCCCAGGCCACCCGCGCCGCCACCAGCTTGGCCATTCCGGCCTCCAGGTCGCAGCGCCGGCCGGCGTCCTTGGCCTGCGCGGCGAACCAGGCGAGCCGCCGGGCGCCGAGGATCTCGGCGGCCATCATGGCGAGCTTGTTGGCCACCCGCGGAAAGCGGCCGATCGGCTGGCCGAACTGGCGCCGCGCCAGCGCGTAGTCGAGCGCCAGGTCCAGGGCGTTCTGCGCCACGCCGATGGCCCGCGCCGCGGTCTGGATGCGCGCCGATTCGAAGGTCGCCATCAGCTGGGCGAAGCCCTGGCCCGCCTGGCCGCCCAGCAGGTTGGCCCCCGACACCCGAAAGCCGTCGAAGACCACCTCGTATTCCTTCATCCCGCGGTAGCCGATCACCTGGATCTCGCGGCCGCCCAGGCCGTCGGCGGGGAACGGATCGGCCTCGGTCCCGCGCGGCTTCTCGGCGAGCAACATGGACAGGCCCCGGTGGTCCTTCGAGGCGGGGTCCGTCCGCACCAGCAGGGTCATCAGGTCGGCGCGGGCGGCGTGGGTGATCCAGGTCTTGGCGCCGGTCACCCGCCAGCCGTCGCCGTCCCGCACGGCGGTGGTGCGGAGCGAGCCCAGGTCGGAGCCGGCCTCCGGCTCGGTGAAGACGGCGGTGGGCAGGATCGCGCCGGAGGCGATCCCCGGCAGGAACCGCTGCTTCTGGTCCGCCGTCCCGTGGGCGAGGATCAGCTCGGCGGCGATCTCCGAGCGGGTGCCCAGCGAGCCCGCGCCGATCCAGCCGCGGGACAGGGCCTCCGACACCACGCACATCGCCACCTTGCCGAGGCCCGACCCGCCGCAGTCCTCCGGCGCGGTGAGGCCGAACACCCCGAGCGCGCCCAGCTCCTCCACCAGCTCGAGGGGGATCAGCCGGTCGGCCAGGTGCCAGCCCTGGGCGAAGGGGGCGATCTTCTCCGCCGCGAAGGCGTCGAACTGGTCGCGGATGGCTTCCAGGGTCTCGTCCAGGCCGCTGGCCTCCAGCGAGGGCCGGCCGCGGGCCGCGTCCAGCAGCTCGACGATCCGCGTCTTCACCGCCTGCGAGGCGCCCGGCCGCAGGGCCGCGATCACCGGCTCCAGCCGCTGCGTGGCGACCGCGAGGTCGGCGGGGCGGAACATCTCGCCCTGGTTCATCGGCAGGCCGCCGGCCAGCTGGCTCAGGTACTCGAAGGCCAGCAGCTGGGCCGGCAGGGCCTCGGCCTCGCCGAAGCGCCCGGCGGCCTTGAGGGCGCGGGCCCAGGCGGCGGTCTGGCGCAGGGTCTCGGCGTAGGCGGCGGCCCAGGCGAGGCCGTGGGCGACGTGCTGCTCGGCGTCCAGCGCCGCGCGATCGATCCGCCCGTCGCGGCGCACCCGGGCGCCCAGCGCCTGCTCCAGCTCGCCCGTCAGGGCGGCGGCGGCCTGCGCGGCGCGGTCCAGCAGGTCGGGCAGCTCGGCGAGGATCAGGCTCATGGGCGCATCCTAGGCGAGGCTTGCCTTGCGTCGCGTCAGGCCGCTTTGCTGGCCTTCCACCAAGGAGCCGTCAATGATCGTCGTCCATCACCTGAACGACTCGCGCTCGCAACGCATCCTCTGGCTGCTCGAGGAACTGGGCGTTCCGTACGAGCTGAAGCGCTATCAGCGCGACGCCACGACCCGGCTGGCGCCGCCGGAGCTGGTCGCCGTCCACCCGCTCGGCAAGTCGCCGGTGATCACGGACGACGGGCGGACGATCCACGAATCCGGGGCCATCATCGACTACATCATCCGCCGGCACGGCGGCGGCCGGTTGGCGCCGCCGCCCGGCAGCGACGCCTACGAGACCTATAACCAGTGGCTGCACTACGCCGAGGGCTCGGCGATGCTGCCGCTGATGCTGTTCATGTACGTCATGCGGCTGGGCGAGGCCGGCGCGCCGCTGCAGCCGCGCATCGAGAGCGAGATCGCCAACCACCTGGGCTTCGTGAACGCCGCGCTCGCCGGCCGCGACTGGCTGGTCGGCGAGGCGCTGACCGGCGCCGACATCCAGATGAGCTTCGTGGGCGAAGTCACCGGCGCCTTCGGCCGCCTCGACGCCTATCCGGCGATCAAGGCCTGGGTCGAACGCTTCCAGGCCCGGCCGGCGTACCGGAAGGCGCTGGAGACCGGCGGGGCCTACTCGTTCGCGCGCTAGCGCGCTGACCTACGCCGCCCAGGGATCGTCCAGCAGGCCGTCGAGGAAGTCGAAGGCGGCGGCCTTGGTGAGCGCGTGCGGGATGGCCGAGAAGTGGTCGCAGCCGGGCACGGTGACGCCGTGGCCGTGCGGGAAGGCGCGGGCGAGTTCCTCCGGGTCGCCGCCGTCGTCGCGCTGACCGGCGACCACCAGCACCGGCATGGCCAGGCTTGCGAAAGCGGCGGGATCCCACGGCGGGTTCTCAGCGCCCGTGAAGGCCGCCAGCGCGCGGCGGTCCTCGCCCTGCTCGTCGGCGAAGTGGCGGAAGCTGCGCAGCATGGGGTGGGCGATGCTGTCCGGGTCTTCGGTCAGCAGGGCCTCGGCCATGGGATTGCCGGCCGGGCGCGGCTGCGGCTGCAGCAGCTTGCCGCCGACGCCGCCGAGGATCAGGTTCGAGACCCGCTCCGGGGCCGCCAGCGCCGCGGCCAGCACCGTGCGCGAGCCCATGGAATAGCCGAACAGGTCGACCCGCCGAAGGTCCAGGTGGTCCAGCAGGGCGAGGAGGTCGCCGGCCAGGTTCTCGCGACTGTAGGCGGCCGGCTCGTAGAGCTTCTCGCTCTGCCCATGCCCGCGCTGGTCGAGGCCGACGACGCGAATGCCGCGCCGCTCGAAGGCGCCGTACCAGCCGGTCCTGCGCCAGCCCTCGTTGCGGTTCGAGGCAAAGCCGTGGACCAGGACGATGGTGCGCTCCGCCGGCCCGGCCGGGGCGATGTCGTCATAGGCGAGGGTGACGCCGTCGTGGGTGAAGCTGGCCACCGCTCAGCCCGCCGTCCGCGGCATGTACCGGGCGTGGCAGCCGGAGCAGGTGTCGGACAGCGCATTGGCCGCGGCGGCGAGCCCGGCGCCGTCCCGTGTGCGGGCGGCCTGCTCGGCGGCGGCGGACGCGGCCGCCATCTGCCGGGCGAAATCCTGCCAGCCCGCGGCGTCCCTGGCCAAGGTCGGCGTCTGCAGGTCCGAGGCCACGCCCTTCAGCGCCGCCGCCGCCTCCACCGCCGCCGTCCAGCGCGCCGCGGCCGCCTTCGGCTGGCCGGGGCCATTGGCCGGATCGACCTCGCCGCCGACGGCGAACAGGGTGTTCGAGGCCGGCTCGACGATCTGCTTCATCTCGTCCTTGACCGACAGGGCCGGCGAGACGGCGAGCGCCGCCGTGGCCAGGCTCAGGCCGGCCGCGACTAGGATGGCTCTGATCACCTTGTGCTCCCCGAGATGTTCTTGTGGCGCTAGACCAGCCGCTCCCGGCGCAAAGGTCAATCGGGCTCAGGGGCGTTCGCCCGTCCACTCCCAGTGCCAGGGCTCGAAGGGATAGTTCACGAAGCCGAAGCGGTCGGCGTTCTTCACCAGCCACTGGTAGGCCGGCCCTTCGGTCATCGCCAGGCGGTTGGGGTCTGCGCTGGAATCCGCCGCAAAGCCGTCCGCCTGGCCTACGTAGAGGTCGAGCGCCAGGCCCGTCCGGTGCGCGGAACAGGTGGCGCGCGCGATCCCGTCGCAGTTGCCTTCGGCTTCGCAGCGCGCGGCGTCCGCCTGCGGGTCGCGGTAGCCGGAGAAGATGGTCAGGTAGCGCGGATCGGCGGCGATGGCTGGATCTTCGGCGCGCGCCGTGGCCGCCATCCGGCGGTAGGCCGCCAACGCCGCCGGCCGCAGCAGGATCGACTTGCCCCCATAGCCTTCCTCCGGCCGGCCCGCCGCCAGGGTCGCCCGGCGCGGCGGGGCCGGGCAGATCCCTTCGGCGCTGACCAGCACGAAGGGCCGTCGCGACTGCACCACGCCCTTCAGGCGGACGAAAGCCGTCTCGCTGACCAGGCCGTCGACCGGCAGCTGCTGGCGCTTCTCCCAGGCGGCGAAGGCCTGGGCGAACTTCGGGCTGTCGGGGGGGCAGGCGACGGCGATCTCGCGGGCGATCATCGGGGCATAGGTCGCCCAGCCCATCTCCAGCCGCCCGAACGGCGACCACGGCAGGCCGTGCAGCGAACTCGCATTGGTGTTCGCCGCCCGCTCCCAGCCGGGCGCGCGGCAGCACGGCCACAGCCACGGCCGCCAGGACCCACAGCGCCTCTGATGGCTTTCGGCTCACGCCGCGCTCAACGCACGGCGCACGGCTGAGGTCCACGAAGACGATTTCCAGGCCTTGGGCGTTGGCGACCCGGACCGGGGGAAAGCCTTTAGCTCCGCCACCTCAGCGTCGCCGGCTCCACCGGATTGGCGAACGGGCGGCCTTCGCGGCGGCTGGCGGTCCATTCGCGCTTGAGCTGCTGGTACCATTTGGCCTGGCGGTCGGCGTCGTCGATCCAGAGCAGGGCGGGGTCGTACTTCAGGCCCTGGTTCTGCAGGTTCACCATCTCGCCGTCCTGCCGCAGGAAGGCCCGCGCGCCGGCGGCGATGAACGGCTTGAGCAGCAGGAAGGCCGGGTGGTCGGACCAGACGATCTGGGTGATGCGGGTCCTGGCTTCGGTCACCGGGGTCAGGCAGGTCAACGACAGCACCTGGCGGCGGCCCACCGTCACATGCTCCCAGCGCAGGCCCGGCAAGCGGAAGGTGATCTCCGTCAGCGGCTCGCCGCCGAGGACCGCGTAGGCGCGGGAGTTCTTCGACGGCTCGTGGCGGACCATGGCGAAGCCCTGTTCGCGGGGCTCGAAGCGCTTGGCCTTCTCGTGCTGGCTCTTGGCCGAGCGCCACCACCACTGCTGGTGGACGTAGGGGCCGTGCGCCGGGTCCATCAGGCCGACCACCGCGTGGTCGATGTGGGCGTCGAAGTCCATGCGGTCGACCAGCTTCGGTCCGCCGCCGACCACGCCGGGGAAGACCGGCGGCGGCTCGGGCGGCTCGGCCGCGCTGCGGGCGTCGGCGGCGATCCAGACGAACACCAGCCCCTGGCTCTCGGCGACGGGATAGCGGCGGACGCGGATGCGGCTCACCTCCATGGCCTGGTCGGCGACCAGCGAGGGGATCGCCGTGCAGGCCCCGTCCGCGCCGAAGCGCCAGCCGTGGTAGGGGCACTCGACGCTCTCGGCGCCCGAGCCCTCCTGGCGGAACCGGCCGGCGGACAGCGGCGCGGCGCGGTGCGGGCAGACGTCGCGCAGGGCGAACAGCACCCCGGCGTTCGAGCGGCCCAGCAGCACCGGCTCGCCGAGGATCTCGTGGCGCGCCAGCTTGCCGGGCTTCAGGTCCGACGACAGGGCGGCGAAGTACCAGGTGTCGTACAGAAATCCCTGGCCGAACTTGCTGTCGGTTCGCGCGGTCTTGGTGTCGCCCTCGGCCATCCCTGCGCTTTTAGGCTGACCCCGATCCGGGCGGAAGCCCACGGCTAGAGCTGCAGGAACACCGCCGCGTGCGGCGACAGGCCGAGCGAGCCGCCGCGGACGTCGGCCTCGCCGGTGCGGATCTCCATCAGCCGGCCGGCCGCCAGGGTCGCGTCCTCGACCACCTGCGGCTCGGCGCTGAGGTTGAAGACGCAGGCGATCGCCTCCTCGCCGTGGCGGCGCACGAAGGCCAGCACCGGCTCCGGCGTCGGCAGGAATTCGATCTCGCCCACGGTCATCGCCGCGAAGTCCTTGCGGAAGGCGATCATGTCGCGGGCGAAGGCCAGGGTGGAGTCCGGGTCGGCCTCCTGGGCCGCGACGGTCAGGCCGGCGTGCTCGCGGGCCGCCGGCAGCCAGGGCGCGCCGGTGGTGAAGCCGAGGTTGGGCGCCTGGTCGGTCCAGGGCATCGGCGTGCGGCAGCCGTCCCGGCCGCCGGAGTAGGGCCAGTAGAGGTCGCCCACTGGATCGCGCAGCTGGTCTCGCGTCAGCTCGGCCTGCGGCAGGCCCAGCTCCTCGCCCTGGTAGATCAGGGTGGCGCCCTTGAGGCTGAGCAGCAGGGCGAACAGCAGCTTGGCGAGTTCCGGCGAGGCGTCCTTGCCGCCGAACCGAGTGACCGTGCGCGGCACGTCGTGATTGGAGAAGGAGATCGTCGGCCAGTGGGCGGGATAGCCGGCGAGCGTCGCGTAGTGCTGGCGCAGGAAGGCGCCGTTGAGCTTCTTCTGCAGCAGCAGGACGAAGGTGTAGGCGGAGTGCAGGCCCTCGTCGGGGGTGAGATAGGCGCCGCAGCGCGCCTCTTCCTCGGAGAACTCGCCGAAGACGAAGCGGTCGCCGTGCGCCTCCACCCGGCGGCGGATCAGCTCCAGCATCTCCACGTTCTCCGGCAGGTTGGAGTCGTGCAGGTGGCGCTGCAGGTTGCCGGCGTGGCTCCAGTCGTGGCGGGTGCGCTCGGCCAGGGGCACCGGCGGGTTGTCGGTCAGGCCCTCGTCGTGGAGATAGGTGCCGGCGACGTCGAGCCGGAAGCCGTCGACGCCCTTGCCCAGCCAGAAGTCCAGCACCGACAGCGCCGCCTCGCGGGCGCCCGGATCGCGCCAGTTCACCTTCGGCTGCTGGCGCAGGAACTTGTGGTGGTAGTGCTGGCGTCGCGCCGGCTGGTAGGCCCAGGCCGGACCGCCGAACACCGACAGCCAGTTGTTGGGCGCCGTGCCGTCGTCCTTCGGGTCGGCCCAGACGTACCAGTTGGCCTTGGGTCCGTCCTTGCCGCCGGTCAGGCTCTCGATTAACCAGGGGTGCTCGTCGGAGGTGTGCGACAGCACCTCGTCCAGCACCACCTTGAGGCCCCGCTCGTGGGCGGCGTCCAGCAGGGCCTGGAGGTCATCCGGCGTGCCGTAGTCGGCCTGCACGCCCTCGAAGTCGGCGATGTCGTAGCCCCAATCGCGGTTCGGCGAGGGGTGGATCGGCGACAGCCAGATCCCGTCGACGCCGAGGCTCTGGATGTAGTCGAGCTTGGCCAGCACGCCGGGCAGGTCGCCGTGCCCGTCGCCGTCGCTGTCGAAGAAGCTGCGGACGTAGACGTGGTAGAGGACCGCGCCTTTCCACCAGGGATGATCGGTCACTTCAGATGCTCCCCCAATCGGCGTCCGTTGCGCCCCCTCCGGGGGTAGCCGTCGGCGAAGCCGACTGAGGGGATCCTCCGAGGTCGGCGCCGACCCCCTCCGGCGCTTCGCGCCACCTCCCCCAGAGGGGGAGGAACGCTCGTCGCCTCAGGCGTCCGTGGCGTTGTGGATGATCTTCGAGACCAGCCCGTACTCCACCGCCTCTTCGGCGCTCAGCCAGTAGTTCCGCTGGGTGTCCTTGACGATCCGCTCGACGGTCTGGCCGGTCTCGCGGGCGATCATCCGGTTCACCCGGTCGCGCATCTTGATGATCTGCTCGGCCTCGATCTCGATGTCCGAAGCCTGGCCGCGCATGCCGCCGGCCGGCTGGTGCAGCAGGAAGCGGGTGTTGGGCAGGCACAGGCGGTTTTCCTTGGCCGCGCCCAGGAAGATGTGCGCCCCGGCGCTCGCCACCCAGCCGGTGCCGATCACCTTCACCGGCGCGCCGCAGAAGCTGATCATGTCGTGGATGGTGTCGCCGCTTTCCACGTGGCCGCCGGGCGAGTTGATGATCATCCGGATCGGCTTGTCGCTCTCCGAGGCCAGCGCCGTCAGCTGGGCGGTGACGCGCTCGGCCAGCCGCATGTCGATCTCGCCGAACACCAGCACGGTGCGGGACTTGAACAGCGCGTTCTGCACCGGCCCGGCGGTCATCGGCATGTCGGGCTTGCGGGCGCCTTCTTCTTCGCCGTCGTCGTCTTCGTCGTCCAGGTAGGACGTCCACTTCAGCATGGTCACTCCTCGGTATCGCCGGGACCGAACGCCGGCGCCCGGCGCGGCGATCCCGCAAAGTCTCACCTTCCGAGTTATTGGTCCGAGGGCTTCACGGCAAGACGCAGCGGCGCGGAATCCGCAGCTAGCCGGCGGCGGTGGCCACCAGCCGGGCGTAGAACTGCACGCACTGCTCCAGGTTCTTCAGGGTCAGGTGCTCGTTCGTGCCGTGGATCATGGCGATGTCGGCGAGGCTCAGGTCCATCGGCTGGAAGCGGTAGACGTCGCTGGCCACCGGCTGGAGGTAGCGGCTGTCGGTCCCCGCCGTGACGAGGCCGGGCGCCACCGGCGCCTTGGTTACCGCGGCCGTGACCGCGGCCAGCACCTTCCAGCCGTCGGAGCTGGTGGAGGACACCGGCGACGGCTCGTCGGGCGTCTTGATCCAGGCCAATTGCACGGGCAGGGCGCCCACGGCGGCCTTG
>Ga0310811_10009072_pt1 | contig 12824 bp, 11 predicted proteins | sample YCmetagenome_FD_207642 | JGI IMG/M metagenome (GOLD analysis project Ga0310811, IMG submission 207642) | Soil microbial communities from experimental microcosm in Duke University, North Carolina, United States - YC | ecosystem: Engineered > Artificial ecosystem > Soil microcosm > Unclassified ...
TCGGGCCCCTTCGACAACGGGCGTTGGAGTCCGAGCAGATCGTCGAGCTTCAGGTATTCGCCGTAGGTAGGCATCACAAGTCTCGGGATGGCTCGAATCGCTTGAGCGTGCCGAGGAGCGTAGCCATCCCGAGGCGCCGGCGGAAGGCCCGAAAAGCAGAACGCCCCTCTTTCGAGGGGCGTCCGCTTCTGTGTACTCCGGGGGCTCTTACTTCTCTTCCTGAATCCGCCGACGGTGCCGCCGCAGTTGGAAGCCGCCCATGCCGGCGAGGCCGGAGGCGAGCAACGCCATCGAGGCAGGCTCTGGGGTGGCGGTTGACGGGTCGCCCCCGCCGACCGAGCCGCTATTGCCGCCGGTGCCACCCGCGCCGCCGGTGCTGCCGGTAGTCGGAACCAGGCCGTCACCATTGCCACCGCCGCCGGTGCTTCCACCGGTTCCGGGGTTATTGACCGAGCCCGGAGGGGCCGGGTTGTTGGCGACGAGGTCCGACGATCCACCACCGCTCACCGCGGCGATGAATACGCCGATGCCGACAGCCGCGCCGCCGCCCACGATCAGGGCCGTGGTGCTGATGCCGCCCTTCTTGCCATCGGTGTCATCAGAGCCGGCTCCACTATTGGAAGACCTGGAGACGGATGCTCCGCCGGCCGAAGCCGTGAGGGCCGAGTGAAACAGAGAGTTGCTGGTCCCGAGAGGTCCCAGCCGGCCAATCGTGGACTCGTTCCAGCCGCCCGTGGGTCGGGCATCGGCGGCGGCAGTGCCCGCGCCAACGGCGAGAGCGACGACTGCCGCGATTACAGTAGACCAGCTTCTCATAGGCTCACCCGGGAGTAAGAGGACACAGAAACTCCGACCTCTGTTTTTGCAACTCGCAGGCCACGTGACCGATTCAGCCAACGCCTATCTGTTAACCTCTGAGACGGTAATATTTTAGCCAGTTCGGCCCCGCTCCGCGGACTCACCAAAGGGACCTAAATCACTGTGGGACTTTGGCCTCCGTGCATCGGTTTAGTGTGGAGGCACTCCCACAATCTTCCCCGGAAAGACCACTGTCAAGAGCCCGGGTCACCGATCTATCCCCCACTCTTGTCGGGCCTTGGCCCGCTCGTTACTATGCCGCCTCTTCATGGGCGATTAGCTCAGCTGGTTAGAGCGCGCGCCTCACATGCGCGAGGTCGGGGGTTCGAGCCCCTCATCGCCCATCGTTCAACAGAAAGCCCCGCACCAACTTTTGGCGCGGGGCTTCTTCGTGGCCAGAAAACGGTCACACAAACTTGTTGCAACTCAGGCCGCTTCCTCCTCACCACCTCTTTGGCCAGACCCCTCATCTCCCTTGGCTGTGAGACCGGCTAGGACTGGCGGGTATCCCGGATTTGTCCCGCTGATCCTCCCAAACCTCAACGTCGCCGCGGCCCAAAGCCTACTTCCTAGTTACGGACGTCCTAGTTACGGGCGTCGGCCCGTCCACTTGGATCTGGAGTCACGATGGCCATCACTGGTTCCTCCGAGTCCGTCGTGCTGCTCGTACGCCACGGCCGTGGTCGGGGCCGATTGCAAGCCTTCGGAGATGGGTGGCTCAGACGCCTCGCGCGCACCCGGCCCGAACTCAGGAGACGGATACACGTTCACGAAACCGGATCGCAAAGCCTGCCGCAGCTGGCCAAGGTGGCCTGCGTAGTCTTCCTCCTCGCGGATCCTGTGCGGGAGCTCTACCCGGCGTGCTATGCGGAGGCGTCGGCCATCGCGGAGAAGGCGAAGCAGCGCGGCATCCGGCTGGTCAATGCGCCGGATGCCTTGTCAAACACGATCAAGAGTGTACAAGCCCGGCTGTGGACCCATGCCGGTATTCCGTGCGCACCATGCCAGCCGTTTGAAAGCCGGGAGGCGTTGGAGCGGCTCGCGAACAGCGCAACCTTCCCGGTCATTGTCCGTGGGGACCTGCTCCATGCGCAGCAGTCCACGTTCGTCTGCCGTTCGCCTGACGAAGTTCGCGCCCTGCCGATGGACCAAGTTGCGTATCCCGGCCAGATGGTCCGCTTTATTGACTCCCGGGCGAGCTACCTCTCTGCGCCGCTCGACAGCGTCTTCGCGCGGTACTACCACAGGTGTCGGACCTATGTCTTCGGCCGGCACGTAGTTCCAGGCGCGATCTACTTCTCGACCAGTCCCATCGTGGGAAGCGACACCGCGACCTGGGCGCGATACGCCGGCAACGGCCGGTTTGCCGAGCCCCTGGCCTGGATTCGCCGGGAAGACAGGCAGATTGTCGCCGCCGACATGGCGTTCGCCAACTCTTCGCCGTTGCATCCCCAGCTGATGCGGCAGGCGGCCAATGTTCTAGGGCTGGAGTTTGCAGGCCTGGACCACGTTGTGCTTGCGGATGGGAGCGTTGTGTTCTGGGAGGCGAATCCGCATTTCTATATCGCGCCGTTCCGGGACACTCCGTTGCCCATAGCGCGGCATATCTGGCCGCGGACCCGCCGGATTCACGATGCGATCGGGATGTTCCTGGCCGAACTGCTGGATCCGAGGTCGGGGGGTGACGAGTTAGGTGGTTCCGAGGCTGTCACGCTGACTGTGGCCGGAGGCCGAACGGCCGGCGTTCGGGGTACACGCGGGCCACCGGTCCGGGACAGAGAGCCGATCACTTAGGCGCTCGGGGCGCACGCCCCGGGTGCGCCATTCAGGCCTCACATCCGCGAGGTCGGGGGGTCGACTTATTTCTTTACGGTTTTCGTCGCTACCTTCGCCGCCAACGAGCGGACCAGATCGCGATTCAGCTCCGCTTCACCGCTCACCAGACTGCGCCACGAAAGCTCGTGGCCCTTTCGCTTGCCCTTCGGCGCGATGTGAATCCCTGACGGCCCGATGGTAATCGTGTAAGGGTGGCCGTCCAGCTCAATCTCTCGTTTGATGGGCTCAGTGAGGCGCGGCGGCATATGGAGGCGACGGCGGTTGTGGGTCCGGACGAATGTGACGGGTGACCGCAGGTCGTCAAGGTGGAGATGTGGATGACGGCCGCAGCGTAGCGGCTCCAACGCGCACGGTAGCCCGCGCAACAATGGCCCGTGCTCTGCGTATACCATGAATGGCCGCGCAACTTGCAGCGGACGTGGGTGAGCTAACTGCTGCGGTCCCAATCCCGAACGCGGGTTCGAACCAGGCAACCCCCAGCTTTTTCTCTCTCCGCACTCTGCCTGATTCGCTGCCGATTAGCGGTCACAGGTGTTCGTCGCCGAACTGTGTGGCCTCACATACCATGCGGGGTTCGAGCCGTAAGCTTCCTGACCCCTGAACTTTTCAACAAGGCAGTACCAGCCCTTGCCGGAGGGCCACCATGGAACGCCGCTCATTTCTCGGGGGAATGGCCGCTGTCGGCATCCTCAGTCGTCGCGCCGGGGGCATCGACGTCGATAACAGCAACTCCCAGGTTTACGACGTCAGGCAATTTGGCGCTACCGGAGACGGCCGTACGGATGACACCATTGCGATCCGGCGGGCCCTCACGGAACTGAATAAGGGCGGGGGGGTACTCTCCCTTCCTCCGGGTGACTACGTCGTCTCGGCACCGCTCGACCTGCCAACCAGCGCTGCGTGGCACATCCGGGGTGCCGGCCGTACAGTCACCCGCCTCAGGCTTGGCGGATCGGCTTCCCGCTGCGACCTGTTCAGCTGCAGGCACGGCAACACCCGCCCCACTTTCGGATGCACCATTCAGGACCTCACCATCGAGGCGGGGGGCCTTCCGGGCACGGCGGTACACCTCGATGGCTTCACGCTTTTCGGCATGCGGGGAGTCACGATCGGGCGAGTCAACGGGACGGCGCTCAGCCTCGTCGGCCTGTTCGATTCGTACTTCGAAGATGTCTTCCTCGAGGGGTGCGGCACGCCTTCGGCGCCGGCATTGACCTGTACGTCGGTAGCGGAGGGGCACGGGCACTCCATGAACAACTGCGTGTTCGTGAATGTGCACGTGGAATCGAATGCCGACGCGGTACACGTCTTCATCGACGGAACTCAGAACAACCCAACCGACACGCTGCAGTTCTATGCCCTCAAGTGCCACGGCAGCCCCCAGAGCGGAATGCCAGCCCGCCCTCTGCTACAGCTGGGGCGCTATGCGATCGGTTGCTCGTTCACCGGCGGCCTGATGGGGTGGGGTAAGGGCACCTCGCAAGTCGAGGTAGACGGGCGAGCCAACAAATTTGTCGGCATCGATCACGGAGCCGGCCCTCCGGGGGGGAGTCCCGAGTTCGCCTATCGTTTCACCGAGCACGCGGTCGGGAACCACATTCTCACGCCCAATTTCAAGAACGGGGTGGCGCCGATCTTCTATCGCTCGGGATATGTCCGGGTAGAGTCAGGGGCAAGCCGTACCAAGCTGCTATTCCCCCAGATGTCCACCGGCCCCCTTCCGATCGATCGAGTGGTTTCGGACAGTGGCGTCGCTACGATGTTCCTGGGAGACGACATCAATGATGCCAAGGGCGTGTACCTCCGGCACTCGCAGGGCTTCAATGTGCTTCGCACGAACGGGATTTCAGCGACGGCCACGCCGGCCTGGAATCTCCGCGGCACGGTGACCCTGGCTGGAGGCTCCGACAAAACCGATGTTCGCTTCCCGACCCCGGAGGCGGACGCAGCCTACTTCGTGACCTGTACCGTGACTGGAATCAAAGGCTCGCCGGCGGCGGGTGCCCGGCGAATCTGGATCAGCGACAAGAGCGAGAAGGGATTCCGGGTTCAGAGTGAGCAAGCCCCGGGCGGGGATGCTGCAGTTACGGCGGACTGGATTCTGGTGCGCTAGTGCGGAGTGCGCCGCTCTTGCGCCAGGCCAATGTCGCCTTGATTCGGGCGACGACGCGGTTGGCCGTGACGCCGAGCTGGTTCTGATCATTGGTGACGTGGTGAAAGCCCGCGTTGGCGGCGAGCTCCAGCGGGCCCTCCCGTCCCGAAATTCCCAATGCCACCCGATAGGTCTTTTCGACGGTTCCGATTAAGAACATCGGCGTGATCTGATTGCCGTTGGCGTCAGGCGGCGGGTAGGGATCGTCGATCTTCCCTTCGCCCTGGCGCTGGAAGGTCAGCTCCGGAGTCAGCAGCCATTGGCGGAGCGCCGGCGCCGTTAGTGAAAACGAAAGCTGATCGTCGTCGGAAAAATTGCGGCCGATGCCGACCCCCTGGTCGGTGAAGTTCTCCTGGGGATTCGCCGTGCGGAAGGCGAGGCTCGAGACCTGAGTGTACCATGCCCGCCAGCCGAGCCGGCTCCCGAGCGCACCGTAGCCGGCTACCGTGAACGCCCACCGATCCTGCTTTTGGTTTCGTTTGTTGAACCAGAAGTCGTCGATCGCGATCTGCGTCTGCAGCGTTGCTCTCCGGGCCACCCGCCAGCTTGCGTCGAATCCGATGATGGTGTTGCTGCCCGTGTCCGCGATGCCGAAGTTATTCGCGAGCACCGTAGGGGAGAGCGGGTTGGCGAATGGCGTTTCCAGCGTGCGACCAACCCCTTGAATCAATACGCTCTCCCACGGCACGAGCAGCAATCGTCGGGTGACCTGCAGCTCGAGGCGGTGCACGAAATAGAACCGATTGACCGATTGCCCCGCGGTGTTGATCTGGGGCCTGAGGTCGGACCCCAGCGCCCGCAGCCGAACGCTCCCGGTGCCGAGCTGTAGCTCAAGCCCCTGCCGCTCGAACGCCACGGCGCTGAGGGGGATGCCGGGCAAGCCGACGGGTCCCCAGTTGTGCAGCAACTGGCCGTAGTTGAGGGCTCCCCATTTGATCTGCCCGCTGAGATACCCCTCGATCAGGCGGCCGGTAACGTTCTCCTGGGCTTTGTTGGGCCAATCCGGATTGCCGATCAGACTCGGCTCAATCGAAGTGCGGACAGCCCCGATGAAGGGGCCGAACACTCCCCAGAGCGCAAAGTCGCCATAGGGATTCGCTGTGCCCGGGCCGCCCAGGTGAAGCGGATCCCGCCGCTTCTGGGTGTAGGCCTCTCCCCCGGCCCGGAGCTCGACCCGCCACCACGATTCGTCCGATCTCACGTCCGCGGCGAGGCTCTCGTTCATCGTATGGACCAGCCGACCCTTGCCGGTTTGCGGGGCGGTGTCCGCGGCGCCAAGCACCCGGAGCGCATCGGCATAGCGGAACGGCCGGATCATGGGCGACGGGTCCTCGATGTCGCCTCGGGCGATGAGATGCTCGAGCAGAGGGAGTCTGGCGTCGTCGAGGGGGAGGTAGGGCGACGCCTGGGGCCGGGCTTCGCCGGTCCCGACGAGGAAGAACAGCGCAGCGCCCACGAACGCGCGCCTGATGGATTGCATGATCGCGAAAGCTAACGCCGGCGTGGCGGGGCGGCAGCGGGAAGGGCCGTTCGCCGCGCTATATTGCGCGCTATTGAACCGGCAGGCGGAAGTTCGTTGACGACTCGCGCTTCGATCCGAGGTACCGTGATGGCGAAACAAGACAACCTGGATCCGCAAACGCGGGACCTGGTCCGGTTCGCGGCTGCAATCGCGCAAGGCTACGAGCCGGAGCTGCGGGAGCGGGTAGGTCCGCTGCGCAGCTCACAAGTACCAGTGCCCTGGGTCGAGGAGCTGATTCTCCAGTCCGTCCTCATGTGCGGCTATCCGCGCGCGCTGGTCGCCTTCATGGTATGGCGCAAGTTCAGCGGAGTTCCTGCGCCGGCGGATGATGTCGAGGGCCGGTACGACAATGTTCCCGCATGGACGGTCCGCGGAGAACAGACGTGCGCGCTGGTGTACGGCGACAACTACCTCAAGCTCCGGGATAGCGTGCGGGTGCTTCACCCGGCTCTGGATACATGGATGATCACCGAAGGATACGGCCGTACGCTTTCCCGGCCTGGTCTCGATCTTACTCGTCGCGAGCTCTGTACCGTGGCGCAGACCGCGGTGCTCGAGACGCCTCGGCAGCTCCACTCCCATCTCCGGGGCGCGCTCAACGCCGGGGCCACCTTTGGCCAGATCGACGCGGTGCTCTCGATCGTGAACCCGCTGCTCTCATTCGATCAGTGGAAGAAAATCAAAGAGCTCTGGCGTACGGTGCGCGAAGGCTGGAGTCCCGGCCAGTGAGCTTTGTCGACCGAGCCGGGGTTCGGGTGGTGGCCGGGACCGGCGGCTCCGGCGCTTCCTCGTTCGCCCGGTTCAAGTACAAACCGAAGGGCGGCCCCGACGGAGGTGATGGCGGCCGTGGCGGCAGCGTGTATGTCCGTGCCGATTCCAACCTCAGCACCCTGCTCGACTACCGCTATCGGACCGTCTGGAAGGCTGATCGCGGGGAGCACGGCAAGGGGAAGACGCAAACCGGCCGCTCAGGCGATGATGTCTACCTTCCGGTGCCGCCGGGAACGGAAATCCGCGACGCCACGACGGGCTCGGCGCTGGGTGAAGTGCTGCGTGGAGGAGATACCGTGCTCGTCGCACGGGGGGGTCGAGGGGGGCGCGGAAACGCCCGGTTCGCCACGCCCACGCATCAGGCTCCCCGCGAGTGGGAGCCGGGCGAGGAAGGGCAGGAGCGCGAGATCGAGCTGATCCTCAAGCTCATCGCGGATGTCGGTTTGGTCGGCGAGCCCAACGCGGGGAAGAGCACCTTGCTGTCGGTGATCTCGGCGGCGCGCCCCAAGATCGCCGACTATCCGTTTACCACTCTCGAGCCCAACCTCGGCGTCGTCGGGTTATCGGATCATCGCTCGCTGGTCGTGGCGGACATCCCCGGCATTGTCGAGGGGGCACACGCCGGCAAGGGCCTCGGGCTCCGGTTCCTCCAGCACGTCGAGCGCACCCGGGTGCTGGCTCTTCTGATCCCGCTCGACTCGGAAGATCCCAGCGCGGTGTATGCCCGGTTGCGTAACGAGATCCGCCGGTACTCCTCGGCCCTCTACGAAAAGCCACACCTGGTCGTCCTGACCAAGCGGGATCTCCTGCCGTCCGGCGAGCCCCTGCCATCGATTCGCACCACGGACGCAGTCGAAGTCCTCGGGATTTCGAGTGTGACCGGAGCCGGGCTCGAGGAGCTCAAGGAACGATTGTGGACTTTCGTGGCGGCGGCTCGGGATGAAGAGAGCCACCGGGAAGACGCATGGACCAAGAGCGAACTGCCTACGTCACCCTTGCCCTGACGCCCGGAATCGGAGCCGCCCGCCTGGCCGATCTCCTGGCCGCCTGCGGGAGTGCACTCGGCGCCTTAGCGGCGCCGTTCGCATTTTTGCGATCCATTCCTGGAATGACTGCCGCCGCCGCGACTGCCGTTCGGAACGCAAAGCCTGCCGACGGCGAAGGGGTGCTAGCGGCGGTGCGCGAGCTCGGGGCCGAAACACTGCTTCCGGGCGACGAGTTGTTCCCGGCCGCGGTGGGTCAGATCGACGAGCCGCCAGTGCTCGTCTTCGCTGCGGGAAACCTGTCCCTCCTCGGACGGCCTTCGGCTGCGATCGTCGGAAGCCGGAACCATACGCCGTACGGCGCTGCCGCGTGTCGCACGATTGCCTCCGCCTTTGCGCGGGCCGGCGGATGCGTGGTAAGCGGTATGGCACGCGGGCTCGACGCCGTGGCACATCGCGCCGCGCTCGAGGTCGGGGGCGGGACGATTGGTGTGCTCGGCAACGGGCTCGGCGTCGTCTATCCCGCGGCGAATCGGAAGCTCTACGACGCCATGGCCGAGCGTGGCCTCTTGCTGACTGAGTTTCCTCCCGGCGAGCGGCCCCATGCCGGGAGCTTCCCCCAGCGCAATCGGCTGATCAGCGGTCTCGCGCGCGCAGCGGTGGTCGTCGAAGCCGCGCCCGGATCGGGTGCGCTGATCACGGCCAACTTTGCTCTGGAACAGGGCAAGGAAGTTCTCGCCGTGCCCGGGCCGATCACCAGCCCTACCTCGATCGGGACCAACCGGCTCATCCGCGACGGTGCCACGCCGATCCTCGATCCCGTGGATCTGTTCCATCATTTCCCTGAACTGGAGGCCGCCGGGTGCTGGGCGGCCTGGCCCGATCCCTCCACCCCAACCCCATCAGACCGGCTTCCGGCCGACGACATCGCGTTGGCCGAGGCGGTGGGGTTCGAGCCGGTCCACATCGATGTGTTGGCGGAGCGGCTCCGGCGTCCCCCCGGCGAGTTATTGGGGGCGCTCTTCACCCTCGAGCTGGCGGGAGTGGTGGTGCAGCAAGCGGGTGGGCTGTTTCGGCGGGTATAGATGCACGGCGATATTTGTGCATGCATCTGTACTTCCACATTCCCTTCTGCGCCCGGCGTTGCAGCTACTGTGACTTCGCCATCGCGGTTCGCCGAGAGGTGCCCTCCCATCTTTACGTGGAAACCGTCCTTCGTGAGTGGGCCGCCCGACTCGAAGATCCTGCCTGGCACCTGTCTCCGGCGGTTGAGACGATCTACTTCGGCGGGGGAACGCCATCGAGGCTCGAGCCGGCCTCCATCGAGGTGTTGCTCGATCGGGTTCGCGCCGACCGGACTCTGGCCGTCGGTGCTGAGATTACGTTCGAGGCCAACCCAGACGACGTGAGCCCTGCGGCCGCAACGGCGTGGCGCGCGGCCGGAATCAACCGGCTTTCCCTCGGGGCCCAATCCTTCTCCGCTGATGCACTTCGCTGGATGCATCGCACGCATGATTCGCAAGCGATTTCCCGGGCGGTCGAGGCGGCGCGATCGAGCGGCTTCGACAATCTCTCGCTCGACCTGATCTTTGCATTACCGGATGGGGTCTCTCGAAACTGGGAGCAAGATCTCGAGCAGGCATTCGCCCTCGCGCCGGAGCATATCTCTCTCTATGGCCTGACCACCGAGCCGGGTACACCGCTGGCCCGCTGGAGCGCCAGCGGACGGGTCAGGCCGACGGACGAAGGACGATACGCCGACGAGTATCTGCTGGCGCACGACCGCCTCGTTGCTGCAGGATTCGAGCACTACGAGGTGTCCAACGCCGCCCGGCCCGGCTACCGGGCTCGACACAACGCGGCCTACTGGACCCGGGCGCCCTACATCGGTCTCGGTCCCTCCGCTCACAGCGGATTCGGGAACCGACGGGAGTGGAACGTGCGCGAGTGGGCCGCGTACGAGCGCGCCGTTCGCTCCGGATCGAGGTTCGTCGAAGGGCGGGAGGCGCTGGACTCTGCCGCCGTTCGGCTCGAGCAGATCTATCTGGGCCTGCGTACCGTCGAGGGCCTGCCTTCCGGATCAGTTCCCGGGCTCAAGTCAGCGGAGTGGGTGGGCCGAGGCTGGGCCCGGGTGGCCGATCGCCGGCTGCGACTCACGCCGGAGGGCTGGCTGCGGCTGGACGCTCTGGTGGCGAGTCTCTGACGCGGCCCGTTTCCGGGCCCCGCAGCCCGGTCTAGATTTCTCGAATGTCCGCCCAAGACCAATTGTCCGAGCGCGAGCTGCGCGTGCTCGAGGCTGTCGTCCAGACCTATATCGAGACGGCGGAGCCGGCGGGCAGTCAGACGATCGCCCGCCGTTTCGGCTTGGGCGTGTCGCCGGCAACGATCCGGAACACGATGAGCGAGCTGGAGGACAAGGGCTACCTCTTTCATCCCCATACGTCCGCCGGCCGGGTACCCACCGATCGCGCCTATCGGCTCTATGTGGATGGTCTGATCCGGCTCGCTCCTCCTTCACCGGAGGAGTCCCACGCGCTACGGGCGCAGGTGCTCGGCTCCGGGAGCACACTGGAGGAAATCCTCCGCCGTGCCGCCCAGGTGCTCGGGGTGCTGACGCAGGAACTGGGGGTGGCGGTGGCGCCGGCGCTGGACGAGCTGGTGCTGGACCGACTGGAGCTGATACCGGTCACGTCGGATCGAGTGGTGCTGGTGTTCAATCTGCAAAGCGGGGTCGTGCGCACCATCTTCGTGCAGGTGCCGAGCAACCTGCCCGGGCCGTCGGTACAGAGGGTTACCCAGATCCTGAACGAGCGCCTCGCCGGACTCACGCTGGCTGAGATCCGCCAGAACCTGGTTGAGCGGCTGCGCGACGCAGATCACGCTGCCGGCAGTCGCGAGTTGCTCAACATCTTCATCGCCGAAAGGGACGACATCTTCGATCTCTCGAGCAACGGTGCGACCGTGATGCTGGGCAGCGCTCAGATGCTGGCGGATCAACCCGAGTTTGCGTCGAATCTGGGAATGCGGGGGTTGCTCGAGCTCACCGAGCGCCGGGACCTGTTGCGCCGCGCGCTGGAGGCGAGGCGCCGGGCAGGACTCTCCATCACGATCGGATGGGAGAATCTGGATCCTCGGCTCAGCAACTTCACGCTGGTGACGTCGTCGTATCAGGCGGGTGAGCTCAAGGGAGTGATTGGGGTAATGGGCCCGACCCGGATGCCATACGAGAAGATCATCGGCCTGGTGGAGCACACGAGTCGCCTGGTGGAGGACCTGCTGGAGTGAACGAATTCTACGACCTGCTGGGGGTATCGCGGACCGCATCTGAGGCCGAGATCAAGAAGGCCTATCGGAAGCTCGCGATGGAGTACCATCCCGACCGCAACAAGTCGGCCGAGGCGGAAGCACGATTCAAGGAGATCACGGAGGCGTACGAGGTCCTGCGGGATCCGCAGAAGCGCGCCGCGTACGACCGGTACGGCCGGGCCGGAGTCGGCGGCGCGGCCGGCGGCGGCTTCGGCTTCCATCATGTGGACCTGTCGGAGGCGCTGGAAATTTTCATGCGCGACTTCGGCGGGCTCGGTAGTCTGGAGTCGATTTTCGGCGGCGGGGGGCGAGCCCAGGCCGAGTCACGTCGAGGCCAGGATATCAGGGTCACGGTAAAGCTCACCCTGGCCGAGGTTGCGACTGGTGCCAAGAAGAGCGTGAAGCTCAAGACGCTCGAACGATGCGAGAATTGCAGCGGAAGCGGTGCTCGTCCGGGGACCAAACCGTCGGTGTGTACGACCTGCGGAGGCAGCGGCGAAGTGCGGCGGACGGCCCGCAGTGTGTTCGGCCAGTTTGTGTCGGTGTCGCCTTGTCCCACCTGCGGCGGCGACGGGATGGTGGTGCTCGAGCCCTGCGAGGTGTGCCGCGGGGATGGGCGCGTCCGCGGTGAGCGTACGGTCGCGGTCGAGATTCCCGCGGGCGTATCGGCGAACAACTATCTGACCCTCCGGGGTCAGGGAGCCGCTGGCCCGCGCAACGGTCCGAACGGTGACCTGCTCGTGATGCTCGACATCAAGAACGACGAGCGATTCGAACGACAGGGCAACGATCTGGTGTTCGACCTCCCGCTCTCATTCTCTCAAGCAGCGCTCGGCGGAGAGTTCCAGGTGCCGACGCCGTACGGCGACGAGCGGGTCCGGGTCCCATCGGGTACCCAGACCGACACGGTGTTGCGCCTCAAGGGCAAGGGGCTCCCCGCGCTCGGACAGAACGGCAGCGGCGACTTCATGATTCGCATCCATGTGTGGACGCCCGAGCGTCTGACCGACGAGCAGGAGCGGCTTTTCCGCGAGCTCGCCAAGCACGAGGGCGATCCTCCCCGCCGTGCCCCCGGATTCTGGACCAAGCTGAAGGAAGCACTCGGCGCATGAGCTGGTGGGCCGTCGACGTCCGGATCGCTCCCGAGCGTCGGGAGTCGGTCGGCGCGTGGCTGGTCGCGCGTACTGGCCATGCAGTGGAAGAGCTGGCCGACGGTACCCTGGTGGGTTTCGCGGAAGATGAGGCCGCGGCGGAGCAGCTGACGGCAGCGGTCGCAGGTGAAGCCGGCGATCCGGTGGAAGTCTCCTGCCGCCGACTAAACGCGGTGGATTGGACTAGCCGTTGGCGCGACGGCCTGGCTCCGCGTCGCGTGGGCCGGATCACCGTTTCACCCTCC
>Ga0310811_10009073_pt1 | contig 12824 bp, 8 predicted proteins | sample YCmetagenome_FD_207642 | JGI IMG/M metagenome (GOLD analysis project Ga0310811, IMG submission 207642) | Soil microbial communities from experimental microcosm in Duke University, North Carolina, United States - YC | ecosystem: Engineered > Artificial ecosystem > Soil microcosm > Unclassified ...
GAAGAGGCGGCACGCCGCCGTGCCGCCGACAGCGCCGCCGCCGCCGAAGCCGCGGCCCGCGACGCCGCAGCCAAGGCGGCCGGACTTCGCACGACGTTGACGCAGATGGTGCACTTCGAGTTCGATCAGTCGGATCTCCGTGCCGAAGACCGAGCCATTCTCGACGCGAAAGTGCCGATCATGCAGGCCAATTCGAACGTCACGATCCGAATCTCGGGCCACGCCGACGAGCGGGGCTCGGACGAATACAACCTCGCGCTCGGCCAGCGGCGCGCCGCGGCGGTGAAGCAGTATCTGGTGCAGCATGGCATCGCTGATTCGCGAATCGAGACCGTGAGCTACGGAGAGGAGCGTCCCATCGCGCAGGGCTCGGACGAAGGTGCGTACGCGCAGAATCGCCGCGCCGAGTTCGAGATCACGGCGGGTCCGCAGACGCTCCGCGCACCATGACGTCCTGGCGGAGCGTCGCCTTCATCGCGGCGGTCGTGCTCATGAGCACGACCGGCTGCCTCGCGTCCAAGGGCGACATCCGGCTGCTCCAGGACGAGCTGCGCGTCACTCGCACGCAGGTAGCCACGGGAGATTCGGCGATCCTGCGCGCGGACGCCGCTCGACAGGCGCAGCTAGCCGCGCTTGCCGGTACGCTCAACAGCGTGAACGATTCTTTGCGCGTGCTTACGGCGCGAGTCGCGATGTTTCAGGCGAACTCGATTGGTGAGTTCGACGCGATGGGCAAGCAGATCGTACAGCTCCAGGCGCTGCTCGGTCAAACCACGCGCAACATGCAGGAGGCGCGCGCCCAGCTCGAGGCCTTGCGCGAGCAGGGAAGTGCTCCGGTATCGGTGCCCAACCCGGCGCCCGGCGCCGGCGGGACGGACACGACGCAGCGCGGGGCGGCTGCCGGACCTGGCCCGGGGACGCTGTTCACGACGGCCATCGAAGCGTTTCGAAATGGCAGCTATCGAACGGCCCGAACGGGGTTTGAGGAGCTCGTCCGTACCTACCCGGATTATGAACAGACTCCGCGCGCGCAGGTGTACATTGGAGACAGCTACAAGAACGAAGGGAACACCCCTGCCGCCGACTCGGTATACCAGCTCGTTTCGACGAAGTATCCAAAGAGCGCGGACGCGGCGACGGCGCTGTACAAGCACGGGCTCATACTCTGGGACGCCAACAAGCGCGACGAGGCGCGGATCGTCTTCAACCGCCTCATCCGCGAATTCCCAAAGTCGGACGAGGCCGAACTTGCCAAGAGCAAGTTGAATCCACGGGAGTGAGGTCTCCGCAGGAATGCCGATTCCGAGGTCACCGACGGGAGAGATGCCGTTCCTCGATCATCTCGAGGAACTGCGCTGGCGAATCATCTATTCGTTGGCGGCCGTCTTCGTCTGCGTCGGAGTCGGTTTCTTCCTGTCGGTTCGCTACGACGTGGTGGGGCTGCTCGCCAAGCCGATCCTCCCGCTGATTCCGGAGCACAAGCTCGTCTTTCTGCATCCCAGCGCGGGCTTCACGGTCATCCTGAACGCGGCGATGTCGTTCGGGCTCGTGCTCGCGTCGCCCGTCATCATCTACCAGATCTGGGCCTTCCTCGCGCCCGCGCTGCACAAGCACGAACGGCGGATCGGGCTGGGCGTGTTGTTCAGCGGAGTCTTCCTGTTCATCTCGGGCGCGGCGCTGGCGTACTTCGTGGTCGTGCCGCTGGCGTTGCCCTGGTTGTTCGGGTTCGCCGGCCCGTCGCTCGTCCCGCTGATCACGGCGGAAGACTACTTCAGCTTCATCTTCGCGATGGTGCTCACGTTCGGCGTCAGCTTCGAGCTGCCGATCGTGATTCTCGCCCTCGCAGCGCTCGGCATCGTAACGCCGGCGTTTCTGTCGAAGTATCGCCGCCACGCTGTGGTACTGATCATCATCATTGGCGCGTTCCTCACGCCCGGCGATCTGGTCTGGACGACGGTCGCGCTGTCGGTTCCACTGTATATGCTCTACGAGCTGAGCGTCTTCGCGGCCCGTCTGATCTACCGCCGCAGAGAAAAAAAAAGTAAGGCGCTCGAGCCGGCCCACGAGTCCGGAGTGACGGCGTGAGACGTCCGTGGCTCGCGTTGTTGCTGGTGCTCCTCGTTGCGCCGTCGGGTTTGGCACAGATCATCCCGCGCCTTCCGGGCGCGCGCGGCGTCAGTCGCCAGCCTGTCCAGCGAGACACCATTCGCGATTCGACCAAGATCGTGAAGTGGCCGACGCCGGACTCGATCGCGCAGCGGCTGTTGACCAAGCCCGGGTACACGATCACCCGCTACCAGGGCGACACGGCGTACTTCAACGCACTGACCCACGCGCTCGACCTGCTCGCCGCGGGAAAGCAGCGACTCGCCGTGGTCGACCGCGACTCCCAGGTCGTCGTCAGCGACAGCGGCATCTACTACACCGAAACCACTCGCAAAGCGATCACCGGCGGCCACTACGTGCTCACGCCGCCGCCGAGCAGCGGACAGGCCGACATCATTGGTGTCGGTCGCGTGGACTACAACCTCGCGGGGAAATCGGTTCGGGTATCGAATGCGCGGCTGCCGGTGAACAACGGCGAGATGTGGTACATGGACGTCGCGCTCGCGGAGGTCGTGCAGGACAGCGCGAATGGCAAGGCATCACCCACGGTGTACGTGCCGCGCCCGGGGTCGCTGACGAGCTGCAACGATAGCGTGCCCGACTACCGGTTCGTGTTCACCGAGGCAAAACGAACGTCGGGCAACACGATCGTGGCGCGCGATGTCCTGCTGTACATCAGGGACATTCCGGTGATGTGGTTCCCGTTCATCTTCAGCGACACGCGGAGCGGGCGCCACAGCGGAATTCTGCCGCCGCAGTTCGGATTGGGCGACGTGGTGCGCAACAGTCCGACGTATCGACGTAACGTCGAGCACGTGGGCTACTACTGGGCGCTGAGCGACTACTTCGACGTCGCGACGTGGCTCGACTGGCGCAGCTCGGCGGGCGCCACCGAGGGCGATCCCGGCTGGCTCCGCCTCAACTCGGATTTCAACTACAAGTGGCTCAACCGATTCATGGGCGGGCGCGTCGGGTTGTCGCACACCTCGCAGCGGGACGGCCACACCAACACGGCGTTCAGCTGGAACCACACGCAGGAATTCTCGCGCAACAGCCGGCTGAACACGAACGTCAACTACGTCACGAGCACCACGCTGCAGCGGCAGAACACCTTCAACCCGTACACCGCGCTCGCGACCATCGCTTCACAGATCTCGTATCAGACCAAGCTCGGGCCATCGTCGCTCACCCTGGGCGCCACGCGGACGCAATACCCCGGTCGGCAGCAGGTTGACCAGGCCCTCCCGACGATCAGCCTCACGTCGACGCCGATCAAGATCGGCACGGCGTTCAGCTGGACGCCGAGTTTCAGCTACTCGCGCCGCGACGTGCTGCACATGGACCAACCCGGGCTCGGCGCGTACGTGTACAGCACCAACCCGGCGACCGGACGGCGCGACAGCTCGCTCGCCAAGAACCGCGGTTCGTCGAATACATCGATCGATCTCGGGATGCCGCTGCAGATCTTCGGCTGGGACTTCCGCAACACGGTCCGCGTGGTGCAGCAACGTCAGGATTTCCCGCAGCAGTTTCCGATCAACGACCTGCACACCGGCCTCCCCATCGGAACGCGGATCTACGCCGCCACGTACCAGACGGCGATCGACTGGAATCCGGATTTCACGCTGCCGCCGATCGCACGAAACAAGTTCAACCTGTCCCCGAGTTTCAGCCTGCAGAACGTCGACCCCGGTCCGTTCTGGGTAGCCTCGGAGCGGACCAATGGCCGCTACGTCCACCAGGGCAAGCGCATCGCGCTCGGCCTCTCGGCGTCGCCCACGCTGTTCGGCTTGTTCCCGGGATTCGGGCCGTTCTCGCGCATCCGGCACTCCATCACGCCTTCGCTGACGTACTCCTGGGCGCCGAAGAGCAACGTGAGCGACGAGTACCTGTCGGCCCTCGGACGCACGCGGGCCGGTTCGTTCACCAACCTGGCGCAGAACAACGTCAGCTTCGGTCTCAATCAGCTCTTCCAGGCAAAGGTCCGCTCGAAGAACGACACGAATCCCGACAACACCCAGAAGATCGACCTGCTGGCCATCAACTTCACGCCGATCAGCTACGACTTCGAGCGCGCCAAGGGCCATAAGCCGACGGCCGGACTGACGACGGACACGTGGGGCTACTCGCTGCGATCGGATTTACTTCCCGGCTTCGATTTCTCGAGCCAGTACTCGCTCTTCCTCGGCAGCACGCTGAGCGATACGGCAGAGTTCAAGCCGTATCTCACGAACGTGTCGGCATCGCTTCGCTTCAGCCGCGACCAGAATCCACTCGTCGTGTTCGCGAAGCTGTTCGGGAAGGCCGTGCCCGAGCAGACTCCCGGCGCCGACCAGGTGCGTCGCCCGCCCGATTTGGCCCAGCAGCAGGCGATCGCGGCGCAGCCGGTTGCGGGCAGCGCACGCGGCGGCGATCGCTTCATCGTTCCGCCCACGCAGGGCTGGGCGGCGTCGTTCAGCTTCACGCGTTCGAGCCCGCGCCCACCGAAGCCGGGCAGCAACGTCATCGACTTCGATCCGCGCACGCGATGCGCCGAGATCGCCGGGAACAACCCGCTGCTTTTGGACGCCTGCCTCGCCGCGCAGCGCGCGCAGCCGACGATCGACACACCCGTGGGCTCGGCGACCGCGGGCGGCCCGGCGTACCGCATCCCGGCGACGACGTCGATCAACTCCGACGTGAGCTTCAGCCTCACGCCCAAGTGGGCTGCCCACTGGACGACGACGTATGACCTGGAGCGCCACGAGTTCGCGAGCCACATCGTGCAGCTTCAGCGCGACCTGCACGACTGGCGCGCGATCTTCGGCTTTACGCAATCGCCGAACGGAAACTTTGCGTTCAACTTCACGATCGCGCTCAAAGCCGAGCCGGACCTCAAGTTCGACTACAACCGGACGACGGTGCGGCAGGGCTCGTTCTGATCGCTGTTGTGGTCACAGTCGCGCGACGGCATCGTGAGCGGCAGTACCAATCAAAGTCGCTGGTCGGTTCGTCGCGACACGCCAGCATGGCCGCACCGGTTTCGATCCGTTCCATCCCTCAGATCCGCGTTCCAATCGTTCCGACTCCATCAGCCGCACCGGGCCCTCCCGCACCGACACGCTCTCGCCAGGTCCTGATCCGGCGCGTCGAGCCGACTCGATCCTGAAGCCGACGGCACCGTTCTCAGAATTGGTCAGGCTGTTGTCCACCGCTTTGGACGGCGTTCGTCAAGTCCCCGGTGACAACGTTCGGTCCTTCAATCGCTTACGCGATTCGCCCGGCGCGGCGCGACGTGTGCCTTGTCGCTCGGCGCAACCCCACCCGGAGCACGTATGCGTTTCGCCCGATTGGTCCTCGCGACGTTGCTGCCGCTCGCCGCGGCCTGCGAAGACATCGTCGGCCCGCCCACCGACCCTGACGCACCGGCGAATCTCACCTATCAGCTCATTCCCAGCGGCGATCCCGCGGCGCCCCTTGCGGTGCTGCTCAGCTGGGACATTCCGCGAAGCGGCCGGGCGACAGCGTTCAATGTCTACGGTCGGACGGGGCCTGGAGGCGCGTGGCAGCTTCGCGCGACGACCACGTCGCCGACGTTCCACGATGCGGGCGTGCCCGATCTCGACTATTACGTGGCGTCGCGCGACGATAATGGGGGCGAGCTTGGCCAGTCGAACGTCGTGTCGATCGACCTGCACACGACGGTCCCCGCGCCGCTGGGGCTGCGAACGATTTCGCTCAACACCGCGATCCAGCTCGTCTGGAGCAGCAACGCAGTCGACGCGTTGCACGGCGCGTTCGATCACTATCGCGTGTACTCGACGACGTACGATGGTGCGCGCGGATTGTGCACCGCCAATTGGGTACTGGAAGGCACCACCGCCTCGGACGGTTTCCTCACCGGCAACCTCGTGAACGGCACGTCGCGGTGCTTCGCGGTGAGCACGGTGACTCGCGACGGTCACGAGAGCCCGTGGAGCGATGCGCGCCTCGATACGCCGCGCTTCGATGCGCGGAACGTGCTCGTCTATTCGAGTACGGCGCGGAGCGACAGCGCGGGCTTCCTGTTCCTCGACGAGACATCGCACGCGCTGGGTGTCGTAGGGGCCGCGTCGCGTACTGATCTCGACTTGATCGTCGAGCGCCACGGCGACGGATCGCTGTGGATCGCACCCGCCCGGAGCGGCTCGACGGCGGCGCTGTACTCGACGCAGCCCGTCATCGAGCTGACGTCGATCGATCGCGCGCCGTCCACGGGGTTTGGTTCGGTCGCGCTCGCGGCTCGGCCGGGCTTCGGCTACGTGTTCAAGCTGCAGAAAGCCGATGGCGTCCACTTCGCCGCGATTCGCGTCGCGTTCATGACGAGCGACTACATCGTGTTCGACTGGGCGTATCAGAGCGCGATCGGCAATCCGGAGCTGTCGCGTACGCCGCTCGAGCAACCTCGCGCGGATTGAGCGATGTGATCACTTGAATTGTCGGTGGGGCCGGCCGACATTCCCGATCATGATCGAAGAGGTCGTGATCGACGGAAATTCATTGACGCTCGAGCAGGTCGCCGCGGTGGCCCGCGACCGGGTTGGCGTTTCCATCGCGCCGTCGGCGCGCGAGCGGGCTCGCCTGGCGCGAGGCGTGGTCGACCGCCTCGTCGCTTCCGGCGCCGTCGTCTACGGGGTCACGACCGGGTTCGGGAAGCTGTCCGAGGTTGCGATCCCGCCCGATCGCCTCGCCGAATTGCAGGTGAATCTCGTGCGCAGCCACTCGGCGGGCGTGGGGGAGCTGCTGCCGGAACGCGAGGTGCGCGCGATGATGCTTCTCCGCGCCAACGTCATCAGCAAAGGCTACTCGGGCGCGCGCATCGAGCTCGCGGCGCTGTTGGTCGACATGCTCAATGCGGGATTGTGCCCGCCGATCCCGGAGCAGGGGAGCGTCGGCGCGAGCGGCGACCTCGCGCCCCTCGCGCACCTGGCAATGTCGCTCATCGGCGAAGGCACGCTGCGCTGCGGCGCGGCGGAAGGGCCGGCGCGCGAGATGCTTCGCGGCGCCGGACTCGAGCCGATGACGCTGGGCACCAAGGAAGGGCTGACGCTCATCAACGGCACCCAGGCGCACACGGCAATCGGCGCGCTGGGGCTCGTGGACGCTCACACGCTGTGGCGAGCAGCGCACGTCGCGGGTGCCATGTCGCTCGAGGCGCTGCTCGGCACACCGGTGGCCTTTGACGAGCGAATCCAGACGGCGCGCGGACAGCTCGGGCAGGCGGCGTCGGCGGCGGTACTGCGCGATCTGCTCTCGGGCAGCGAGATCCGCGAGTCGCACCGGCACGGCGATCCTCGCGTGCAGGATGCATACGCGCTGCGCTGCATGCCGCAGGTGCACGGGCCGGTGCTCGATGCCATGGACTTCGCGGCGGGCGTGATCGGGCGTGAGCTCAACGCCGGAACGGACAATCCGCTCGTGTTCGAGAATGGCGAGTTGCTGAGCGGCGGAAACTTCCACGGCCAGTCTGTCGCGATGGCGCTCGACTTCCTCGCCATCGCGCTCACCAACCTCGCCACGATCTCGGAGCGACGCATCGACCGGTTGTTGAACCCGGATCTCAACCAGGGATTGCCGGCGTTTTTGACGCGCGACGCCGGCGTGAGCTCGGGGTTCATGATGGCCCAGGTGACCGCGGCTTCGCTCGCCAGCGAGTGCAAGGTGCTGTCGCACCCGGCCAGCGTGGACACGATTCCCACTGGCGGAGGCAAGGAGGACGTGGTTCCGATGGCGATGGCGGCGGCCTGGAAGCTGCGGCGCGTCGTGCAGAACGTGCGGTACGTCATCGCGATCGAGCTGATGTGCGCGGCACAGGGAATCGACTACCGCGCGCCGCTCAAGCCGGGCCGCGGCGTCGCGCGCGCGCACGCCGCGATTCGCGCCGTGGTGCCACCGCTCGAGCGCGACCGTCCGTTGTCGAGCGACATCGAACGGCTGGCGCGCGCGATCGCGAGCGACGAGATCTCGTCTCCGGCGATGGTGAGCTGATATGGCTTCGACAATGACCGAATCGACGCGCACGACGCACGGTCCGCGCACGGTGCGAGCGCCTCGCGGCGCGACGATCTCCTGCAAGGGCTGGCAGCAGGAGGCGGCGCTCCGCATGCTGATGAACAATCTCGATCCCGAGGTCGCCGAACGCCCCGATGATCTGGTCGTGTACGGCGGCACCGGCCGCGCGGCGCGGAGCTGGGAGGCGTTCGACGCGATCGTCGATACGCTGCGCCGCCTCGAGAACGACGAGACACTGCTCATTCAGAGCGGCAAGCCGGTCGGGGTGTTTCGCACGCACGCGTCCGCGCCGCGCGTGCTGATCGCCAACAGCAACCTCGTGGGCCGCTGGGCGAACTGGGAGTACTTCCGCGAGCTCGAGCGGGCTGGTCTCATCATGTACGGCCAAATGACCGCCGGCTCGTGGATCTACATCGGATCGCAAGGCATTCTGCAGGGGACGTTCGAGACCTTCGGCGCGGTGGCGCGCACACATTTCAATGGTACGCTCGGCGGCCGCTTCGTGCTCACCGCCGGCCTCGGTGGGATGGGCGGCGCGCAGCCGCTCGCCGCGACGATGAACGACGGCGCCATTCTCGCCGTCGAGGTGGACGAAGCGCGCGTCGACAAGCGGCTCGAGACGGGCTATTGCGATCGCAAGACACACGATCTCGACGAGGCGTTGCGCTGGATCGCCGAGGCGACGTCGGCCAAACGCGCGCTATCGGTGGCCCTCGTCGGAAACGCCGCCGACGTGCTCCCGGAGCTGGTACGGCGCGGCGTCACGCCGGACGTGCTCACCGACCAGACGAGCGCCCACGACACGTTGAACGGCTACGTGCCGCGCGGCATGTCCCTCGCCGAAGCGGTGGCGCTGCGCGCCGCCGATTCGCGCGAGTACGTGCGCCGCGCGAACGCCTCGATCGTCGAGCACGTGGGCGCGATGCTCGCGATGCAGAAGCGCGGTGCCATCTCGTTCGACTATGGCAACAACATCCGAACGGTGGCCCTCGACAACGGCGTCCGGAATGCCTTCGACATTCCCGGGTTCGTGCCCGAGTATGTCCGTCCGCTGTTCTGCGAGGGTAAGGGGCCATTCCGCTGGGTAGCGCTCTCCGGCGACCCCCGCGACCTCGCGCGAACCGACGCACTGGTGCTCGATCTCTTCCCCCACGACGAGCATTTGCGGCGGTGGATCACGATGGCGCGGGAGCGCGTCCATTTTCAGGGACTGCCGGCGCGCATCTGCTGGCTGGGGCAAGGGGAGCGGGCCGCATTCGGCGTGGCGCTCAATGATCTCGTGGCGACCGGGGAAATCTCGGCGCCGATCGTGATCGGGCGTGACCATCTCGACACGGGAAGCGTCGCGTCGCCTTTCCGCGAGACGGAAGCGATGCGCGACGGCAGCGATGCGATCGCCGACTGGCCAATCCTGAACGCGCTGCTGAACACGGCGAGCGGCGCCTCCTGGGTCTCGTTCCACCACGGGGGGGGCGTGGGCATCGGCAACTCGCTCCACGCGGGGCAGGTCATCGTCGCCGACGGCACACCGGAGATGCGCGCGCGTCTCGAGCGCGTCCTGACGAACGATCCCGGTATCGGCGTCGCCCGCCATGCGGACGCGGGCTACGAGACTGCACTGCGCACGGCGCGCGAGCACGGAATCAAGCTGCCGATGCTCGGCGGCCCGACCGCCGGCGAGGAATGAACGTGCACGACTCGCGTCGCTGACCCGGCGCACGCACCGCTGCCGACGAGCCGTCCGCGCCAGTGTTATCGTCCCGATTCAAGCCGTGGCACGTTGCGCTATTCCTCGGCAAGTACGCGTGGCTCACGGCGCGGCGCCGCCCGGTGCTCGTGCACTTCGAGGTTACGTTGCGCTGCAACGCGCATTGCGGCTTTTGCGATTACTGGAAAACCGACCCGGCGGCGCGCGACGCCGAGCTCGCGAGCTACGCCGACGCGGCGCGGTACTTCAACCCGATGCTCGTCACGTTCACCGGCGGCGAGCCGACGATGCGGCGCGATCTCGAGGATCTCGTCGCCCAGGTCGACCGCGCGATCTCGCTCAAGTACGTCACGCTGATCACGCATGGCGCGATGCTCACGGTCGATCGCGCGCGGTCGCTGTGGGATGCCGGCGTCAACCAGTTCAACATCTCGCTCGACTACCTCGACGAGCGGCACGACCGCGCTCGCGGCATTCCGGGACTCACGGCGAAGATTCTGGCCACCGTACCGGCGATGCGCGCGAGCGGCATCGACAACGTGCGCTTCAACACGGTGATCAAGAACGACAATCTGGATCAGGTCGTGGCGGTCGCCGAAACGGCGAGGGCGATCGGCGCCGGGGTGAACTTCAGCGTCTACACCGACGCCAAGAACGGCAATCGCGACTTCCTGATCGGACGCGGTCAGGACGATGCGGTGGACGACGTCGTGCGTCGCCTGCTGGAGTTCAAGCGTCGGCATCGTGGCGTGATCACCAATTCTGATTACTATCTCGAGCAGATCCCGCGTTACCTGCGCGGCGAGATGCGCGAGCCCTGCAGGTCTGGCATTCGCACGATTCACATCGACCCGAGCGGATACGTGAAGCGCTGTCCGGACTTCCCGACGGATTTCCACTGGCGCGACTTCGAGCAGTATCGACCGATCGACTGCAATGCGTGCTACTACGCGTGTCGCGGCGAAGCCCAGGCGCCGCTGCGTCTGTCCCGCATTCGAGACGTGATGGCATGACATCGGCGGACGACGAAGTCCTTGCCGCGGGCGGCGATGAAACCCTCATCTTCGCGAACGCCACGCAGATCGTGACCTGCGCCGGCCCGCCGCGTGCCCGCCGCGGCGCCGAGATGGCTGATGCCGCGGCGGAACACGGCGTCGCCGTCGCCGTGCTGGGCGGCCTCGTCGCCGCGGTGGCGCCGCTCGCCGACCTTCGTCGGACGTACGGTGGCGCGCGCGAGATCGACTGTGGCGGCGGTGTGCTGATGCCCGGACTCGTCGACTCGCACACGCATGGCGTCTTCGGGCGCACGCGGTCCGACGAGCAGGAGCTTCGCGCGGCGGGACTGGACTACATGGAGATCGCGCGCCGCGGCGGCGGAATTCACGCGTCCGTCCGCGACCTGCGCGCCACCGACGAGGAGACGCTGTTCGCGCTCGCGCGCGAGCGGCTGGCGCGGCTCGCCGCCTTTGGCACGACCACCATCGAGGTCAAGTCGGGCTATGGCCTTTCGCTCGACGACGAGCTCAAGATGCTGCGGGTGATCGACCGTCTGCGGCGCGAACTTCCGACCCGCATCGTGCCGACGTTTCTCGGGGCGCACGAGATCCCACTGGAGTATCGCACCTCGGCAATCACGCGGAGCGCGTACGTCGAGACCGTCGTGAACGACATGATCCCGATGGTGGCGAAGAACGGGCTGGCTCGCTTTGCCGACGTGTTTTGCGATACTGGGGTATACACCGTCGAGGAGAGCCGCACGATTCTCTCGGCCGCCCGTCGCGCCGGTCTCCTCCTCAAGCTGCACGCGGACGAGCTCACGTCGTCGGGCGGCGCGGAGCTGGCAGCGTCGCTGGCGGCGACGTCCGCTGACCACCTCGGCGCGGTTTCCGAGGCGGGGATCAAGGCGCTGGCGCAGAGCTCCACCGTGGCGACGTTGCTTCCGGGAACCATGCTCTTCCTCGGGAAATCGACGCGGGCGCCCGCCAGGCAGCTGATCGAAAGCGGTGTCCCCGTCGCGCTGGCGACCGACTTCAACCCGGGTACGTCGCCCACGCCCAATCTCCCGCTGATCCTGACGCTCGGCGTGAGCCAGCTCCACATGAGCGCCTCGGAAGCAGTGATCGCGGCCACTGTAAACGGGGCAGCGGCGCTCGGTATTGCCGACCACGTTGGCCAGATCGCGCCGGGCTTCGCGGCCGATCTGGCACTGTTTGACGTTCGGGACCTTCGAGACGTCCCATACTGGTACGGCGACAACCGCTGCGTGGCCACGTTCGTTGGCGGCAAACCTTGTCACTCGAGTGACTTAGGCCTATGTTGAGCCTCCATGTTCCCGCGGTCGGGCGTGACCGTTTCTCTCCGCTCGAACCCACCCGATGCTGATGTCCCAGGTCGCAAAGCTGAAGAAGCAGGCCGCTGACTTCGAGCTCAAAAGACAGTTCGACAAAGCGATCGCGGTCTACGTCAAGCTGCTCGAATCGTTCGATCAGCATTCCGCCGAACTCGACGTGGCGCTGTTCAACCGCGTCGGCGACTTGATGCTCCGCCAGGGGAACGTGGCCGACGCCGTCGACTACTACGAGCGCGCCGTCGACCAGTACGCGGACACCGGCTTCTTCAACAACGCGATCGCGCTCTGCAACAAGATTCTCCGCTATTCGCCGGGGCGGGCGTCGGTCTATTACAAGCTTGGACGGATCAGCGCGAAGAAGGGGTTCACGAATGAGGCGCGCACGAATTTCCTCGAATACGCCGACCGCATGCAGAAGGCCGGCAACGTGGACGAGGCGTTTCGCGCGCTGACAGAATTCGCCGATCTCTGTCCGGACCAGGAGGAGATCCGCCTCATGCTCGCCGAACAGCTCACCAAGGCTGGGCGCGGCGACGAGGCGATCGAGCAATACCAGGTCTTGTACGAGCGCTGCGATCGTCAGGGGCGGCGAGACGATGCCCGGCACGTGCTCGAGCGCATGCGAGCCAT
>Ga0310811_10009074_pt1 | contig 12824 bp, 13 predicted proteins | sample YCmetagenome_FD_207642 | JGI IMG/M metagenome (GOLD analysis project Ga0310811, IMG submission 207642) | Soil microbial communities from experimental microcosm in Duke University, North Carolina, United States - YC | ecosystem: Engineered > Artificial ecosystem > Soil microcosm > Unclassified ...
TCATTCAGTCCAGAATATGACAGAGCCACCAGCGAAACTCCTCGTTTATACAGACAATTCCAACACAGTGGCTATATTTGATTCGCTTCGTGCTAAACCCATCTACAACTCTTTGTTACTCTCCGCGAATAGCCCTATAGCAGTTTTGTCGAGTCTTACTCGTTTTTTTCCTCCTATTAGGATCTTCCTGGTCTCGGGCATTTCGATGCCCTGTATATTAGTATTACTTCGAGCTGTCATATCTTGGTGTTAAAATTGATTGCAGGTCCTCCGAGCATTGAGCTGGAGGACCTCGCTTGCCCTAAACTCATTCTTCGAATGCCCATACGAAGTGCAAGTTGATTCATCGAGTTTTAATAGGTTTAAACAAGTTGAATCAACGCTCGCACTCGGTTCTGGCCGAGACTTGGTCTGTGCGCATCCTCGTCACACCCAACTGTGACGTATCCTTGTGACTAGGTCTCCTAAACGCTGGTGGCACAGATTTGACCTTTCGTCTTAGCTGTCATTCAGCGTTGAGCACTCCTGCTCGCGCACGTCCTGCGCCGTAATTTAAAGCTACCCACCACATTCCCTCCCTTTCTTGATTATTTGAAAGCGAAGCAGTTTTGTCGAGTCTTACTCGTTTTTTCCTCCTATTAGGATCTTCCTGGTCTCGGGCATTTCGATGCCCTGTATATTAGTATTACTTCGAGCTGTCATATCTTGGTGTTAAAATCTCGGGCATTTCGATGCCCTGTATATTAGTATTACTTCGAGCTGTCATATCTTGGTGTTAAAATTGATTGCGGGTCCTCCGAGCATCTGTGCGTGAGCTGACATAAACTTTTCCCACAATTCTGGGTACAGGTGCCTGAATGATTTCAACCGACAAAACCCTCCTCCCACTAAAGTGGGTGTCGGGGATAAGGACTTCGTGCAGTGGCTGTGCACTTGTTGTGGCAGACCAGGTCTGGTGCACGTGAACCATACATTTTTTCTCGTTCTCACTTCCTGCACAACACAAGAGCGCCCGCAAAGGAGTTCATGGTAACCTGTTATCATTCGGACCTTTCTCGGTTCCTTCCAATGACTTCAAATCCTGAGCAAACAAAGTTCGGCCACCCTCACGTCATTCACATTAATGAAAAGACCCTAGACTCTGCCCAACATTCTCGCTTCAAGTTAATGTTACTGCCGCATCATCGACGATCGCGCAGTATATAATGATCTCAAGGTACTGCATGGTTCCCTCCCCCCATTTTTAACTTTAGCTTTGTTGATTCGACAGACAACTTTTTGCATTTTTGGTTAGCATGTATTAACTCTCCTTTGTTAACGTTAACATTTTGTAACAAATGCAGACTGGTTAATATATATTTGAATTCAAATCCCTGAGCAGATTGGGATATGGGCCCGCAACGCACTTGCTGCAAACCTCCACTGACAGCTTCCGCATGATTCCAGCAACCCCCCATACCGTCATACTGGGTAATACCTCTGTCCTCCGTATGTGAGTGCAGTATCTCCTACTCTGTCATAGACAGACTCGCTAGTTCGTCAGTGAGGATACTAATAGAACCACAGGTGATGTGTATGTCAGCAGATGTGCGGCGGAGATGTTGTTGCATTAGCAGCGCCGGCACATGGGCATTCGTGTTAACAGAATTCAAACGATGATAGGCAATACTATTACCTGTGACTCGATGACGACGGGGTAGAAAAGCTCGAGGTAAGTACCACAGAGAATAAGTGAAAAAGATAGTAGTCCGACTAACGAAACACAAGTGTGGTTGAAGGACAAGGTTGAAACTAATAAATTTGCGCTGCCAGCACTATACCATCCTGCAAGCTTAATACCCGAAGATATATGGCGTGCATGCCCAGCCACCACAAACGGCAATGAGCAGGCTCACCGCAATGTCAACCGCGACGGTGTAAACTTGACGCTTCTAGGTGGCATCATGAGAGGACGTGCTTTTGATGACCGAGTGGCGCAGAGCATTGATGTTCACGTGTCACTGGGCATTGGCACTCGTGATCATGATTCCACTCATACCTACCGTGCATCGAGAAGCATCAAAAATCCAGTGGTACGACCTGGCGCAGACAATGGACACCAGGATGCACTACAGCAACCAGCGCCCCGAAGAATCACACCAGTACCATCCTGCACACTTGCCAATGCTCTTTGGCCAGCGCAGCATACTATACACACTTATATCCCTGCGCGCCGAGTTGTGACTAGCGAGTTCGACGACTCACTATTTCCACTCCACCGTGACCTCACCCATGTTCCCATCTCGCAGTTCAGTACTCTTGAGGGTGCACTATGTGGGTGATGATATACCGTCAAGGCACTACCTAAACCTCAGTCTACTCAACCTACAACAAGACACACTTATCCATTTCACGGCCATGCATAGGTTTCGCGGCTGCCAGCTCTTCATTTTATCACATATGCACTTCATCGTACCAAACTCCATTCTTCTGTAACTTTCGCTGCTCTCGTACTGCCCCAGGACTCAAGGCAGCTCTGTTTTACAATAGTTGGACACACTTTTGTATAATATTTTCCATCATATACTAATTGTATTAGTCAACATACACGCTAGGATACAAATAATACAACATTGTAACGAAGTTTGTCAAGTAACAAAGGAGATATTGACGAAGAAGAGACATAGCGGGGAGGGCGGGACTCGTGGGAGCCGGCGTATAACATTAACTCGAAGCGAAGACGTTGAGCAGAGTCGGGGGTAGTGTTGCCACGAAGCGAACCGAAGCGAATCGAGGTGTAAATATGAGACACTTCGGTAGACTTCGATGTCAACGAAGTTTTTCGAAGTCAGTGTTACCGCGAAGCGAACCGAAGCGCATTGAAGTGTATGTAAATATGAGACACTTCAGTAGACTTCAATATCAACGAAGTTTTTTGAAGTACACTTTGTTACACTTCGCGAAGTCACAGACAACAAAGTTATGTGCACAATGCACATCTGCAAGGGTGAAATTTTGAAATATAGTCTTTCTCACAAATTTCAATTCAATCACGAAACCGACTTGGCGAATGTTCGAGATCATGAGTGAGAAGCTGAATCATATACTTCCTAAGGATGTACAATGATGTTTTACAATTGAAATATGATATAAACAGGAGGCGCAGAATGGGCTTCAGACATGCCAGTCATACGTTCAACGCAAGCCCGTCAAAAACCTTGAGCCCTTAAGCTTACAAATGCCTTGAAAGATTATATATCCCCAAGTTGGCTCTTGAATCGAATGTAGGTGACATAGCGTGACAGAATTAAACGTAATGTCACTATTATCCAAAACAGGATATATGTGACACCTGCATGGTGCGTGATGCGTCCCCGACGCGCGTCGAGACATATTGGGTGCCAAGTACTTAACTGTTTTAGCTTTTTCATCTTAGAGACATCCACGAGCCATGGCAGAACGACCAGCAGCAGAGATTGCAGTTCCATCAAATGATCCAAAGGAGAAGAAGAAAGAAGAGGACAAGAAGTTAGACACCAAAGCGAATGGTGTGAAGGACGAGGAGGAGGAACTAGTGAGTGTTAATCATATTAACGAAATCAACATTAGCTCGACTTGTGTTTGCTAGTCGGAAGAGGATGCACAGCTCAAATCTGAGCTGGAGATGCTCGTTGAACGGTTAAAGGTGCGTGCCACTAACGATCAAGGTAGAACAGGTAATTGAATCGGTAGCAGGAATTAAACACAGATCTCTACCGTCCTGCTCTTGAAACACTCCGGACACTCATAAGAACATCTACGTCGTCTATGACTTCCGTTCCGAAACCACTCAAGTTTCTACGCCCACATTACCCCGGCCTCCAGGAGCTGTTCGAGACATGGCCCGCATCTGAAAACAAGGTGAGAGGAAAACCTTTTTGTATTACACTGGCTTATCGTCATGCAGAGTCTATTCGCCGATATTCTCTCTGTTCTCGCTATGACTTACTCCGATACCGAACCACGAGGAACCCTCCGCTATCGCCTTCTTTCTGCATCTCTCCTCCCTCCTACATCCAAAATATCTGAACCTGGTTCTTGGGGGCATGAATATGTTCGTCATCTTGCTGCTGAATTAGGAGAGGAGTATACCATCCGTCAAGAGGGTGAAGAAGCAGTCCCCCTACCAGCACCAGAGGCCGATTCTGACGCGCCTAAATCAAAGCCTGCTCCGGTCTCTGGCACCATCGAAGACTTACACAACCTCGGCTCAGAATGCGCAACATTCTTCCTAGGGCACAACGCCGAGCCAGACGCCGTTGACTTGTTCGTGGAGCTCGAAATTGTTGACCGGATAGCAAGTCTCGTGGACGCAAACACGTTCGGTCGTGTGTGTGCCTACATGGATCGGTATATTTACCTTTTCTTTCACATTCCCATATCTCAAGTTTCTTTTGCAGATGTATCACGCTCCTCCCACCTCCTGACGATGTCACTTTCTTGCGCACGATACATAAGATCTATCTCCAATTCTCCAAATTCCCCGAAGCTCTCGGCGTCGCGATCCGCCTTAATGACGCTGCACTCATTCGACAAGACTTTAACGCCTCTGGTAACCCGTAAGTCGCATCACGTGCATATTGATATTCACTCATATCTGTTCAGGGTAATGAAGAAGCAACTTGCTTTCCTTCTTGCGCGTGCACAAATTCCCATCGAATGGTTGAAAGCGTCTGCTTCAGAGGATGCAGACGCAGAAGATGAATTCCCGGAAGACATCCAAGACTGCCTAAGCAACACACAGCTCAGCAGACATTTCAAGGAGTTCGGAAAAGAGGTGGGCGTTGCAGATCCGAAGAGCCTTGAAGATGTCTATAAGAGCCATCTTGAGACTACCAGTACGTTCCATTATTTGAAGAGCTGTCTTTCTTTCTGATCTATGATTAGGATCAGGGCTGTCTGCCAATGTCGACTCGGCTCGTGCTAACCTTGCAGGCACGTTTGTCAATGCGTTCGTTAACGCTGGCTTTGGTAACGATAAATTGATGGTGGAAGCCGAGGAGGGCAACAGCTGGGTTTACAAGAACAAAGACCATGGTGACTATCTTACTAATTCGTGAAGCCGGTATACTGACAAGCTTTTCTAGGCATGATGAGCGCTGCGGCTAGTCTTGGACTCGGACTCCTCTGGGACACGGACGTTGGTCTTAGCCACATCGACAGATATACATACTCCCCTGAAGAGTGGATCAAGGTATTATTTACTTCGTATCACTGCGCATCCCTATTAATTATTTAGGCTGGTGCATTCTTCGCTACAGGATTACTCAATGCAGGTGTACGCACGGAAGCAGACGCAGCACTCGCCCTGCTAGCAGAACACGTAGACAATCAATCTGTCCCACTCAAAACAGCCGCAATCATGGGGCTCGGTGTAGCATACGCAGGCTCGCACCGCGAGGACTTGCTCACTCTTCTCCTTCCTGCAGTCGCAGACGACGGCGTGTCGATGGAGATCGCTGCACTCAGTGCGCTCGCACTGGGATTCGTGTTCGTAGGCAGTGGAAACGGGGAGATAACGAGCACAATTTTGCAGACGTTGATGGAAAGAGATGATAAGGCTCTGGACGAGAAGTGGGGGCGATTCATGGCGTTGGGGCTGGCACTGCTTTACGTTGGTACGTTTTTATAGGGTTTTTTGAGTTGGAAGACGTGTTAAGTCGGGGTTGCAGGCTTGCAGGATGCTTCGGATGCCACGCTCGAGACGCTGAAGGCTATTCAGCATCCGATTTCAAGGCAGGCACAGATTCTCGTGGAGGTGTGCTCTTTCGTTGCCACCGGGAACGTCTTGCGGGTACAGAGATTGCTGCATTTGTGTGGCGAGCACCTTGATGCACTCAAGGAGAAGGAGCAAGCCGAGAGCGCGGAGGGGAAAAAGGACGAGAACAAGGATGAGAAGAAAGAGGACAAGAAACCCGACGATACATTCCAATCATTCGCCGTTCTCGGTATTGCGATGATCGCCATGGGCGAGGATATCGGTGCTGAGATGTCAATGAGACAATTCAACCACTTGGTATATCTTTTTGGCAGAGATAATATCCAGTCGTCTTACTAACGAGTATCATTCTCAGATGCACTACGGTGATCCCATCATCCGCAAATCTGTCCCCCTTGCTCTCGGCCTCATCAGCGCTTCAAATCCACAACTGCCCGTCCTCGACACGCTCTCAAAATACAGCCACGACCACGACCTCGCGGTCGCACTCAACGCTATCTTTGCAATGGGCCTCGTCGGCGCGGGCACTAACAATGCACGACTCGCACAGATGCTCCGCCAGCTTGCAGGGTACTACTACAAGGAGCCTGACTGCTTGTTCATGGTGCGCATCGCGCAAGGTCTCGTGCACATGGGCAAGGGCACGATTGGGATCAATCCTTTCTTCTCGGACAGGAACATCATGAGTCGACCAGCTATTGCAGGTTTACTGGCGACGATCATGGCGTTTACCGATGCCAAGGCCTGTGAGTCCTCTCGCTTTGATTCATTCGAGCGTATTCTGATGAGCACACATAGTCGTGCTCGACAAGTATCATTGGATGCTGTACTTCCTCGTAACTGCCATGTACCCTCGCTTCCTTATCACGCTCGACGAGAATCTCGAGAGCAAGCCCGTCACAGTTCGCGTCGGTCAGGTGAGTTCACAAGTTTCCTTTTTCATGCCGCGTGTAGCGTATCCTCGTATCCTTATTCGTCACGTAGGCTGTGGACGTCGTCGGCCAAGCTGGCAAACCACGAACGATATCAGGCTTCCAAACGCACCAGACGCCTGTGCGACTAGGAACGACAGAGCGCGCGGAGTTGGCGACGGAGGAATTCATCCCGTATGCGCATGTTCTAGAGGGCTTTGTTATATTACAGAAGAACCCTGGATGGGAGAAGGAGGATACGATGCAGATGTAGGCATATCGCATGCCGTTGTACATAAAAAATTGGAAAACGGGATAGGGTATCACTTGTTTCACGACCAAAGGCGATACGAAACATGAGGGGTCTTAAATGGAAAACTTCTCTCAGTAGCTCTTGACCAGGTCCTTGAACGCGATATATTGTTGTAATGCGCGCGTCCTATATACCGGGTCCTCCATACAGCCGTCGACGCCATCGACTTTGCATTGGCATTTTCGCACCTTTGTCTCAGACTCCGGATACGTTCCGTAGACGACAGCGTTATTCAATTCGTCGGTGACAGGAACAAGGTAGAAGGTGACGCGCGTTCCCACCATTGGTAAGGTCATCTTGTCAAGCGGGTCGAGGCCCTTTTCTTGTCGGATGTTGTTGTTGTTCTGAAATATCGCAATGGCCTCTGCAATAAGCTGTTGTTCAGGATCATGGGGATTCCTCATAGTCTTGTTCTCTTGGATTATATAGACCATCTCCGTGGACCAATCCATCAGGCAGATATTTACTTCCACAGATCTCTTCTCACCACGGATCAACAGTGGGTTATGGTGTCTGACGCATACGGCCGATTCGCGTTCGTCGTCGAAGCCGATTACGGTGAGAATGGTACGAGCGAATTCGTCAATATAGGCCTCACGACTTCCGCGCTCAGCGCTCAGTAGTTCCAACCCGTTGGTGGCACCACATACAATCCGCACCACGTGTCACTCGATGACTCAGCAGCGAGGTGGCAAATAGGAGTCTGTTCTTGCTTCGTCACGGTATATTTTTCAGCTACTTGAGCTTCCCCGCATTAATGTGATACTTCATATGCACACTTCATGGTAGTTTTCCTGCGCAAAATAACACACAACTACGACATAATCTAAGGTAAAAGAAATTTCCAGTGACTGATCATTCATATTTCTCTGATGATTTAATCCTCTTTTTAATAAAGAAAAGGAGAACATGGCCATTGATTTTCGTTCTGCACAGTCAACCGGTGATGTCGACTGGGATGTCAATGAGCTGATGGCATACAACATAATCGTCACTGCTATTCCACCACAGCAATTCTTTCCTGAGGGGACAGATGTGCCTCTAATCATGGCAGGCCTTGATCCCGCGCTCGCCACTGCCGACTCAGACGTGCATGTTGATGCTGATGTGTCGGACAGCACCCTCCGCTTTCTCGTGAATCTCCGCTATGCCACCACAATTATGCCTGATCACGAGCCGGCAATCGACACCTTCGCTCGTGGTATTCTTATTACAGTTGGCTTCGAACAGCGTCGGTTTGGCGTGTCAACAGCATGCCGAATTCCATTCTGTTATGATATTGACGAAGTTGTGCAGATAAGCATATGCTTGAGGGATTTTGAATCAAATATGCTGCTTCTTTTGCAAGCGGACAAGACACAGATGGGTCCCTCGAATGTCGAAGCACGTATAATCGCAGGAGCCATCGCGGCGTACCAGTTCAACAATAATAATCGGCAAAAGATGGGCCTGCATCCACTTGATGCTATGACCATGCCTTGCATCACCATGGTTGGGTCACGCCCCACCTTCTACTTAGTTCCTGTCACCAAAACGTTGAGCGATGCAGTCATGTCCTGTCAATATCCATCAGATAGGACAGAGGTTTTGAAATGTGACGTCACAAGTAACCATAATGGAGGCATGGAAGCACCAGAATACAGGGTCGTCGCCTTGCAGTATTATGTTGCATTTAAATCCCTTGCGAAAAGCCACTGGGAGAAGTTTCTTAGTTAAAATCAAATCAAGTACTCAGGCCACTATCCATAGAAACACTTGGCCGTGCCAGTCCTCGAAACATGCATCATGAATTATATCTCTACAAATAGTCTATACTACTAGTACAGGTAAAAACAGAACGGACATAACATCATGTCGACATTCAGGATCTTACGGTACTGCCAATCATAGTGTGCTCCGCGAAAAGAAGGTCCAGTACTTTGCGGTGCAGAAAATGCAAAACCTATATTGACTTTAAATGAGAACGAGTGTTCCATGGGACATATATATCTATGGCAGTGGTGCACGCTGATTCGTCAATATGGCGATATGCAGAATCGCAGATGGCATAATGTAAGAAGCACTTGTTAGCACCTCATGACACTATGATCATCCTCTGAGGGACAGCATTACATGCTCACTGATCTGCAGGGTGGCAACTCCTTCAGTGAGTGATTGAGAAGTATTTCAATTCTCTAATACATATATTTCGATTATCAGTAATGGTGGCTGCAGATGGATCCTTGCTAACAATTAGTTTGTCTCATAATGATGTCGAAGTACGCTGAACTAGAAGGTAACACAGAGAGTTTTTCCTGAGGTTCAGGCTGTGGTTCGGGAGGGTGAATGGCTAAGTTAGCGTAAGTATTCTATCTTAGACCTGATCGCGTGTCACTCAATGACAGCTGTAGTCTGTTACGTGACGTCAGATCCACCTTCGAGCAATAACTCCCTTTTTTTCAGCTGAGATTGTACAGGACAACTTTCACATTTTCCCAGTCTGTCAGGTCGACATAACTTAATCCAAGGTGAAGAAAATTTTCAGCGACTTTTTATTTGTCTAACACTAGGGCGTATCCCTAGGTTAAGAACACTCTCAGCATCAACAAACATGTATGTGATATGATGATTGCAGGCGCTCAACCAGCTTCCTGAAATACCACCGGTCCTGAGGCCTGATCTAGCAGTGAAGGGACGTAAGTAATTTTACCCTGGTGCTGTGAAACTCTCACCAGAAGTGCAGCTCGATCGCTCCGCCTTCCTTGATTGATGAACGAGGAAAGTGTTTCTAAAATGGCAATTTTAAAGAAGCTCACAAATTGTCTCAACGAGGCGGAAAGGGACCAGCCAACTCTAAACGAATTGTGAGCAAACAATAAGCCGAACAATCGCCGCTGACACCCTACGCGCAGAGGGATACCATGAAGAAGGTATTGCAGGTTCTCCAGGACTCAACGATTGCGTCAAAGAGTGGCAAGGACAATCGGTCTTGTTTCTGGCAGTTGTACAGACAAGTCACAGAGGAGCATGACAACAACTTCCTCGAGCGATGTTTCAAAGATATAGATAGTATCTTGCTCTTCGTGGGTTTAGCGTGCTTATCTTCGGTTAGCCCGCTCTGTTCTCCACTCAGTGAGTATGTCTCCAGTTTAAAAATGGAGAATTACACACATGTTGTATAACGACGCGTTGACTGTTCGACTTGCCACTGCCCCAGCGTTACGAGAGCACCACCCCACCTGAAACAAGCGATGAGTATTTCCCTCGAGGATCGTTTTAAGTAGTACCTGGATTGCATGGGTGTAACTGGTAACACGAGGACGTCAAGAATGGTCTTCAAGAATATTCATGCTGACAAGTTCGAACTTATGGATATGACAACAGACCAGTCACCGCAGCCTGAAAGTTGAGTAAACCGCGTTCGATGCACTACGTAAAACGCGTTACTCACAAACTCTTACAAAGCGTACAGGATGTAAATTGGCCAAAGGTCATAATCACATATTCCTAACCACAGACGACGAAATGTAAGGCCCTCGCGGTTGTGCATGTCACCCTGAGGGAGTTAGTTAGTTAGTTAGTTAGTTAGTTAGTTAGTTAGTTACAGAGTCTAACGAGACTGGAACATAATTACTTACCTTAAAGGGTCATCCCGAAGTACCCGACTGACAATAATGATTTCTTCTCTTTCCGTGAACCAACCATTTGGCCGGAACCATGTGTTGGTCTGCGCTGGCGATGGAGGCATGTTGAAAAAAGTGAAAAATACCATAAGCAGAGTGAGGAATCCCCTGTGGGAGGGCCGAATTCGCGCGTCTTATGACATTGGAAAGAAATGGACGCACTCGATCATGAACAACCATCTTAAATTAAGTCAGGTTTTGCGAAATGAGCATGAAACATCTACTGACCGCGATCCAGCAGCGCCAGACACACGATCCATATGAAGCGTACCATAGGCTATAAAACTAGTAACAATGCCACAGAAGTTCAAAGACATCCAGAACAAGGCGAGGCAGATGGGTAGCTCCGTCTTCGTGTAAAGATCTGTCCAAGTCAGGAGTATAAGGTGGGGTGGAAGGTAACTGAAATACAAGATAGATATAATATCAGGTTGGGGATAAAGCTGTGAAATGTAAAAAAAAAAGTATGCTCGAGCGCGCGCACGAGTTGGACTTACCCTCCTTGCAAGACGCTGAATTCACTAGTCAGTGGAAACAAACTTTGGGACAAATAATTACCCAAGAAGCGCTCGACAAACCAGGAATCAGGTCCTACCGATCAGCCAGAATTGTGACAGAGACACGAAACCTATGAGCTATCGATGAGAACTGTTTTGATGTAGCTGTTCTGTTACATACTCCAGAGGCAGATTTGCGTTGGTATCCAACGATCCGGACCAAACTTCAATACGACCATAAGCCGCACGAAACCTTCTACAGTAAATACACGTACTTGCTTTGAGACAAGCTGTGACGGTAGTTCTGCACATAAGAATGGCGGCCAACAAGAACATGGTATTTTCGAACTTGAAGTCTGGATGACCAAAAGTCAAAATATTATTCAGATGGTAATCGAACAAACTTGCGGTCTGTAGTCAATCCAAGATCCTGCAGAAAACTGTCCGAGTTTGCCAGCTGGCTGATGTTGCTCCTTTAATGTCCAAGTTCAAGGCGTATCGCTTCTTGGCCCTGAACCAGGTGGCACCCTGACTAGGACCCCGGAACTCAAACATCCAGCAACGCGCTCCACAGCACCGAGGGGGCGCCAAACGGCGGCCTCAACACCTCAAGACGCCCAAGCCACTCAATCAATCCAAGAATCTCAACAAAGACCCCACCAAGTGCATCAAGCCCACCGACACTCTCGCAACCGACACGTATGAACAACCGGAAAACAACCGGGACTAAACCGCTACTAGCAACGAGAAAGACCGACGAAGACCACTTGCTAGGCTGAGGAATGATAACAGACGTCAACACACTCGCTTCAGCCAGGAAAATTCTAGCCACCCGTGGAGGTGTGCTCCTTCATTGCCGCCAGGAACGTCCTGAGGCTGCAGAGATTGCTGCACTGGTGTGGCAAGCACCTTGATACCCTCAAGGAGAAGGAGCAAGCCGAGAGCGGAGAGGGGAAAAGGATGAGACCAAGGATGGGAGGAAAATGGGCCAGAAACCCGACGATACACTCCAATCATTCGCCGTTCTTGGTATTGCGATGGTCACCATGGGCGAGGATATCGGTGCTGAGATGTCCATGAGACAATTCAAACCACTTGGTATATCTTTTTGGCAGAGATAATATACAGTCGTCTTACTAACAATTATCATTCTCGGATGCACCACGGCAATCCTATCATCTGCAAATCTGTTCCCCTTGCTCTCAACCCTATCAGCGCCTCAAATCTACAGCTTCCCATCCTCGACACGCTCTCAAAATACAACCACGACCACGACCACGACCTCACGGTCGCACTCAACGCTATCTCTGCAATGGGCCTCGTTGGCGCGGGCACTAACAATGCACGACTCGCACAGATGCTCCGCCAGCTTGCAGGGTACTACTACAAGGAGCCTGACTGCTTGTTCATGGTGCGCATCGCGCAAGGTCTCGTGCACATGGGCAAGGGCACGATTGGGATCAATCCTTTCTTCTCGGACAGGAACATCATGAGTCGACCAGCTATTGCAGGTTTACTGGCGACGATCATGGCATTTACCGATGCCAAGGCCTGTGAGTCCTCTCGCTTTGATTCATGCGAGCGTATTCTGATGAGCACATATAGTCGTGCTCGACAAGTATCATTGGATGCTGTACTTCCTCGTAACTGCCATGTACCCTCGCTTCCTTATCACGCTCGACGAGAATCTCAGAGCAAGCCCGT
>Ga0310811_10009075_pt1 | contig 12824 bp, 8 predicted proteins | sample YCmetagenome_FD_207642 | JGI IMG/M metagenome (GOLD analysis project Ga0310811, IMG submission 207642) | Soil microbial communities from experimental microcosm in Duke University, North Carolina, United States - YC | ecosystem: Engineered > Artificial ecosystem > Soil microcosm > Unclassified ...
TAAGCTGCTCGTGCTCTAACCAGGAAAACAAATTTTTGAGGAAAGTAACCCGTCGCGCCATCGTCTTTGGTGCAGGAGTTTGCCCCTGACCAAACTTTAGCTTCATGAGCCAATCAGTGATCTGTTCCTTGGTGATACGACCAACAGGAGTATCAGGGCCAAGGAATTCCATAAACATCTTGAGATCTGAGAGGAAACAGGTCACCGTATAAGTTGACTTACCACGTGCAATTAACTCTTGTTTGTACGGCTGCACACATTCAGCAAGACTTGAAAGATCAGAGAGGGAGGAATGCAACGTTTCCGGCGGATTTACGACCTCAGTAGCTACTTTAGCAGTGCCAAAGAGATCTGATTGAACAACAGATCCCTCATCCACCTCAACGGCACGAATATATTTCTCCTGTTCAGAATCATTCTGCATACACAACTGCTTTCCTTTTTGTGTCAGAACATACTCGGCTACGGAACAATCCGCGCCTCACATGGAGCAACCTCCATGTATGACCCTGGTGGGCAAGGGATATCAATTCCGTAATACCCCATAACATCCCTATATATTTCATTATAGCAGAATGTTCAGTGAACGCAAATGCGGCAATGTATATTTTAACGGTATTGATTTCTATTACGCCATAGCACTGTCCTATTACATATTTACATAAAAAACAAGCCTCCTGAACTCACTATCATCCAGAAGGCAAATTTTGCTATTACTTTATAATGAAAAAGAATTAGAACGATTCTAATTCTTCTCTTTCATCCAGATCCTCAGGATCCCATAATTCCTCATCTTCATCCACATAATCGTCATCGTCAAACGCATCATCCTCGTCGTAACTATCGTATGATGCATACTCTCGCAGAGAGGACTCAGTACGAATCTGAATTGTGGAATGGACGATAGGAAAGGGTTTTAAACCGTCAGGCGCATTGGGGCCAGCCATCTGAGGTTCGGGGGCAGGACTGCTTTCCCGTACCAACACCTCATCTTCCATCGCAACTGCCTCAAAACCCAGCCGCCGCAGATCCATCACCATTCCAGGCCAGGTATCCTCCGCATCAATAGCCCACCATTCTCGGCCAAGATAGCGGACCGGCCGGACACGTAAAGGTCGGTTGAGATCGCCCAGATTAGCCAATAACGTTTTTCGTTTCTGTTCGGCCTTTTTCACGATAATAAACCGTCCCTTCTTTTCATCCTAGCTATGTAACGGCTCATAACCTTGAATACTTGCGGGTAAGCATACCGCCACACTCGTTCCCCCCAGAACAACTGTTTATACAGACACTAGCTGCCATATACAATTGGCAGGTGGCCGATCCAACAAGCACAGTTTAAAACCCGCATCACACGCTTACTTGTGTAGTATAGCATTCAATAAAACAGTATTCTTTCTCAGGGCGCTAGAAATGGAATATCCATACACATCTTACGCTTACTCATACAATACCACATAAATGCAATGATTTGCCACTGTAAATGAAGGGGATTTTCTGCTTTGACATTCTTTATCAAACAGGATATACGCTCAGATTATTATAGACGATATCTGCTTTATCTCCATTATTTGCGGTTGCCAAAAAACCCAGCGTGCCACTACTAAATGTCTGATCCTGAATCGTCGTTCCTAGAAACGCACCATTGGCATAGAATAAGAGCTTGGAACCATTCGCAATGACTTCCAGTGTGTTCTGGCTTGCTCCCTGATTGATGACAGGCGACGCCGTCCAATTCTGTAATACCGTGCTATTCGCAGTACTAAAATTGCTGGAAGAGGAGATCTTATATCTGCCATTCGTATCGATCTGGAACAGGTAGCCCTGATATGATCCCAATGATGTCGTATTCATGCGGAAAAAGATACCAGCAGACGTACCCTGCTGGATCGTTACATCAACCTGCGCGGCAAAATTTTCAAATTGCTTGTTCGCTTCATGACAACCATGCAGCGAGTCAAAAAGCCCGGTCTGTACGTGATAGCCATCGCTCTGGAAGACACACTCGCTACCTTGATCCCATTGAGCAGCCTGTGTCGCTGCATTCTGACTATTATTTAAGGCATCCTGGTACACAGGACTGCCTGCAATCGCGGTCTGCAAAACAGCCGGAGTCGCGGTCGCATTCGCTTCGGCGGTCGCAGTGGCCTCTGCTAACGCGGTCGCAGTGGCCTGCTGATGAGCAAGCTGAGTCGCTGTTGCTTGCGCCTGCGCGGTCGCCGTAGTATTGGCACTCGCAGTCTGCGCCGCATTAGCGGCCTGCTGCGCAGTGGTTGTAGATGCCTGTGAAGTCTCCTGCAAATTCGGCGTGGCAGTCGCGGTCACCATAGAACCCGTGCCAAAGCTATATGTGTGCGTGAGCAAGACATACGTCATCGGCACGACAATTAAGAGCAAAACAATAATAACCGATATCGTCACGACGCGCGTCTGTGTACGTACGGCCTTATTTTCACGTTGCCGATATGACGCATACTGGTCTTGCTGAGCATAAGCAGGATATAATGCCGACTGTTGAGAAGCCGGATAATAATTTTGCGCTGCGTAATCACCCGTCGCCTGTGGTTGCGCCTGCCCTCTCTGGGTCGTCCGAGAAACCGTCGATGGAGGCAAACGCTGCACACGTGAAAAAGTCTGCTGCTGACGTAATGTGGGGCCATCATGATCATCGCGATCCCAGTAAGGAGCGGAGGCAGCGGAAAGGTCAACAGTCACAGGATGATGGACGGCGTAACTAAAAGCATCCGCCAACTCCAAAGCGCTACCATATCGTAATTCCGGGCGCTTCTCCAGGGAGCGCAGCATCACACGTTCAACATTGGGAGGCAAATCCGGCACGAACTGGCGCGGAAATGGAGGTTGTTTGCTTACATGCATTGCCACCACAGCAATCTGATTCTCAGCCGTAAACGGGAGATGTCCGGTCACCATCTCATACAAAAGAATACCAAGAGAATAATAATCACTGCGTGCATCGGCCCGACGATGCGTTTCAAATAATTCTGGGGCGATATAATCAACCGTGCCCAGAACATTGCCAGTACTGGTCAACTGGGTGGCATCAGTTGAAGTACGGGCAATACCAAAATCAGAAAGATAGCAATGCCCATCAGCATCTAATAAGATATTTGACGACTTGATGTCACGGTGAATAATCCCTTGAGAATGCATATAATCAAGTGCGTCAGCGATATCTGCTAAATATCGACTTGCCTCTTCCAGGGAAAGTTTTCCACGCCGCACCCGCGTACGCAGCGTTCCCCCATCCATAAACGGCATCACGATATAATAGATATTCGCATTATCCAGCCTGCTTGCTCCAGTATCATACACAGGCATCAGATGTGCATTACTGAGGGATGCCATGAGTTGAGCTTCGCGAATAAAACGTCGCAATAAATCCTCATCCTCACGCTTGAAAACCTTGACAGCGACTTCACGCTCAAAATGTGGATCATAGGCGAGATACACATCTGCCATGCCGCCATGCCCCATCATTTGCCGCAATTCATATCGACCGAGAGTTCTTCCCTCTAGATCTGCCATATACTACTCCGCTCACGATGCACAAATTTGCAAGATGACCACTTGTTTGTCTAGATGTATTTGCAGCAATACGATCAAACAATGCTCCCGGTACGCTCCCTTCAGACAATGCCTATCATCAGCAAACCTTTGCTACGCATCATACTGGCAATAGACAAAGGTGAAATCTTACGAAAGCCGCCAACGCTTTGTCAGTTCATCATACGCCTCTGCCAAACTACCAACCATATGCGATGAATATTTCAAACCTTCACCCCAACTACACATCATGGCCCCGCAACTTTGACATATGAGGATGGAAAACTGATTGACCATATTACATAACTGTTTGCTCCACTATACCATGAAATGCATTATGACTCAATCATATGGCAGAACATTTCCGATAAAAAAAGAAAGAACAACAAAAAATCAGACACCCCGCTCTATTGTGGTGCGGAGGGTCTGATTTTTTATCGCAACCAGATGAAAAATGCTACGACAGCTTCACATAAAGATGAGATGCAGGATCATAGCGATAAATAGGGTTACCAGCATGATACGCGAGATTGCCATTACTATCCTGTGTCGTCCAGAAAAGTAAACGTGTATTCGCAGGAACATTCTTTAGACCAAGCTTCCAGTGATCAAGACCACCAGAACCAGTAACCCCTAACATCCACGAACCATTATCATCATCAATTGTCGTAGGAGATAATTGATCACAGTCAAGTGAATTACTATCATAGGTTGTATCAACCTGAAAACTACAGACATGCATTGTCATCCCATTGAATGAAACTGCGGGATCTGCATAAGGATAATTAGCAAATTTCGCAACTGGTTTCAGTGCCATCGATGCCTGAAACCAGACCCAGGAAGCTGGATGAAGTGCCAGCGAAGTATAGACAATCAAGCGGACCTGCGTCGTTGGAGCAACTTTCACCAGTAATGCACAACCATTGGTGCAATCAGGCGCGTTATCCGTATTCTGCACGGGGATCAACGGCTTGGGTACTGCCTGCGCTGGCGTCATAGACTCAATCTTTTCCAGAATGCCTCCCATTGCCACCAATGGATATTGAGGAGAGAGATGTAAGAGCATCCCAGGCTGCAACTTATGACAGTCCTGCCCAATGGACTGATCAAGCGCCTGTACTGTATTCGGATTCGCATCACTAAAAATAGTACTGGCATCAGACATGCGCATCTGATAGGTTAGAATCGAATCACAGTTATCACCTTCGCCCACCGTATAATTGATAGCTCCTGATTGTGGTAATACGGTCGGAAATGCAGGATAATGATGGACAACAGGCGTTGCAGGCGGATTTGATATGGAATACATTACATTAGACACAGCAGGGAGCACCGCATCACCAACACGTGCCCCATAATAAAAAGTGGGTATAGCGAAAACAACCAATACAGGCACTAAAATAAGTAATTTCCAGGGTATGGCATGTGCAGCTAACTGTAAATTGTCTTTTGGTGTATTTTGTGGACGAAATCGACGAGCCATTAGCGACCCCAATCTTCTCTAATCTTAATCCCAAGCGCATTATAGCAGGGATGAAACAGAATACCTATCAATCAAAAATATGTATAGTACCTAATCCCTACAACATTCTCTTATACAAAGCATAACGCATATTCCAGCAAAAATGGCTCTCACTCTTTTCTATCCACTATTACATCTTTTTTCCTCATTGTACTCCAACATGTGTTATTTTGACAGAAATAACAGTGTCAGTTTCTTATTTCTTTCCAGGAATTCCTCTATATCCCTCATTCGGATAGTATGCACTATTCTTAATATGCTCTATCTATCTGGAAAGATACATGAAAATCACTGAACCGCTACAAAGAGCCAGATTGCCAGATTGCCAGTAATAAAAAGTAAAGAAAGAGCACTCCCAAACAGAGTGCTCTTGAATGTATCCAACATATTCAGAATCAAAAATCCAACGATCTAAATCTGTTACGATGATTGTTTCGTCATCATTGCATGAATCGCACGCAACACTCGCTCCGCCGAAACTGGCAACTGATGTAAACGCACATCAACAGCATCAGCCACAGCATTCACAATAGCGGCAGGCATGCCCGATAAGGCAACAGTAGCAGTTGATTTTGCGCCAAACAGCTCCGATGAGTTATTGGTTTCGACCAGGATCGTTTCAAGCGGAGGCAGATCCGCCGCTGTCAAGAGATGATAATCTCTGAAATTGGTTGTCTGTAACGCTCCTTGAGCATCGTAGAGCAGTTCCTCACTGATTGCCAGTCCCAATGAATGAATAGCAGTGCTTTCAATCTGATTGGCAACAAACATCGGATTAATCGGCGTGCCAACATCCACCGCAGAGACAGCCTTAAGGATACGAATACCGCCAGTCTCCATATCAATCTCAACTTCCGCGCCCTGAGCCGCAAAGGTCATCGGCATAGCCTGCGCCTTCCAGGAAGCAGTCGTCATAAGTTGGCGCGATTCTTCATAAAGAGCATAAGTAGCAACCTGTGCAACCGTCACGTGCTGCCCCTGAGCACTCTTTATCGAGCCATCTCTAAGTTTCAAGGTTTCCGGTACCACATTTAACATGCGACCAGCCACCGCAAGCACCTGTCGGCGCATCTGCTCCGACACTTTTTTGACTGCCCCACCACAACTATAAAAGGCAGAGAAGTCATGCATAGAGGCCGCAAAAGGTGATGTCACAGAATCAAACCCATGCACTAAAATATCATCTAAAGGCACACCCAACAACTCAGCCGCGATCTGTGCCATTTGCGTGCTCAGACCGGTACCATTCTCGTTATGGCTGATAAAAAGATCGAAAGAACCTTCTTCATTTAATTTCATCATTGCGCCACTGGTACCCAACGAGGCATCAGGCAGACCGTAGAATGATAGGGCAATGCCAACTCCTCGGCGGAAACGATCAGAACTGGGCTTCCCATGTTTCTCGGTCCAACCAATTTTCGCCCGTACCGCCTGCAAACACTCAGGCAAGCCACACTCGTCCACCAGCATGCCGTTATCACGAGATTTGCCAGTATTGGCAAGAGGAAACGGATAGCTATCGCCAGTGCGTAACCAATTCTGCTGTCGGAAAGTAAGCGGGTCCATACGAAGCCTTTTGGCGACCTCATCAAGATGACATTCGAGCGCAAAGGACTCAGGTCCAAGATCGTAACCCTGAGAAGGCGCAGCCGGTGAATGATGGGTATAGAGCACCTCGGCGACAAAACGCATATTCGCAACAGGATAGAGTGCCAATGCATTCAATCCTTGCGGACGCACCAGCAACGAATGCGTGCCATATGCACCGGTATCCGCAAGCATGACCATCTGATTCGCGGTCATTTTCCCATCACGAGAGACACCAGTCTTTAAGCGTACAATATGCTGCTGCCTGGCTCGCGCAATCTGAAATTCTTCGGTACGCGAGTACGCTAACTTTACCGGACGCTTTGTAATCATCGTCAAATGGGCACTAAGATCCTCAAGCTCTATTGCCTGACGGCCACCCAGATCACCGCTCACCTCTGGTACAACCACCCGAATACGTCGCTGAGGAAGATTGAGCACATGCGATAATGTCCGTCTGATATGATGCGGTATCTGCGTGTTTGTGCGTACGACCAGATTATCATGATCATCAAAATAAGTGATTACCATATGCTTCTCAATCAAGGCAGGATGAGAAGCCGGAACAATATACTCGCCCTCTACAACAAAATCAGCAGCGGCAAAACCCCTTTCTACATCACCAACTTCATTACGGACACGAGCAGCAATATTCCTTGTCGCATCATGCGGTCCACGTAGCTCTGTTTCAGGATGAACACGCACCACCCCAGGATCAGAGGCCTGACGCAGATCAAGCAGAGCGGGTTGTACCTCATATTCCACTTCAATCAATTTGAGCGCCTGCTCCGCGATCTCCTCTGTTTCAGCCACAACCACCGCAACACGATCACCCACATAACGAACAATATAATCAAGGCAATACTGATCGAGAATCTCGCTGGCATGAGGATGCTCAACACTGGAATACGCAATGCGTGGAATATCACGATAGGTCAGAATAGCATAGACGCCAGGAAGTGAAGCAGCCTGCCCTGTTGAAATATTCCGAATGATGGCATGAGCATGCGGGCTGGTTAAAATACGTCCATACAGCATATTTGGCAGATGTATGTCATCAACAAATGATGGTCGTCCCGTCATAAGCTGCTTTGCGTTCCGGGCAGGCACTGGAGCACCAACAGATTGCAAAGCTGATGTCTTGAGCGCATTCGCTTCACCTGTATTAACAGCAACGTGTGTCGTATTCATGAGCACTTCAGGTGTCATAACTGGGATCTTCGTCGTGACATTACCGCTTGCCCCTTCAGACGAAGCCTTCGCCATCAAATTTCGTATTTTTCCACTGACACCCAGAGCACTCAAATGCCCGGTCAGACCCGCTTGATCTTGCTGCTCATTGGCAATGTTATAGACCATTGGCAACACATGCTCACCACGCAAACGCGCAGCAGCCCGTAGCACTGCCTGAACAGACTTACCATTCCCGGAACAACGACAGAGATGACCGGAAAGAACATCACGCACTTCTTCTTCCGTTGGTTTGGGATTCTGTTGCAGCAGGGCATACGCCGACAATAATACACCAGAAGAACAAAAACCACAGGTGGCTGCCCCGATCTCAACGAACGCTTCTTGTAATGGATGAAGCTTCTCAGAGGTACCAAGACTCTCTACCGTCATCAAAGAACAACCACCAGCCTGAGCAGCAAGCATAACACAACTTGGTCGAGGAACACCATCTACAAGTACGGTACAGGCTCCACATTCCCCCGACTCACACCCATGTTTGACGCTACTATATCCCTCTCGGCGTAGTAACGAGAGCAGTAACTCATTTGGAGCAACCTCCCGATCTTCTGTTACTCCATTGATCCGCAATTCGAGTTCCATCTACCTACCTACAATCCTTTTTCTGATGTAACCATGCTATGCCAATAAGCAACATTCATCGCCTCTTCCAGTGCTCGATATGCAAGGCTCATCCCGCTGACACGTCGATAACCACTACTCACACGGATATCATTTGCAGGACGAAATGTTGACATACCTGTATGAAGGATAGATAAAAGTTTCTGACTGTTGATAGGATGCACCACCTTTTGCCCTTCTAGTTGCCGTTCCACCGCGTACAGACGCACAGGGTCCATATTGACCCCACCAAGAGTCAACCGTACACGCTTATACATCCCGTGCTCAATCTCAACCAGCGCCACGGCATTCAGCAAGGCAACATCAGTTGGAGTACGTGCGATACGTGTGATTGAAGCCCCATAATGCGTCGCAAGAGGGGGAATAATGACCTCAACAATCAGTTCATTCGCACGTCGTTCAACAGGGTAGTCAATATAATTTACCTGACGTTCTTGCTTGCCCTTAAAAACAACACCTGATAAGGCCAGGCCAGGTCGCTCATATGTCCCACCACGCAGATCAACCTGTGTGCGCGAACCAGAACGAACAACCACCTTCGCATCTAACGCGGCCAGGGCAGTCAATAAATCCGCCTGTGCGGCTATCCCCGTACTGATTGTGCCACCTAGCGTCGCGCTATTCCGAATCAAGCGCGATGATGAAGAGGCATGAGCAGCATGAGAAAGCACGCCAGTCGCGAATTCCTTCAACAGTGAAGCATCGACCATACTTTGCAGCGTTGTCATTGCTCCAATATGCATCCCGGCGGCATCTTCTGTCACATAAGCGAGGCCCAGATCCCGCAGATCAACCACAGCCTCAATCGTTGTATCCTGTAAACCAAGCAGGTGTGTTCCACCTGCCAGTGGGACAGTCTTTACATCATGGCGTCCCAGAAGAAGGAGGACATCATCAATATCCTCCGCCCAATGATATTCAACTAGCTCCAATAGCATACGCATTACCTTTGCAGAGGGATGCGAGTAAATGTTTCTACATCAATCAACCCTTGATCAGTCAACTTGAGTGACGGAATCACTGAAAGTGAAAGAAAACTCAGAGTCATGCATGGATGAGCCAGAGTACAGCCTAATTCAGATGCAACTGCATCCAATGTGTGCAATTGTTGTACTAGCTCCGCTGCCGGGAGAGGTGATACCAGCCCACCAATCGGCAATGGCACGGCAGCGCGTACAGAACCATCTACGACACACACAAATCCACCGCCCATCTCTTGCAATACATGCGCAGCACGTAGAATATCATCATCACTCGCGCCCGCGATAACAATGTTATGAGCATCATGAGCAACACTGGAAGCAATCGCTCCACGCGTCAGACCAAAACCTTTGACTAATCCTGATCCGATGCGCTTACTGGCGTGGTGGCGTTCAATCACAACCAGTTTCAAAAGATCGCGTGTCGGGTCAGCGATAATCTCACCATGATCATAAGGTGCCTCTTCATGAAGGCGCAGTGTTGTAATCTGTCCTGGCTCTATGCCAATAACTTCGATGAGTCCCGGTTGACCCGGTATCCGTATCTCTTCCAGAGATATATTGCCAATGTGAATACTTTTTTCCATCTGCGCAGACATTGTTGTTGCTTGCGCAGGGATAGCAGTTACTAATGCTCCTTCAGCAGCCACCAGAACACCATCTTTATATACAGACTCGACCTGGAATGTTGATAGATCATCCAACACTACCATGTCCGCGACAAATCCCGGTACAATTGCTCCACGATTATACAAACGAAAATATTGAGCCGTATTATATGATGCAAGACGAATGGCTTCTAGCGGATCTAGCCCATAGGCTATTGCTTGCCGTACTATTGAATCTATATGTCCTCGCGTTGTAAGATCCTGCGGATCACGATCATCTGTCACAAAAAATGCACGGGGAGGATGCAACTCTTTGATCACAGGCAACAACGCTTCGAGGTTACGCGCCGCAGATCCTTCACGGATCATCAACCACATACCCAGACGAAGACGCTCTCGTGCTTCATCTGGTGTTGTACATTCATGATCAGACATCATACCAGCAGCAGCATAAGCACACAAGTTCTGCCCATAAATACCGGGAGCATGTCCATCTACAACGAGTCCTTGCTGTAAGGTTGCCTGAATCTTCGCCAGCACCTGTTCATCACCACACAATACACCAGGAATATTCATCATCTCCGCTAACCCAAGCACGCGCTCGTCCGCAAGGAAAGGAGCAAGATCATCCACAAATAAAGGACGATAAGGACTTTCAAACTCCGATGCCGGGACACAGGATGAGAGCGTTACATAAGAAGTGAGTGGCAAACCACGTCCGGATTCCAACACATAGCGAATGCCGTCAACACCCATGACGTTTGCAAACTCATGAGGATCTAAAATAACCGTTGTCACCCCCCGTGGCACAACCAGACGAGCAAATTCAGATAAGATCAGCATGGTACTTTCAATATGCATATGCCCATCAATTAAAGCGGGAGCCAGCCATTTCCCCTGGAGATCTCTCTCTGCTTTTCCCCGGTAAGGTGGGACAGACGTATCCCCCTGAACAATTGTGCCAGCAATAACACCGTCAACAATCGCCACATCAGCAGGATAACATTCTCCACTGCACACATTCACCAGGCGAGCATTGTGCAACACAAGGTCTGCCGGAAGCTCTCCACGTGCAACCTTAATCCGTTTTTGTAATATCTCCATCTATGCCTCGCTCCTTCACTACAAACAGTCGTTTGTACAGTGAATACATATTAATCGTAGCCCTATTATCCAGACTCAGTTTCCTCTTCCCTCCACCCTACTGATATAATCAGCAATCATATCTTCTATCCTCATTTTATCGAACTTAGTAGCAGATTTTAACACATAGATTACTTTTCTCTATACTTATTCAAGTTTGATAACCATTATTGGCCCTTTGATGGTCCCATTCGTTTGCCTCCTACTAAAAGTATAATCATATTGCTATTGATGCAGAAACATCCATTCTTATAGATACTATCGTATACAGTAGTAGAAATGCTTTGAACTTTACTCCCAGGAGGACAAGGACTATGAATAATACCATAGGCTCAACCATTGCAAAGATGGTTGCCCTGACAGGAGGAGCCATTGCTGGCGCAATGCTGGCAAACTGGTGCGACAAATGGATTGTCGAACGTATCCATGCCAGATCAGAATACGATAAAAATCGCTATGCACAAGGTCTGGCCCCTGTTTCACCAAAATCGTCGAAAGATGAACACTAATACTGAATAGGATCATTTTATCATTCCTTGTACATATTGAAAATCTATGTACATTCTCACATGCGGCGATAGAGCATAGCATAGTGCCAACGGTATCTTTCTCGCCAGTATGGGAGCAAGAAGAAGCCCTGACGATGACAGATAAATACCTCATGGGTGAACTCTGGGAACGGGGACCGTTGACGCATGGAGGCAAAACAGAACTACAGAACGAATTTATGGCTGCAATCACTCAGATCCAGGGACGACGCTTGATCCTCGCCAGCGGTTGTTCCCTGCCAGACGATACACCAGAGGAAGGGTTTACCATGGCCCATCATTTTATCGATGATCCCCATTAGCGTAGACCAACAAAAAACTATTGATTCAACGTCAAAGGAAGGCGCGACTACAGGAAGTAGTTTGCTTTTCCTTTGACGTTGAACAGAGTATCAATATCTAAGGAACGAGGTTGACGTTTGCCAGTTGCACAGCCGTCGCGTTCGACGTTGCCTGAACAACATTCGTGCCCTGCACAACCTGCACATGAGCACGGGCCTGTACGTCCATCAAATTATTCTGCGATTGTGTTACCGGAATCAGAGCCAATGATAAATGCACCGGACCCGGCTGTAAGCCCAGATTCTGCAAACCAAAAACATCGCTCTTCAGTTGCATAACCTCGCCAGACTTCCACTGATTCGTCTGACACCAGAAGGCAGGCGAAAAGGCCGAACTAACGTAATGCTCTTTACCAGCACTATCTGTCATGAACAGCACCAACTGCATTGGTGTCGTTGGTGGAGTCTGCACCCGCCAATCAGTCGTTACCGAGATATAGGCAGATCCAATGCTCATTGTGCTCGGACCTCCCACACTATAGCCAACCAGATTCAAACTGGCGTTCGCTTGCTTCGTGGAAGAAAAATCAACCTGCACAGGATTTTGAATACTTTGTGGCGATGTCTGTATAAATGAACAGAAATTGCTCGGTAACGTTGGCAGGACTGTCGCAGGATCAACATCGCTCCCCGGTTGCGCGGCAGAGTATGGGGAAATC
>Ga0310811_10009077_pt1 | contig 12821 bp, 9 predicted proteins | sample YCmetagenome_FD_207642 | JGI IMG/M metagenome (GOLD analysis project Ga0310811, IMG submission 207642) | Soil microbial communities from experimental microcosm in Duke University, North Carolina, United States - YC | ecosystem: Engineered > Artificial ecosystem > Soil microcosm > Unclassified ...
TCGAGCCGAACACCATCTCCCACACCGGCAGTCTGGTGAGCCGCTCGTTGCCCATGACACCGACGTACAGCTCGCGCCCCTCGATGTACTCCTCCACGAGCGCGTCGGACTTCACCTGCTCGTGCACGAATGCGATGCGCTCCTTCAGTCGCGCTGCGTCCTCCACGACCGAGGCCTGCGCGATGCCGAGCGAGGCATCCTCGACGGTCGATTTGACGAACAGCGGGAAGCGCAGCTTGCGTGGCACGTGGAAACGCGCGCCGCGGCGGAACACGGCGAATTGCGGCGTGGCGATGCGGTGATAGCTGAGCAGCTGCTTGCACAGCGACTTGTCGCGCGACAGCAGCAGCCCGCGCGGATTACAGCCGGTATAGGGCTGTCGCAGCAGCTCGAGAAAGGCCACCACATGCTGGTCGTAGGTGACGATGCCGTCGAATTCCTCCAACAGGTTGAAGACGATGTCCGGCTGCCAGTCGGCGATCGCGCTGCGCAGCTCCGTCAGGCTGTCGAGCACGCCGAGACAGCGCACTTCATGGCCGAGCTGGCGCAGGTTGCTGGTGACGTCGTACTCGGTGCGCCACTCCTCGATTTCCTTCTCGCCATGGCCGTCGAGACTCTCGGGGGGCACCAGGCTCGAGTGCACGACGACGAGCGCCCGCAGGCGTTTCATAAGGGCAAATGAGGAGTCTCGCCCTGGGAGTACACCGCGGTTAGCCGCTCGAGCATCCAGCGTGCATAGCGCAACGCGTCGCGGCGGTTGCCACGCACGTACAACGCAAGCTCGGTACTGCGCTCGATGAGCATGTGCAGCACCTGCTCGACACTGTAGCGCTCGCTGCCTAGCGCGCGCGTGACGCCCGCCGTCAGCGTCCGCGCGTGCCGCCGCAGCAGCCGCGCGGCGCGTAGCGCGCCGCGCCGTGACGGTTGCGCCGTGAAGGCACGCTGCAGCAGCTCATCGGCGAGGCCGCGCCGTATCAGCCGGTTGCGCGCCAGCTTGCGGCGATAGTGCTGCGCCAGTGTGCGGCGGTTGTGATCGAGCGGCTCGATGCGCAAACGGTTACGCACCGGGGCGCGCCGGTTGCGCACGCTCGCTACGAGCTCATCGACCGCCTGCAGCTTGTGCAAAGCCGGCCAGTCGGCATAGTTCTTGCGCCAGCGCGATTTGGGCGCGAGCCAGACCGCGAAGGTCTCGGCAAAATCCTCGGTGGGATGAGCCTGCGCATACCACTCGCCGAGGTGGTGCACGTAGCCCCGGCTGCCGGCGCGCGCGCGGTAGCGAGCCGGGTAAGGACGCGAGGCGGGTCCAAACACCTCGCGCCAGCGCCGTCGCCGGCGCAGTCGGTAGGCGTTATCGAGAGCGTGCCCTGCCTCGTGACGCAGGATGCGCATCAAAAGACGCGAGTTACCACCCTCGGCCTCGCCCATGATGCAGCGCTCGAGTCGCTCGAGCCGAGGGTGAGCGAGATAGAACGGCACGGCGATGCCGGGCACACCATCGGGGGAAAACCACTCCTCCGAGAACCACACGTGCGGACGCAGCGACAATCCGCGACGCTCGAGGTCCGAGTAGAGCCTGCGCAAGTGAGGCGCTATCGCCGAGCGCTCGATCGATAGCCGCAGATCGCAGAAGCGCGTGCGCAGCAGCTCCTCGTCGGTGAATCGAACCCAGGGCCGGGCGCGGCGGCGAGCGCTGGCCATGGCACGGCTGGACCCCGTAGTTACGGAGCACGCGGCGAACTCATGGCGCGCGGCAGCGCGTGAGGGCGGCATGGGTACTTGCAGGACTCGGGGAGCGGGTAGCCGGAAGCGAGCTTACCCAAGTGGCTGTGTGCTGTCTGCGGGGGATTTCGCGCTGGCGGCTAGCCGAGGCCGAGCAGGGCGTGAGTGAGCAGTCGGTCGGCGTAGCCCTCGAGCCAGTGTCTTTGCATAAGGCTGTCCCGCCAAAGCGCAGGTATGGCACTCGCAGAGTAATGTGCCCCGGCGATGGCCCCGCAGACCGCGCCGATCACATCACTATCGCCGCCAAGATTGACCGCGGCGAGCACCGCATCGCGGAAGTTCGCCGTCCGGTCGAAAGCCGCGAGCGCCGCCGCAAGTACGCCAGGAGCGCCCTGGGCAGCTGAGCCGGCTGCGAGACCATCGGGCAGCGGTGCTGCAGCCAGGATCGCGGACTTCGGTCCGCCCGAGAGCGCTGCATGCAGCGCCTGCGCGAGCGCCCGGCAGGATTCGAGCACGAGTGGCGCCTGGCACGTGGTGCGCGCGGCCTGGGCAGCGTGCTCCGCGGCGACCGTTGGCCCTTGCGCGAAGAAGTACATCACTACGGGAGCGACTCGGGACAGGCTCTCAGGGTCCTGGGCTGCCGGGTCGTGCGTGCCGGCGAACAGCTGTCTGCGCCACTGGGCAAGTGCCAGAGCCCGTGCAGTTCCGGAGGTGATGCCGACGCACTGGCCCGTCGCGGACAAATGCCCCTGCTGCTGCCAGCGCCGATAGCGCGCCACCTGGTCCCGGGCGTCGAATCCCTCGCGCTCGAGCAGGCTTTCGGCGAGGCACAGGGCCATGGCCGTGTCATCGCTCCAGGCTCCCCGTGGCAGGTCGAAGGGACCGCCTCCCAGCATGTCGCCCACCGGCGTGAAGCGCCCTGCCCGGCGGTGCTGGGTGGCCGCCGCTACGGCGTCCCCGGTGGCAAGCCCCAGCAGGGTGCCTTGAAAGCGCTCGCGCAGTCCTCGAGCGGCCGAGAGCGTCGCCGGCTCGAGTAATGGGTCGGACTCGGCCGAGGACGGAAGCCAGCCACGCACGTACTCGACCTGGTCGAGGGTCTCAGGAACTGTCGGCCAGAGCCCAGACCGCGCACTCTGACGCCAAAGACGGTTGAGCTCATCCAGCGCCGCCTCGCCGGTCCGCCCCTGCTCCGCCAGCAGGCAGCCAACCACCATGCCCGTGCGGCCGATGCCCGCCCGGCAGTGAACGTAGACGACACAGCCCTCGCGCAGAGCACGGCTCAGACACTCGAGGATCTCGACCATATGAGCGCGCTCCTCGGGCGTCCCATGATCGGTTATCGGGCGGCGCAGGTATTGGACCCCGGCAGGTAATGCCGCGGCATACGCAGCCATCTCATCCGGATGGGTGAGATCGAGAAAGCAATCGACCCCTGCCTCGAGCAGCCGGGCGAGTCGCTCGCGCGTCAGCTGCGCCGAGGGACCACCGGGGTACTCACCGGCCAGCAGGCGCGCCGGGATGACCCAGTAAGTGTTGGGCAACGGTACGGCGAGCGCTGGCGCGGCGGGCGACAGGTTCACGGCAGGTTCGATGCGCACTCATCGAGCACCGCAGTCGCGCCTTCGCGAGGCGGACCCAGCGGGCCGAAGGTGTCGAGGAGCTCTTCCTCGTCGCGCTCGCTCATCGGCGCGGCGCGGCGGGCGTCGAGCCCGGCGAAGTCGAAGTGCCGCGAATCTGCCAGGTGCTCGAGCTCGACCCGCCGCAGCGCCGAGGCGATCGACTCGGTGCGACCGGGAAACTCCCGCTCCCACGCCGTCAACATGCGCTTGACGGCGACGCGCTGCAGGTTGTCCTGGGAGCCGCACAGGCGGCACGGAATGAGCGGAAAGGCGCGGCCACGCGCATAACGTGCGATGTCGCGCTCGGCCACATACGCGAGCGGGCGGATGACGATGTGGCGGCCGTCGTCGGAGAGCAATTTCGGGGCCATCGCCTTCAGACGGCCGCCGAAGAACAGGTTCAGGAACAGCGTTTCGACGATGTCATCGCGGTGATGACCGAGCGCGATCTTGGTAACCCCGTTCTCCGAGGCGAAGCGATAGAGCGCGCCGCGTCGCAGGCGCGAGCACAAGCCGCAGAGAGTGCGCCCCGCCGGGACGACCCGCTTGACGACGCTGTAGGTGTCCTGCTCGATGATCCTGAACGGCACCCCGAGGCCGCCGAGGTACTGCGGCAGAACCTGTGCCGGAAATCCGGGCTGCTTCTGGTCGAGATTCACAGCGAGCAGCTCGAAGTTCACCGGAGCACTGCGCTGCAGGGACAGGAGCAGGTCCAGCAGCGTGTACGAATCCTTGCCACCGGAGAGGCACACCATGACCTTGTCGCCCGCGCTGATCATGCGATAGTCGGCGATGCATCGGCCGACCGCGCCGCGCAGCTGCGCGGCGAGGCGCGTAAGAGTGCGGGAAGGTTTCGTCAATGGCTCTTCAGGCCGCGGCGCTGCTCGCGGTCGTCTCGAGATACTTTGCCTCGACGTAACGCACGAAGGAAGCGGCGGTCAGCGGTTTGCCGGTGGCGCTCTTCAGCAGCTCCTGCACCGGCACCTTGGCGCCGAGCCCGTGCACGTGCGTACGCAGCCACCCGAAGAGGCCCGAGAACTCGCCCCGCGAGAGCTGCTCATCGACCGCCGGAAGCTCTGCCCGCAGACTCTCGTACAGCTGGGCCGCAATGGCGGCACCGAGCGCATAGGAGGGGAAATAGCCAAAAGAGCCGACTGCCCAGTGAATATCCTGCAGACAGCCCTCGACGTCGTTCGAGGGCCGAATACCGAGGCGCTGCTCCATGCCGGCGTTCCAGGCTTCGGCGAGATCGCGTACCGCGAGGCCCCCGGAAAGCAGCTGCTTCTCCAGCTCGTAACGCAGCATGATGTGCAGCGGATAGGTCAGTTCGTCAGCATCCATACGGATCAGCCCGCGCTGTACCCGCGTCAGGTGGCCGTAGAGGTTCTCGACCTCCCATTCCGGTCCGCCCGCGCCGAAGTGCTTGGCGAGCAGCGGCTGCACATAACGCACGAATGGACGGCTGCGGCACACCATCATCTCGATGAGGAGCGACTGGCTTTCCTCGAGCGCCATGCCCCGGTCGCGCCCCACCGGCTGATCGCGCCACTCGTGCGGCAGCCCGAGGTCATACATGGCGTGACCGGTCTCGTGCAGCGCGCCGAGGAGCCCGCTGAACACATCTTCCGCATCGAAACGCGTCGTGACGCGGATGTCTCCAGGAACGCCCTCGGTAAAGGGGTGCTCGCTCTCATCGAGCCGTCCCCGATCGAAGGGGAATCCGACTGCCTTCATGACCTCCACGGCGAGTGCGCGCTGTTTCGCGGCCGGAAACTTGCCGCTCAGTGGCAATAGCGGCCGGCTCTCCTGTGTCGCGATGGCCTCACGGATCAGCGAGGGAAGGCGGCGCGACAGCGCCTTGAACATGGCATCGATGTCGGCGGTAGTGAGACCCGGGCTGAACTCGTCCACCAGCGCGTCGTAAGGCGCCAGGTTCAGTGCCTGCCCGAGGAGCGTGGCTTTGTCGCGCACCAGGTGAACCACCTCTTCGAGGTACGGTGCGAACGCCTCGAACTTGCCCTGCGCCCGGGCTTCGAGCCAGCGGGACTCGGCTCGCGAGGCCGCTTTCGTGAGCCGGGCCACCAGAGTGACGGGCGTGGCGATGGCGTGATCGCGCTGCCGGCGCATCTCGCGCAGATTGGCGATCTGCCAGTCGGCGAGCCCCTGCGTGTTGGCCTGAGCCCGGTCGAGCAGCCGGATGATGCGCGGTGCGGTCAGCAGCGCATGGTGCTCGGTCTCGAGCGCAGCGAGCTGCTCACCGCGGACATCCGCACTCCCACGCGGCATCATCACCGCGGCGTCCCAACGCAGCAGTGCGAGGGCGCCACGGAAGGCATGGAGGCGCTTGAACTCCTGCTCGAGCTGCTTGTATGGGGAGGCGGACATGGGAACCATCGGCGATCGAGGGGACAGGCGTAGTTTACCAGCTCCGCCGCGCCTCCGCCCGCGTGGGGTCACCAATTATCTAATTAAATCATTGGCTTACCTAATATGACACCGATTTGACAGTGCGCGGCCTTGACGGCGCCTCCCCAAAGTGGGCCCAGGCGCGCGCGGTCTGGGTTTCACCGGAGAGGCCATCTCGTCCAGAGCGCTTCGGGGACGGCGCATCGCGGGCGCATCGCGATCCGCGGCTCGCGTTATGTCAGCTGGCTGAGTGCCGACCGACCGCCTTACTTGGCGTGCGCGACCGCCGCGTTGCCCGAGGTGCTTTGCCCCGGCGTACGCCGACAGGTGCGCAGGGAATTCCATGCGAGCATGGCACGCTTGCGCTCGGGGCCCCAACGGTAGCCACCGAGCGCTCCGTCCCTGCGCAGCACGTTGTGGCAGGGGATGAGCCAGCCGATGGGGTTCGCACCGACCGCATTGCCGACCGCCTGCGCCGCGCCGGCAGCGCCCACAGCCTGTGCGAGCGCCGCGTAGGTGGTGGGAGCGCCAGAGCCCAGTTCGAGCAATGCGCGCCAGACCTTGATCTGGAAGTTCGTGCCCCGGACCGAGAGCTTGAGCGCCCCCCCGGGACCTGGGCCCGCGGCCGAACCGTCGAAAATTCGTCGGCCGAGCTCGCCTGCCATATCGTCATCGCGGTGCCTGCGGGCTTTCGGCCAGCGCGCGCTGAGCTCGCCGAGCGCGGCAGACTCGCCGCCGGGCTCGACGAAAGCGAGATGACTGACTCCACGTGGGGTGCTCGCGAGAAGCGCCGTGCCGAAAGGCGTCGGAGTGAACCCATAGCTCATCCGGATACCGAGTCCGCCCGTCTTGACCTCCCCGGGCGTGACCGCGTCGAGGGTTACGAGCAGATCGTGGAGGCGACCGGGTCCGGAGAGACCGACGGTGTACGCCGCGTCCAGCACCGAGGCCGGGCCAGTCAGAGTGCTATGCGCAGCGTGGGCCGTGACAAAGGCCAGATACTGCCGCGGTGTGACACCCGCCCAGCGGCGGAACAGGCGATTGAAATGAAACTCCGAAAGCCGGGCGGCGGCCGCGATAGTGGCGAGCCGCGGCTGCTCACGGAAGTGCTCATCGATGTAGCCGATGGCTCGTGCTACGCGGGTGAAGTCGCGGCTATCGAGAAAGGCGTCGGAGCGGTCGAGCTGTGTGGCGTCCATGCGCCCGATCATAGTCGCAGCGACGCTGCGCGCGACCCGATTCTTGCGGCGTCTCTCGCAGCCGAGGCGTTGCGCCAACGCCTTCGGTTATTCTCTACCGCCACAGGTGCGGGTGCGGCCAGAGGGCGACCGCCACGCCTACGCCGATTGAGATGACCAACAGCAGAGTCACCGTAAGCCCAATCAACAGCCGTCGCATCACGGCATCTTAACCTGCAGCTGCCGTTCAAATTAAACCGTCGTCCCGTGCCAGAGAAATTCGCGATCTGCCTGCTCGCCTCGGAAGTCGAGCCCCTCTCCAAGACCGGGGGGCTCGCGGATGTTGCGGGCGCACTCACCCGGTACCTGCATGGTGCCGGCCATGAGGTGCTGTTGTTCTCGCCCGCGTACGACTTCATCGATCGTGCGGCATGCTCTGCGAAGCCGGTGGCCGGACTCACGCAGATCCCCCTTACTCTCGGATCGCACGCGTACGTGTTCTCGGTGCTGCGCGCCTCGCTGCCGCAAGGCGCATGCGCTTACCTCATCGACTGCCCGGCGCTCTACGCCCGCGGGTCGATCTACACTTCGGACCCCGATGAGCACCTGCGGTTCCTGGTACTCACGCGGGCGGCTCTCAGCGCCTGTCAGCGTCTGCGCTTTGGACCGCAGATCGTCCATTGCAACGACTGGCACACGGCATTCGCGCCACTTTATCTGCGCACTCTGTACGCGGATGAGCCACTGTTCGCGCGCACGCGCACCGTCCTCACCATCCACAACATTGGTTATCAGGGCATCTTCTCCGCAGCCGACAGAGCGGATCTGGGACTGCCACCCGTTGGTGAGCGGCTGCTGTATCAGCCTGAGCTCGCCGCGGGGCGGGTCAATGCGCTGCGTCACGGCATCCTTTATGCCGACAGCATCACCACCGTGAGCCCGACGCATGCACGTGAGATCTGCAGCGACGAGTACGGCATGGGACTGCAGGACAGCCTGCGGGCGCGCGCAGCGCAGGGAGCGGTGTCGGGCATCCTCAACGGCGTCGATTACGAAGAATGGGATCCGCGGCGCGACCGTTATCTGCCGTTGCACTACGATCCAGATAGTCTCGCTGTGAAAGCGCAGCTCAAGCGTCAGCTACTCGAGCGCCGTGGGCTCGCGGTGTCACCGGCCGTGCCGCTCGTGGGGATGGTGAGCCGCCTTGCCGTGCAGAAGGGCATCGAGTTGCTGTTCGATGCCTTACCGCGGGTGCTCGACGCCCGCGAGCTGGCGCTGGTGGTGCTCGGCAGCGGCGAGCCGCAGTACGAGCAATTCTTCAGCGCGCTCGAGCAGCGCTTCAGCGGGCGTGTCAGTTACCAGCGCGGCTACCACGACGACCTGGCGCACTGGATCGAGGCGGGAAGCGACATGTTCCTCATGCCCTCGCGCTACGAGCCGTGCGGTCTCAACCAGATGTACAGCCTGCGCTACGGCACCGTGCCGATCGTGCGACGCACCGGTGGACTCGCCGATTCGGTCGTGCACTACGACCCCGCGAGCGGGCGCGGTACCGGAGTCGTGTTCAATGACTTCGACTCTCCGGCACTCGAGTGGGCGCTCAACACCGCACTCGACCTGTACGCGCTGCCGGCGGAGTGGACGCGCCTGGTGCGCAATGGCATGCAGTGCGATTTCTCCTGGCAGCACCAGGGAGCGCAGTACCTCGAGCTGTACACGCGGCTCACGGCTTGAAGGAGGCGTGTTCCTCGAACGGAACCCGCCCCAGACCCTCCCCGAGGGAGACTTTTCCGGCAAGCCGGTATGGCACGAGCACACTCGACACGCTCGGTCCGTGCGCCAGAATCTTCAGCACCGACGCCGCGAGGTTAGTGGTCACGTGGGAATCGAATTCGGCGTCGCCATGCGGCGGCACGACGAAGTGTCCGGTGGCTGCGCCGCTCGCCAACTCCTGCCCGGCGATCTCGACGGTGTACTCGAGCCCCGTCACCGGCAGCTCGCGCTCGTTAGGGTTGTGCATCCGCAAGCGCACCTTCAGGTGCTGCATCCAGAGCTCAGCGCTCACGATCTCGATGCCGACGATCGAGACCCCAGGCGGCTCGAGCGTCGGCGCATGCGCGCAGGCTGCGGACAGTGTCGCGCATATGGCCAGCAACCGCAGCGCCACAGCGCCGCGCACAGTGCTGCGTGTCCCGGGCGACTGAGGCAGCGGCGCTCCCGTCACGCGCGTCCGAAAATGGAATTGAGCTGCGCGCAGCGGCCGGCGAGCTCCGCTGTGAGCGCACCGGCCGGCAAACGCCATAGCCAGTTGCCGCGGTCGGTGCCGGGAGTATTGATGCGCGCCTCCGAGCCAAGTCCGAGCAGATCCTGCATGGGTATGACCGCGAGCTCGCCCACCGAGCCGAGCGCCGCCCGTATCAGCGGCTCGGGCATCGCGCCTTGCACCACGCGCAGATAGAAGTCCACGCGCTGCCGCGTGTTGGCATCGAGCGTCGCGTACCAGCCGAGAGTGGTGTCGTTGTCATGCGTGCCGGTGTAGACCACGCACTCACGGACGTGGCGGTGCGGTACGTGCACGTTGTCGGGCAAGCCGTCGAAGCCGAACTGCAGCACACGCATTCCCGGCAGCCCAAAGCCGTTCTTGAGCGCAAGCACGTCCTCGGTGATCACGCCCAGGTCTTCCGCGACCAGCGGCAGGTCCGGAAATGCTTCGCGCAGTCGATACAACAGGTGCTCGCCGGGTGTGCTGAGCCAGGCACCCGCGCGCGCATCGGGCGCGCCCGCCGGGATGGCCCAGTGAGCCGCAAGCGCCCGGAAGTGATCGATGCGCAGCAGATCGAGTCGCGCCAGCTGCGCGCGCACCCGTGCGAGCCACCACGCGAAGTCGGTGTGCTGCAACGCCGGCCAGTCGTACACCGGGTTGCCCCACAGCTGCCCGAGCTCGGAGAAATAGTCCGGAGGTACACCACCCACCGCGGCGGGCTCCCCGTCGGGCGCGAGCCGGAACAGCCCGCGGTGTGTCCAGGTCTCGACCGAGGAGGGACCGACGTAGAAGGGCAGGTCTCCGAACAGCCGCACATCGCGGCGGCGCGCGTGCTCGCGCAGGCGTTTCCATTGCACGTAGAACGCATACTGCTCGCGCTCGATGCGGCTCACTTCGGTCGCGAGCTGCCGGCGCGCCTCTTCGAGGGCACTCGGATCGCGATCGCGCAACGGCACCGGCCACTGCCAGAAAGGAGCACCGCCGTGCGCGCGGCTCAGCGCTTCGAACAGCGCGTAATCGCGCAGCCACGGTCCCGACACGGCGAGGAACTCGGCGCCGAGCGGCAAGCTCGGGTCGGGCAGTTCCGCGGCGTCGAGAAATGCAGGGTCACCGGCAGAATCCGAGCGCACCCAGTACGGCGAGCGGTCCGCGCCCACCGGACCAACCGGCAATATCTGCCACACCGAGAATTTCGCCTCGGCCAGCCAGTCGATGAACGCACGGCCGCCGCGTCCGAGCGCCGCATCGAGCGCGGACATCGGCAACAACACTCCGGCGCGGCGCCGGTCGAACACGGGCAGTCTGGTATTCATGACAAGCGGTCGCTCGTGCGCGCCTGCGCGCCCTCAGGCGTTGGCGCGCCGCATGACTCCGCCGTGCTCGGGCTGGCCACTGCCGCTCGCGATCGGCAGTGCCAGGGCGCCCGGGGGTGTCAGCTCGAGCCGCCGATAGAGCGCCAGCAGCTGACGGCGGTAGAGGCGATCGAACTGGCTCACGGCATCGGCGGGGTTATAGTCGCCGAACCACCAGAACCAGTCCGAGCCTTCGCACAGGGCAAGTTGCCGGCCGGCGGCAGCTCGCTGAACCGGATCGGTCGTCTCGCGCATGACGCGGTCATAAGCCTCCTTGGCATCGCACAGCAGGTCCCAGGCGCGATTCTTCGCCGCATCGCCCATCCAGGTCGCGAGCGTCCCGTGCACCCAGCTGCCAGCGCACACTCGGGGTAGCGGTGCCGGCTGGATGCCGCGCGACAAACAGTCCGAGAGCGTCGTGAGCTCGAGACGCGGATGATTGGCGAGCTGCGTATACAGCGCGCGCAGAAAATAATAACCGTTGAAAGGGTAATGCTCCCAGGCATTCTCACCATCGAGCGCAATGAGTACCGCGTGGTTGCCACCCGGCTCGAAGTCGCGTGATAGCTGCAGCAGCTCGTTCACCAGGTTGGCAGCGGCGTCATCGCCGTGCCAGGTGGCGTAGGTGAAGCCGATGAGATCCGAGAGCGCATCGTCCCGGAAAAAGCAGCTCATGCCCGTACCCCCGAGGCGATAGGGGCGGTTGTAGGCCTGCGGGTCCTGCGCTGCATCGGCGTCGGTGAGTGCCAGGCTGTTGCGTAGCACGCTGGCACTGCTCGCCGCCCAACGGAAACCGCCGGAAGCGGCGAGCAGCTCGAGCGTTGCCGCGCTGATCGCGCCCTCGGCCGGCCAGCAGCCCGCCGGAGCGCTGCCAAAGGCGCGCGCGAACACCCGCAGCGCCTCCTCGACATGCCACCTGGCACGCGCCGCGCCCTCGGGGTACGCCGCGCGCATCGGCAGCGCCATCGTCGGCACCGCATCGCGCGCACATTCAAACTCGAGCAGCAAGGGCAGGATCGGATGGCCGTACGGCGTGACCGACAGCTCGCACTGACCGCGTGCGGCGAGCTGCCGGTAGCGGGGAATGATCTCGCCGACCAGCCGGCCGATCAGCTCGAGCAGCGCCCGCCGCTCTGCCAGCGTGAAATCGCGGCCGCGCTCGGTGAGATGCGCGATCAGCGGGTCGGCGCGCCGCACGGTCTCGCCGACCCAGGCCAGGTGGTACCAGACGGCGAGATCGTGGATGAACTGATCCGAGGCATAGCTCACGCGCTCGGGTGTGCCGAGCGTTTCGGCGATGGTCGCCAGCTCCAGATAGGGTCCGAAGCGCTCGATCATCTGCTTGCGCTGGGCGCGCAGGCAGCCGCGCAGCAACTCGAGCCTTACAGTTGGATCGGTCGGCACGCTCTCCGGTCCCAGCAGCGCCAGGACCGGATCCGGCAGCGCGCTGCCGCTCTCGAGGTGTGCGGCGATACGTGCGGCGATCTCCTCGAGCTGCTCGATCAGCAGCGGGGTGAAGTTCACCACACAGCGCGCCTCGCGGTTGCTCTCGAGGTGCGCCGCCATGTCGGTGTAGTCCTTGATGGCGTGCAGGTACGTCCACGGCAGTGCGTAGCGTCCGGTGAGAGCGTCGCGGTAGTGTGGCTGATGCATGTGCCACAGCAGGATCACCGGCAGGCGCGGCGTTGCGTTCATCGCGTGACGCTGCGCAGAGCGCGCAGCATGTCGGGGGTTACTAGCACCACGCCTTTCTCGGTCACATGGAAGCGACGCGCGTCGGCCTCGCGGTCGACACCTATGGTGGTGCCATCGGGGATATCGCCACCCTCATCGACGATGGCACCGCGAATGATGCAGTCGCGGCCGATCTCGGCGTTCGGCAGGATGACCGAGCGGTAGATGTTGGTGCGCTCCTCGACACGTACGTTGGAGAACAGCAGCGACTCACGCACCACCGCGCCGGAGATGATGCAGCCCCCGGACACCATGGAGTTGATGGCGCTGCCGCGGCGGCCTTCCTCATCGAGCACGAACTTCGCCGGCGGCTGCTGCACCTGATAGGTCCAGATCGGCCAGTCCTCGTCGTAGATGTTGAGCTCGGGTCGCACGTGCACCAGCTCGAGATTGGCGTCGTAATAGGCATCGACGGTGCCGACGTCGCGCCAGTAGCTCTGCGCGCGCGTCTTCACGTCCTGAAACGGGTAGGCGAATACCTGACGGTTGGCATCGATCGCTTCGGGAAGGACGTTTTTGCCGAAGTCGTGTCCCGAGGATTCCTTGGCGG
>Ga0310811_10009078_pt1 | contig 12820 bp, 12 predicted proteins | sample YCmetagenome_FD_207642 | JGI IMG/M metagenome (GOLD analysis project Ga0310811, IMG submission 207642) | Soil microbial communities from experimental microcosm in Duke University, North Carolina, United States - YC | ecosystem: Engineered > Artificial ecosystem > Soil microcosm > Unclassified ...
CGTGGTACGTATACCACGGCGTGCCCGTAGCATGATGTGCATCGACGCCAAGGCTGGCCCAGTTCTCCAGTTCATGATCGACGATTTGCCTCGCCGATTTTGGCATTGGGCCTAACGAGTTGCCGGCAAAATAAATGACCGGCTCGCCGTTTTTGCCGAGTGGCATGGAAAATTTCTCGCGGAAATCGCGTAGTCGATCCTCGTGATCGAGTTGCAGCGAGAAATTTTCGTCTGATGAAAAGGTCATTAACCGCAGATTACGCAGATTTGCGCAGATTGAAATCAGCGACAACTGCGGACGCATCGGGCACACTCAAAGCTGTATTAATCTGCCACATCCGTGGATGAACTTCGCTTCGCAACCTGCATTAATTCGATGGTTATGCCATCAGGGTCGCGAACGTAGACGACGCGCTTACCGGCATTCGGTCCTTTCGTGAGTATTTGCGGGTTGCCTGCGGCTTTCCAACCGGACGCTGAGATTTTGTTCAGCATCGCCTCGAGATCGTCAACGAGCAGCGCAATGTGCACGAAAGCGACATCGCATGGTCGAAGATTTCCACGTTTTCTATCCAGGGGTGCGAGATATTCGAGCAGTTCGATCTTGTGACCGCCGGCAGCTTTTAACACTGCAAGTTTGATCTCAGCGCCTTCAACGCCAGTGATCTCCGCGGCGAGTTCACCCTTTTGATGCGCGGTGTGCGAAAACTCGAAACCGAGCACATCCCGCCAAAACGCGAGCGATCGTTCGAGATTTGAAACGGTGATGCCAGTGTGATCGGCGCCCAAAATGTGGAGACGATCCGCCCCTGGGGCGCTCGACTTCGGGCCCGACGGCTCGCGGTCTCCATTGTCAGGTGATGTCCGGATGCTCATTGTGCCGACATAGGACGCGATTCTAAACGCAAGGACCTTCCTGTCTGCGATTCATTTGTATGAAGATGAAAGACAGGGTTCAAGCGCACACCGCCCCGGATGTGAACAGCGAAATTGAAAGGGAAGCGGCGACTCGAGTTTTCGCGGCGGCTGTAGAACCGGAACAAGCGATCACACGTCGCATCGAAAGATTGGATAATGAATGGGACATTGAGCGGTGGCTGGAAGCAAACGCATCAGCGCTGGCGTTCACGGGCACCGTGCTTGGCTTGTTGGTGAACAAGAAATTCTTTGCCATCCCCTGTATTGTTCTTCCATTTCTGTTTCAACACGCCGTGCAGGGTTGGTGTCCGCCTGTGCCGATCCTCCGTCGCAAGGGAGTTCGGACGCGACGCGAAATCGATGCCGAGAAGTACGCGTTAAAGGCCGTCCGCGGAGATTTCGAGAAAATACCAGCAGTCGCTGACCGGGCCGAATCGGCGCGCGTCGCCTGGCAGGCAGCGAACGCCTGATTGCCGCTATCCAGTCGCTGCAATCACTTTAAGCTCGATCGCGATTGGTGTGGGTAACGCGGTAACCTCGATTGTTGTCCGAGTGGGGTTTGGTTTGGCGGTGCCTGAGAAGTACTCGGCGTAAATGCGGTTGTAGATGGAAAAATCCTTTTTCATGTTCGTGAGGAAAACTGTGACATCGATGATGTCCTGCCAGGTCGCACCAGCGTCTTCGAGCACGAGCCGCACATTCTCAAATACTGCATGGCATTGCGTTTCGATGTCGTAACTCATCACGTTGCCGGAAGAATCGAGCGTTACGCCTGGAATTTCTTTGCTTCCGCGCACACGCGGTCCGATGCCGGACAAAAATAAAAGTTCGCCGACACGTTTGGCATGCGGAAATGCGCCGACAGGTTCGGGCGCTCGTTCGCTTTTGAAACTTTCGTTCATCGTCTATTTACTGCCGACTAGATGGATCAAGGCAACGCACATTTCCAATCAGCACAAAACGCAATTTTATTGATCGGAGGATTGTTGTGGCGCGGTCGGCGATGCATCCTGGTCCGATCGACGGAAGCTTGTTACCGGCGGCAGGATTTCCCTGAAGGTAGCGCCGTAAATGTCCCACACCGTAAGAAAAAGTCCGCAGACAATCGGCCCGACGATGAATCCGATGGGACCGAACAGGAATAATCCACCAAGAGTTCCGATCAAAATGAGAAGATCCGGCATTTTGGCATCTCTCCCCACAAGCACTGGCCGCAGGAAGTTATCGACAGTGCCAACTACAGCGGCGCACCACGTCGCCAATAAAATTGCCGTGAGATGCTGCCCGGTAACAAAAAGAACGATCACTACCGGCACCCAGACCAGGGCGGCACCGATCCCGGGGATTATGGAAAGAATTGTCATAATCGTTCCCCACAGAGCTGCTCCTTCGATTCCGGCTACCCAAAATGCGATGCCCGCCAATGTGCCCTGGATAACACCAATCACCAGCGTTCCTTTGACTGTCGCTCGCGTGATAGAAGCGAACTGGGTGAACATTCGTGTCTCATCTTCATCGCTTAACGGAGTGTAATAAAAAATGCGCTCCAGAATTCTGTGGCCGTCTCTGAAAAAGAAAAACATGGCGTACAGCATCACAAATAAATCGAGGAGAAACGCGGCCGTGGTGGCAGTCATGCGCGAGGCGAAACCAACGAGGAACGAACCGGCGGTTTTGGCGGCGGTGCCGATTTGTTCCACCAATTGCTCCTGACTGGGCATGTATTTCGCCAGTGCTGGAGACCTTTTCACGACCCACTCCTGCACATTAAAAGTGGTTGCGGCGCCGAGGTGTTGATTCAGCCACGGCAGGGCTTGGTCACTCATCGTCAGCGCCTGTTGCAGAACGATGCCTAGAAATGCGCTGACGGGTCCGAGGCCGAGAACGAGCAACACCAATAAGGTAACTGCTGCGCCCAGTGAACGGCGCCCGCGCAGCAGTCGGGTAATCCAGCGATAGAGCGGATGAAACAACCCAGCGAGTAAGGCACCGAGTAGAAGCGCCTTCAAGAATGGCCACGTGACCGCCAAAAACAAGGCTGTAACCGCCACAACCAGCAGCAAGACAAACGCCGTGCGCAAATTCGTGCCGCTGATGGTTGACGGTTCCAATGGATCGGCTCCGATACCTCCAACGAGGCTAATCGCAGATTTGCTCGATTACACCGTGTCCTGCAACCCTTGGTCAAGCTGGTTGCAGCGACAGCCCGAAAAAACTAACAACTCAAACCGCTTCGGCGGCCAATAAAGATCGATGGTCGAGTATGGTCTCGGACACGGATCACTCAGATGAAAACAAATTCTCCTTTTGAATCCGCAGATTTCGCAAATTTTTCCGAGATGAGATGTGCGGCAATGTGCTCAATCTGTCGACAATCCGTCAGGCGGGGACGGTCGTAACTGTCCCGTATCGCTTCGCCGATCTCCTTTTCGCCTTTAACGCTTCCGTTTCGCGATTCCGCGGCGGCGCATTTCCGACTAGCGCTTCAAGAAGATGATGGGCGGCATGGGCCACCTCATCCACCGCACGATTGAATGCTTCTTCGTTGGCGCGCGATGGCTTTGTAAATCCGGAAAGCTTCCGCACGAATTGGAGCGACGAAGCGCGAATCTCGTTATCTGTCGCGGGTGGTGAAAAATTATGCAGGGTCTTGATGGCTCGACACATGACTGACTCTCAACAGTCACTTATCAACCATCAACTATTTTTGCTTCCGTCGTTCCGGATACTGTGGAAGATCATCGGTGATCGTATCCCACGGCGCGCGATCGGCGACGAAAGTATGAAATTGGGGCCGAATTCCGGGATCGTCATCGAACGCTCCCATCCGAATCGATACCTGCGCACCGTCCGGCCAATCGCCGCCGAATAAACTCGCACCGCAATTTGAACAGAACGCTTTTACCGCGCCTTCGCCTTTTCCATAGACCTTGATCAATTCGTCGCCTTGAAGCAGACGGAACTGCTCGCGCAACACGCGGGTCTGAGTGCAAACGGCCGTTCCGGAATGCTTGCGGCAACGTTGGCAATGACAGTGACTCGCTTGAATGAATGGCGGATCAACTTCAAAGCGCACGCCGCCGCAGAGGCAGCTTCCGCGAATGGTGTTTCGCTCATGCGTTCCAGAACCGCGCTTCATTTTTCATTAACACCTGGCTTTAGCCGGGTGGCAGGACAACCACAGCGAAGGAGCCGTTTAAACGGATTCCACTCACCTGATCGAGTGATCTCATTGGTGACGCTCTTATCACGCAACTACAACTCTCAACCTGAGCCGACTCAAAATCATTTGGCGATGCAGACGTTTTTAGGTTCGGTGAAGAAGCGCAATGCTTCTTCGCCACCTTCGCGGCCAACGCCGCTCTGTTTCATGCCGCCGAACGGGACCCGCAGATCGCGAACGAGCCAGCAATTTATCCAGACGGTGCCAGTGTTGATTCGCTCAGCGACGCGATGGGCGCGACTCACGTTTTGTGTCCAGACGCTTGATGAGAGGCCATATTCGACGTCGTTGGCGTGATTGATCACTTCTTCTTCGCTGTCGAAGGGTGTGATTGTTACGACCGGGCCGAAAATTTCTTCGCGATTGGTGCGGCATGAAACCGACAGGTCCGTAATCACCGTCGGCTGGAAGAAATAACCTTCGCGACAACGTTCGTTAGGCGGTTCCGGCGCAGAACCGCCGATCGCGATCTTGCCGCCTTCCTTCTGCGCGAGATCGACGTAGAACTTTATTTTTTCGTGCTGTGTCTTGTTCACGATCGCACCCTGCTCCGTCGTTTCGTCCAGCGGATCGCCCAGGCATAACCGGCCCGTTCTTTCGATAAAACGCTCGACGAAATCCTTGTAAACCGGCCGCTCCACAAACAGGCGGGACCCGCACAAGCAGACTTGTCCCTGGTTTGCGAATGATGAACGCACGCTGCCTGCGATAGCCAAGTCGAGATCGGCATCGGCGAAAATGATGTTTGGATTTTTGCCCCCAAGCTCGAGCGACACCTTTTTGAACAATGGCGCGCACGCTTCGGCAACTTTGCGCCCCGTGGCAGTGCCACCGGTGAACGAGATGGTGTTGATCTTCGGATGAGTCGTAATCGCCGAGCCGACATTCGGTCCCGTGCCATGGATAACGTTGAGAACTCCATTCGGCAGACCGGCTTCACGCGCGATTTCGCAGAGCATGTAAGCCGTCATCGGAGTTAACTCGCTTGGTTTGGCGATGGCGGTGTTTCCCACAGCAATGGCAGGCGCGATTTTCCAGCTCAATAAATAAAGTGGAAGATTCCACGGGGAAATTAGTCCAGCGATACCGCGCGGCTGACGCAGTGTGTAGTTAAACGCGATGTTGTCGGTGATATGCGCTTCCGATTCGGTGTGCAAAATCGCGGTCGCGAAGAATCGGAAGTTTGCGACTGCGCGTGGAATATCCAGCGAACGCGCGAGCGAAATCGGCTTGCCCGTATCGATCGATTCAGCGCGCGCGAATTTTTCCAGATCGCGCTCAATCAACGCAGCTATTCCCAGCAGAAGGTTCGACCGTTCGGCCGCGGTTTTTTTTGACCAATCGCGGAATGCCTTCTCCGCTGCAGTCACCGCGAGATCAACGTCGTGCGCATCGCTGTCGGCCACCTGCGAATAAGGCTTACCCGTGGCCGGTTCAATGTTGTCGAGATATCGGCCACCGATGGGTTCGACGAATTCGCCGTTGATAAAGTTGCGGACGTGCAATCGCTCAGTGCGCATGCAGGCGAAAATAAACGCATACTGAGAGGTTCGCGAATTAACTGCAGGGCTGCAGGATTGTTATTGTCAGAAGAGGTAGTTTGTAATTAACTGGGCGGCCCAACCATGTCACGCAATAGCTTGGCCAGTTCGGTTCGCACCGCAAAAAACGCCTGTTTTTTCCCAAAATCGGCAGGGCAAACCCGACTGATCCGCCTGTATGAGTGTACTAACCAATTCTATAACCTATAACTACTCTTATGAATGACATAAATGTCCTCCCGAATATTACGGAAACAGGAGAACCTTCCGGCAGCAGCACTTCCAAAGTGTCTAGTCGACGCAAGTTTCTAGGACAGGTCGGTGCGGCACTGGCGGGCGGAGCTGTCTTGGGCAAAGCCGCCGTCGCCTCCGCCCAGGATTACAATCGCGCCGTTGGCGACACGAACGCTCTTCTGAGTGGCATGTCTGATCCTCGGGTGAGACAGTCCTTTGCCCTCCGCCTCGAGGCAGCCACGAGAAATGCGCACATTCCCGTTCCGCCGCACACGACCAACGGCGATGAAGCGCGCTATTCGGATAAATCGGGTACCTACAGCAAGGGCGTTTTGCAGGACGGGATTGGTCTCGTTAACCCCTCAGCTTTCCAGAGTTTCCGGCACGCGATTGATACCGGTACCTTCGCAGCCTTTGAAAGCGTGATTCTGGGTGGAACCCGCACATTGAACGGACCGCTCGCGGGAAACGCCTTCTCCCTGGAAGGGTGCGATGGCGTGCAATTCGGGAACGCACCATCGCCGGCCACTCAAATACGCCAGATCGTTGTCCCGCCTGCGCCAGCCCTCGCGAGTGCTGCCTATGGCACGGAACTCGTGGAACTTTACTGGGCTTCACTGCTCCGGGATGTCGCGTTTACCGATTATGCTTCAAATGCTACCGCTGCGCAGGCTGCAGCCGAACTGGACGCAATGCCGACATACGCTGGTCCGAGGAATGGGTCGGGTCACGTCACGCCCGACCTCTTGTTCCGTGGACTCTACCCGGGCGAAACCGTTGGGCCGTACATGTCCCAATTGCATGTCATCCCGACGTACCTCGGCACGCAGCCGATCAGCCAGCAGCTCGTCACTTATCTGGCGAACATCGACTACATGACTGACGCGACGACTTACCAACAGGTCCAGAACGGCGTTAACACTGGGTTACAAAACCAAATCGATCCGCAGCTACGCTATCTGCGTAACGGCCGCGATCTTGGCGCATATACCCATTTGGACGTTCTCTACCAAGCATACTTTACGGCATTCCTGGTGCTCAACACGATCGGCGCACCGCCAAACCCTGGTAATCCCTACGTAAGTTCCACCAAGCAAAACGGCTTCGGCACATTCGGTGGTCCGGATGTTGCGGCATCGCTCACGGCAGTCGCTCGCCTTGCACTGAACACCGTGTGGTATCAAAAATGGGCGATTCATCTGCGGCACCGCCCCGAGTCGGGCGGCGCGATTGTGCGACAGATTTTGACTGGCCATGGCGGGACTCTGCAAGGTCACGTGAACGACAACGTGCTGAACTCGCAGGCGGTGCAAAGCAGCTTGAGTCGGTATGGAGATTATTTCCTTTCGCAGGCTTTCCCTGAGGGCTCGCCCACCCATCCGGCGTATCCTACCGGCCATGGCGCTGTCGCCGGTGCTTGCATCACGGTCTTGAAGTTTTTCTTCGATGGTAATTTCGTGATTCCCAATCCGGTGGTGCCTAGCAGCGACGGCCTTTCACTCCAACCGTACACAGGTGGAGATGCAGGCCAAATCACCGTCAACGGCGAGTTGAACAAGATCGCGAACAACATCTCTTTAGGCCATGGAGTTCACTCCGGCATCCATTGGCGCAGCGACACCTCCTCCTCCATCCAACTCGGCGAGGCGGTGGCAATCGGCATGCTCCAGGACCGGGCACAGTGTTACGCCGAAAGATTCAGCGTCAGCCTGACGAAGATTGACGGCACAACCGCGACGATTTCCAATCAGTAACTGTTTAAAGTGGTGAACCAGATTTCGCGAATCTGACACCTGGCGGTGAGGTGGATCCGAGCCCACGAGTTAGATCGCGGTGTCGCGAACGATCCCGAGCGGAATGTCAACGTGCTCGGCGCACGTGTGGCGTGCGGCGAGGGTTAACTCCGCTGAGGCGACAAACAACCTCATCGATGCGTCTAACGCGCTAATGAATCGCCTTTTAAATGCCGCGGCTTCGTGCGCTTCAATTCACATTGCGCGTCTTATCGAAACGGAACGGTGAGGGAGGGATTCGAACCCTCGGTAGCCTTTTGGGCTACGGCGCTTTAGCAAAGCGCTGCTTTCGACCACTCAGCCACCTCACCAAATTTTTAGTCGCGACTACCTTATCACCTGCCTGTGCTTCAAAACTCCGGCATGACAACGAGGCGCGGACTACCAACGCGAGCCGAGAAATATCGCCAACAATCAGGGTTTTCCAATCCGCAATTTCCGCTCAGCGACACGACGTGGTCGCGGGCTCGCAGTGTCATCGGACCTGCCAATCCGGGTTGATGATGCGTGCGGAATAGAATCTTGCAGGGGAAGCTGCTAGCTTCCTCCCGAAATGAGGCGCCGATGGCGTCTCCTACAGAAATGATTTCCGAAGATGAAGCGCGAACCCAGATTGTCCACGCGGTCCGGACCTTGCCTTCACGACGGATAACGCTCTCGCAAGCGCTCGATTGTTTTGCAGCGCAGGATTATTTCGCCCGGCTGCCTCTGCCGGGATTCAATAACTCGGCAATGGACGGTTACGCAGTCGTGGCGAGTTCCTGCAAAAGAGACGGGCGGCTGCGCGTGATTGGAGACCAACCTGCCGGTCCTGATCGAAAGCTCCGTGTCAGTGGTGGCGAAGCCGTCAGGATTTTTACCGGCGCGCCGCTTCCCGAAGGAGCAGACGCGATCGTGATGCAGGAGGATGTGACGCGCCACGGCACAGACATCAGCGTGAATGTGGACGTGGAGGCTGGCGAATTCATACGCCGGCGCGGATGCGATTTGACCGAAGGACAGCTGATTCTGGCGCGAGGCGAACGAATCCGCGCTGCGACACTTCCTTTACTGGCATCGCAGGGTTTGGCCAATGTGAACGTTGGCGGCCAACCAACTGCAGCAGTCATTTCCACCGGCGACGAGTTAATGAAATCCGGCGAAAAACTTCAGCCGGGCCAAATTTACGATAGCAATTCCGTGTTGCTCAACGCGCTCCTGCAGCGGTGCCGAGTCAGCGAGACAGCCGTGGAACATTCTCCCGATGATCGGCAATCTTTAAACGATGCGATCAAACGCGGAATGAAAAATCACGTTCTGATCGTGAGCGGCGGCGTTTCGGTTGGCGAACATGATTTGGTGAAGGAATCATTGCGCGAGCTCGGTGCAAAAATCGAAATCTGGCGCGTCGCTGTTAAACCAGGAAAGCCCTTTCTGTTTGGATGGTTTGAGAGCGAAACAGTTGATTCGAAAGGCCAGATGCCCGGGCTACACCAGTGCTTCGTGTTTGGGCTGCCCGGAAATCCGGTGTCGGCGTTCGTGACGTTTTTACAATTCGTCCGGCCGGCGATTCTGAGAATGATGGGTGCAACGAACCACGATCTGCGGCAGGTCCGGGCGAAGCTGGCGGTTGGCCTAACGAACGATAGCGATCGGCCGCATTACATTCGCGGTAGGCTCGAACGTGGAAAGTTCATGCCGACAGGTCGTCAGGAATCGCACGCGCTGTTTGGTTTGAGTCAGGCAAATGGCTTCGTGCGCGTTGTGGCGGGTCAGTCGTTGAAAGCAGAGGAACTTGTTGATGTTCAAATCTGGGAATGATGGGCTGCTCACGAATCTCTTTCCCCTGAGCACGATTGACAGGTTACGTGCGCGTTCCTAGCTTTATCGCCTTGAACCCGGGACCAGTTACCGCGTTTCCACGAACTCCAACGGATCAAACCCGTGGGGATGCCGAACGGCTTTCCCACATCATTTTGGAGATGCAGCGCTGCTTCCTCCTGCACCTGTCGAAGGAACTCGCGCCGGGCAATGTTTCGTTCCCGCAATACTTTCTCCTCGCGTATCTCGACCGTAAGGAAGTGCTCAGCATGTCGGAGATCGCGAAGAAAATGGGACACACTACCGCTGCTGCTAGCGGTTTGGTCGCGCGCCTGGAGAATCTTCGCTACGTGATGCGTTCGGCTGCCCGAGATGACCGCCGCAAAGTGATGGTCTGCATCACGCCGAAGGGCTCGGCTCTCGTCCGGCGAATTCGTGAGGAAATGGTGGGTAACGTTATGAAAATACTGAATCACCTCACACCGGACGAGCAAAAGGCATGGCTGCACATTTACAGCAAAATTTACGACTACTGTCAGTCGAAATGATTTTGCTTTGGGTGTCGGGGATGTTATCAAACTGCGTTGAATCCATTCGCCGGCTTCTTTGCGTCTAATCGCTAACGCTGTATGACAAGGTTCTTTCTTTATCTGGCGATAGTCGCAACGTTCGGAATTCCTGGTCAGCCGGGTTTTGCCGGCAGCGAGGGGACGTATCGCGGAACGGTATCGGCAAGCAGAGTGCCGACTTTTACTTTGGACCAGGCCATTCTGACGGCGCTGCAGCGTAACCCCACCCTTCTGAACGCAGAACAGGAGATCAAACGAGCCAAAGGGGTAATTATTCAGGTGCGCGCGCAGGCGCTGCCGCAGATCAATGCAAATGCGAATTTCCAATGGACCGATCCGCACCTCACCGGCGCGCGCGTGCTTGGCAACACGAGTACGACAACGGGATTTACCCCGTCTACCGCCGCTGCATCGTTGATGGAGGGATTGCCGTCGCAGGTCGGCGATTTTCGTACACCGGTCGTTGCTGCAACGCCAGCTCCTGTCAGGAACGTTGAAACGAGCGATATCTCCTACGCGATCAGTGTTACGGGAACGCAGCTCATTTTTAACGGTACGACTTTCAACCAGATCCGGGGCACATTTTTTCAACGCGACAGCGCCTACTTCGCCTTTCGCAACGTTCTGGATCAACTGATCGCCATTGTGAAAACTCAGTTTTACCAGATCATCGTCAACCGGGAGCTCGTTAACGTGAACGAGGAAAACGTGCGCCTTTTAGAAGCTCAGTTGAAAGATCAGCAAAATCGTTTTGAAGCCGGAACCGTTCCACGGTTCAACGTGTTGCAAGCGGACGTGCAGCTGCACAATCAAATTCCGCAACTCATCGCTGCCCAAAACAACTTGCGAATAGCAAAGTTGCAGCTGGCCAAAACTCTTGGCCTCGATTTCCAGCGTCGACGCGGTGATGCCCCGCCACTGGACGTCATTGGTGATATGCCTTACATCCCGCGCCCGATTGAACTCGCTGACGCGATCGAAATGGGTAAGCAGCGACGACCATTCCTCAAACAAGCCAGGGCGAACGTCTTAAACCAGCTCCAACAAGTACGCGCGGCAGCAGGCCAGTGGCTTCCCAACATTACCACGACCGGTGGCGGCGAATGGGTTAGCTCCCCCATTAATTCGAGCTGGCATGATATTACAAAAGGTTGGACCGCACTAGTGCAGGGCAGCGTGCCAATCTGGGATAGCGGCGCGATCGCTGGTCAGGTCATCCAGCAACGGGCACTTCTGTCCGAAACAAAAATCACCTACGACGACGACGTTCGGCAGGTCGAGCTGGAGATACAGCAGGCCTATTCAAATTTGCAACAGAACCGCGAGCTAATCGAAAGCCAGGAAAAAAATGTTGAGTTGGCTGACGAAGCATTGCGTCTGGCGAAGGCGCGCCTCGACGCGGGCGCAGGAGTTCAGTTGGATGTGCTTAACGCCACCGTGCAATTGCTCACAGCGCAATCGACGCGGTTGCAGGCACTATTCGGATATAACTCGTCATTGGCAGAATTCGATCGCGCGACTGGTGCGCAGAGCACCTACTCTGAGATCTTCGCGAACCTCAAGCCGCGCGCCACGACCACGACGACCTACTACACCGGCAGCGATGTAGATGCCATGGGCAAGCCGAAGGAAGTGTCGGAAGAACGAATTACTACTAGGACGACGACGACACGAAGGACCAGTTCCAAGTAATAACGTAGAGTCCTGCGCGAACGTTCCAATGGATCCTGTAGTAGCGGCGTGCCTCTGCTTCGAAGCGGCGAAGGCGCCGCGGCCCCATAGAGCGCCCTCGGCGGATTTGATATCGGGCCCGCAGATTCGAATTTCAACTATGCGATCGCCGTTCGAACAATTTCCTGCGCTAAACGCGATCAAAATTTGCCGCCACTTTTTCGCGCAAAGAATTCCCGGTATCGACGTGTCACACGAAAAAACCGAAGTGCTGAAGCGGCTCGATGCCGCACATCGCGAAATTCGCGGCGCGACCGGATTTAGCGACTGGCCGCTGTTCACCGCCGAACAGATTCACGGTAATGAAATAGCAGTAATCGACAGCTATAGCCGCGGCCCTATGGGTCGTGAATTCCCGCGCTGCGACGGCATTATCAGCAACCAACGTGGCGTCGCACTCGGTATTTATGTCGCCGACTGTTGCGCAGTTTACATTGTAGATCCGAACACACCTGCTATCGGCCTTGTGCATTCCGGACGCAAAGGCACTGAACTTGGTGTCGTGACAAATGCGATCAGCCAAATGGTGGAACGTTTCGGCTCCGATCCCGCGAACATGGTCGTGCAACTCAGTCCTTGCATCCGCCCGCCCCACTATGAACTCGATTTCGCTGCCGAAATCATCCGGCAATGTCGCGCGCTGGGTGTTGAACACATCCACGACTCCTTCACGTGCACAGCTTGTGATCTGGATCGCTACTACTCCTACCGCGCCGAAAAAGGAAAAACCGGGCGCATGTTGGCCGTCCTTGGACTCAACGCTACGGGTGGGAATTAGATGAACGGTTTACAAAGGTTCGTCTGATTCTGGTTCGATGACTGTGCGCCTCATCATTCTGATGACATTCTCGATTGCCGCGCGTCGCACGAAAAGCGCTAACGCTGTTCAGTCCCTGAAGTTTTTAAAATTTGTGGCGACACCGAAATCTCGACTCCGCACGAATTGAATCACGGCTTGCAGGTCGTCTTTCTTTTTTCCGGTGACGCGAATTTGCCGGTCCTGCAACTGGC
>Ga0310811_10009079_pt1 | contig 12820 bp, 7 predicted proteins | sample YCmetagenome_FD_207642 | JGI IMG/M metagenome (GOLD analysis project Ga0310811, IMG submission 207642) | Soil microbial communities from experimental microcosm in Duke University, North Carolina, United States - YC | ecosystem: Engineered > Artificial ecosystem > Soil microcosm > Unclassified ...
AATCCGGCGGCACGCTGTTGGTGGCGGTGTTGCTCTTGCACGCGGGTGGCTTCGGACTCGGCTATGTGTTTGCCTGGGTGCTGGGCTTTGCGGAAATCAACCGCCGGACCATTTCCATCGAAGTCGGCATGCAGAACTCCGGCCTTGGCGCCACCCTGGCCCGGCAGCACTTCACCAGCCTGCCGTTGGCGCCTTTACCCTGCGCCATTTCTGCCACCTTCCATTCCGTGATCGGCAGCCTGCTGGCCGGCCTGTGGCGGTGGCGTCCCGCGGCAAACCCGACAGCTGCGCCTGATGCCCCCGAACCTTTGGAGCAATCCGCCGCTTGAAGCAAAGAAAGTCGCTGGCCTGTTAAGCTGCACCACGGACTTTCGTCAAACCATCAATTCGTTTCCGCTGCTTTGAGCAGGGATTGTTTTTCGGCGTCGGGCAACCCGGTCTGGTTCAACCAGGTTTTGGCGGCGGCGGGGTCGGTTTCCAGCCATTGCCGGGCGACATTTTCGATGGCGCTGTTGCGTTGGTTCACATCGCTGATTTGGTTCACCCAGGTTGCGGCCATTTCCGGATATTGATAAGCGGTTTGGTTGACGTAGGCCGTCACCGCGCTTTCCTTGGAACTGTCGGCGGGCAACGAGGTCAGCCATTGGCCGGCGGCGGTGGGGTCATTGTTGGCCCATTGCGAGAGCACGCTTTGGACGGCTTGTTCGTGTGTCGGGCCGGCGGGGAAGGCGGTCACCCACGCGGCGGCGGCTTGGGGGTCGGTATTGGCCCAGGTTGAGGCTACGCTCAGAGCAGCCTTGTTTTGGGCATCCCCGGCTGGAAGTTTGGCTACAAAGTTGGCGGCATCTTGCGGCGCATTCTGGGCCATGCCGGTGGCCAGACTGGAGACAAAGGCATCTTGCGCGCTGCCGGCGGGCAGTTGATTGGCCCAGGCCAGGGCTTTGGTGGGGTCGGTGCTGCCCATGGTGTTGGCGATGGTTTGCAGGAAGTTTTCCTGGGCCTTGCCGGCCGTCAAGGATTGCGCATACTTGAAGGCGGCATCGGGATCGGTATCCGCCCAAAGCGCCCCAAGGTTTTGCAGCGCGTTTTGTTTGGCCCGCCCATCCGGCAATTGGGTGGCCCAAGCCACGGCCCCGTCCAGATCGGACTGGGCCCAGCCGTTGGCGATGCTGCTGATCAAATTATCGCGGTCCTGGCCGGCGGGGAGCGTGTTGGCAAAATCCGCCGCCATTTTGGAATCGTTCTGCGCCAGTTGCCAGGAAATGGATTGCAGGGCATTTCGCTTGGCCGGGCCTTCCGGCAGGGTTTTCAACCAGTCCAAGGCGGCCTGGGGATCGTTCTGCACCAATCCGGTGGCGAGTTGCGACACGGCCTGCTGCTGGGCGGTGCCGGGGGTCATGGTGGCGATGAAGCTTTCCGCAGTCTTGGGGTCCTCCCACGCCAGTTGCCCGACGATGGAACTGAGCACCTGATTGCGCGTGGCGCCCTCGGGCAGGCCTTGCACGTATTGCATCGCGGCGGTCACATCCTGTTGCGCCCACTGGCCCACCATCATGCCGATCAGGTTTTTCTGAACGCTGTTGGCGGGCAGGCCCTGGACGAAATCCAAGGCCGCCTTGGGATCGGACTGTGCCCATTGGACGCCCAGATTGTTCAGCGCCTGCTGTTTCATCGCGCTTTCGGGCATTTGTTTCACCCACGCCGCCGCGCTGCCGGCATCCGAGGCGGCCCATTGGGAGACAATGGTGCCCACGACATTGCGCTTGTCGGTGCCATTGGGCAAAGCATTGGCCCAAGTCAGGGCCGCCTGTGGATCTTGGGCGCCCCAGGCGGTGGCGATGGCCTGAATGGCTTGCGAATGCTGGTTCCCGGAGAGCTTGGCGGCGGCGGCCAGGGCCGCCTGCGGATCCTGGCCGGCCCAGGCGTTGAAGACCTGATACATCCCGCCCCAACGCCACATCCCGTTGGCGCCACCGGTGCCGTCGCTCTGGAGCAAGGCGAAGGCGGTTTGCGGATCCTTGGCGGCCACGATGCCGGCGATGGAATTGAGCACTTGCTGGCGGAGGGGGCCGGCCGGGAGTTTTTTGGCCCACTCCATCGCGGCGGTGGCATCGGTTTCCGCCCAGCCCTGCACCACTTGGGCGAGGCCTTGCTGGCGGGCCTGTAAGCCAGGAATTTTGTTGGCATACGCCATGGCGGCGGCGGGGTCGGATTGCCCCCATTTTTTCAGGAGGATGGCCCGCACCATTTCCACGGGGCCCCGGCCTCCGGACTTTTCCAGAAAGGCCAGAGTGGCTGGGTAATCCGCCGGGTCAATCCGGTCGATGAACTTTTGCAACTCGGCATAGCGTTCGGATCCGCCAAAACCAAACCCGAGCCGCCGCAGTTCGCTAATCTTGGCCTCAATTTCCGCCAGAGTGGGTTTGGCGGGCGTCCCGGCCGTAGTTCCGGAATTGGACGCGACCGGGTTTTTGATGGGTGGCAGATGGGAATGTGTTTCTGTGGCGGCGGCGGTCGCAGCAGCGCTCCCAACCGGGGATGCTGCCTGGTGTCGGGCCAGCCAGTAGCCGCCGCCGAAGGCCAGCGAGGTGAGCAAAAACAGGTAAACAAAAATTCGGGCGGTCATAATAATAACAAAACAGGCCGGGAACCCCGGCCATCATGAAAGCGGCCAAACCGGTTTGTCGAGGCGGAATGGCATGGTTTCATCATTCCAGCCCGGCGCGACTCATTCCGGGAACGCGCCATCAGGGATAAGACGGAATCGGGAGCGCAAATGCTCAATGATTTTGCTACCACAAACTTTTTGCGGCAGGTCGTCCGGCCCCGAAATATTGTCGTCAAGCGAAGACCAAAGTAGCCAGGGTCTGCAACAAGCGAGCTGAACGGTGCTTATTTGGGCATCAGATTCATAAAGGCAATCACGGGGAGGACTATCGCGATGATGATGGGCAGGGTGAGAAAAACCAGGGTGCTCAGCGTTACAGCGAAAAAGCCCATCCAGGAATTTTTTACGGTGGACTTCCCAAACCAAACGTAAACGCAGTATGCCAGAGCCAGTGCCGGAGGGATGACCAGATAGTCGCGCAATGTGACCAGAAATTGAGTAAACCCGGGCAAGGCGCCGTAACCCGTGACTTGGTTGACCGCGCCCGCTTTCGCCAGCAGCCCTTGCATCATTTCTGGTAAATGCAACATGCCCCAAAGAAACCAGCAGCAGATACCGAACAGGACGAGAATCAGCCCATGAATCATGAGATGCCACGGCTTGCGGTTGACCTTGGCAAATTCGGGTTCCAACTGGGCGGGACTGCCCACGCGGTGGGTGGCGACCCAGAATGATTCTTCCGCGGACAGCCCCTTGCCGTGCAACTGCAAGACCGAGTCGCGGACGTGGGTTTCCAATTCACTCAGGTCGGTTGCCCGGACCTGGGGCGATTGCGCCAGTTGGGCGAGCCAGCGGTGCAGGGCGTGATTCAGGTCGAATGAATTTGGGGTTGCCATAACTTGGTGAGGGTTTCGTGGACGGTCAGCCACTGTTGTTTTTCTTCCTGCAAAGCTTTGCGGCCTTCCTTGCGCAGCCGGTAATATTTGCGCTTGCGGCCGGTCTCCGCCTCGCGCCATTCGGACTCGATCAGCGCCTCCTTTTCCATCCAGTGCAACACGGGATAGAGCATGCCTTCGGTCCATTCGATTTTGCCGGCAGAAAGTTCCCGCACGCGTTGGATGAGGGCATAGCCGTAGTTTTCGCCTTCGGTCAGCACGGAGAGCACCAGCGGCACGGTGGAGGCGGCAACAAGTTCTTTGGCGAGCATGGCAGCACTATGCCTTGCGGTGTAAGGTATGTCAAACGCCTTTCAGGAGGATGACTCCGGTTATCCGTGAGTCCCGCCCGCATTCCGAAACCGGTACGCGCAATTATAATCATTACGGAACGTTCCAGAGGTGCTGTGTATCGGTGATATTTTCCCGCAGCATTCTTTTGCCTTTGGCGCGCCAGATTGCTATAAATGGCGGACTTTATGAGTCTTTCAACTGGTCGCCATAAGGCATCCTATCCCGCCCCCAAGGGCGAAATCCGGCCGCTTCGCAAGCTGCTGGCCGCCAACCGCAGTGAAATTGCCATCCGCATCTTTCGCGCCGGCACCGAATTGAATCTGCGCACCGTGGGCATCTTCGCGCAGGAAGACCGATTTTGCCTGCACCGGTTCAAGGCCGACGAGGCGTATCTGGTGGGCCAGGGCAAGGGGCCGGTGGCAGCGTATCTGGACATCGAGAGCATTGTGAACGTGGCTCGCGAAAAGGGCGTGGATGCCATCCATCCGGGATATGGGTTTTTGTCCGAGAACGCCAACTTTGCCCGGGCCTGTGTGGCGGCGGGCATCACCTTCGTCGGGCCGCGACCGGAACTGCTGGACATGATGGGCGACAAGACGGCCGCGCGGGCCCTGGCGCAACGCATCAACGTTCCGGTGCTGCCCGGCAATGAGGAAGCCATCTCGGATCGGAACGAGGCATTAAAGGCCGCCAAGGAGATTGGATTTCCGCTGATCATTAAGGCGGCGTTCGGCGGCGGCGGTCGCGGCATGCGCGTGGTGCACAAGGCATCCGAACTTACCAGTTTGCTCGATGAGGCTCAGGCCGAGGCGGAACGCGCCTTTGGCAATGCCGCAGTGTTCCTGGAGAAATACATTCCGCACGCCAAGCACATCGAGGTGCAGATTCTCGGCGACCAGCACGGCAACGTGATCCACCTGCACGAGCGCGATTGTTCGATTCAGCGCCGGCATCAGAAAGTTGTCGAGGTCGCGCCCAGCCACGGGTTGCCCGCAGCCATCATCCGCGAACTGTGCGAGGCCGCCGCGCGCATTGCCCGGGAAATTCGTTATGACAATGCGGGCACGATTGAATTTCTCTACGACCTGGACCGGCACGAATGGTTTTTCATTGAGATGAACCCGCGCATCCAGGTGGAGCACACCGTTACCGAGGTCATCACCGGACTGGATCTGGTGCGGGCACAGATTCTCATTGCCCAGGGCCATAAATTGCACGGGCCGGTGGTGGGCATGCCCCAACAGGCGGACATTCCCCGCAATGGTTATGCCATCCAGTGCCGGGTAACCACCGAGGACCCGGAAAACAAGTTCATGCCGGACTATGGCAAGCTGCTGGCCTACCGCTCGCCGGGCGGTTTTGGGGTGCGGCTGGATGGTGGCATGGGTTACGGCGGCGCGGTCATTACCCCCTTTTACGATTCGCTCCTGGTGAAGGTAATAGCCAGCGCCCATACCTACAATGATGCCATCCAGCGGATGCACCGGGCGCTCTCCGAGTTTCGCATCCGCGGGGTGAAGACGAACATTCCGTTTCTGGAAAACGTCATTCACCACGAAAAATTCCGCAGCGGCCAAGCTACCACCACGCTCATTGACACCTCGCCGGAGCTGTTCCAGTTCAAGCCGCGGCGCGACCGGGCCACCAAGCTGTTGAACTTTCTCGGCAATGTCATTGTCAACGGCAACCCGCACGCGAAGGGGTATTATCCCGAGAAGCCGCTGGCGGCCGTGCCGCCCGTGTCCTTTGACCACAAGCTGCCGCCGCCGCCTGGCACCCGCGATCGGTTGTTGCAACTGGGGCCGAAAAAATTTGCCGCCTGGACGCGCGAGCAGAAGCGGTTGCTCATCACCGACACCACCCTGCGCGATGCCCACCAGTCGCTCATGGCCACCCGCGTGCGCACCTACGACATGCTGGCCGCGGCGGACGCCCTGGCGCGGCGCGCCGCCGGCCTGTATTCGCTCGAAATGTGGGGCGGGGCGACGTTCGACACCGCCATGCGGTTTCTCACGGAGGATCCGTGGGAACGGCTGCGGCAGTTGCGGGCCCGTATTCCCAATATCTGCTTCCAGATGCTGTTCCGCGGCAGCAACGCCGTGGGTTACTCCAATTATCCGGACAACGTGGTGGCCGGATTTGTCAAACATGCCGCGGGTTCGGGCATTGATATCTTCCGCATATTCGATTCGTTGAATTATACGCCCAACCTGCGCGTGGCCATGGAAGCCGTGCAGGAGACGCACGCCGTTTGCGAGGCCGCCGTCTGTTACACCGGCAACATCCTGGATCCCAAACGCGACAAGTATTCCCTAAAGTACTACGTCAAGCTGGCCAAAGAGCTGGAGAAGATGGGCGCCCATATTCTCGCCATCAAAGACATGGCGGGCCTGTGCCGGCCACTGGCCGCGCGCAAGCTGGTCAAGGCCTTACGGGAAGAGGTGGGCATCCCGGTGCATTTTCATACGCATGACACTGCCGGTACGCAGGCCGCGGCCATCTTCAATGCCGTGGAGGCGGGCGTGGATATTGTCGATCTGGCGCTGTCCGGCATGAGCGGCAGCACCAGCCAGCCCAACCTGAATTCCATTGTGGCCGCACTGCAAAACACGCCGCGCGATCCGGGGCTGGACCTCGATGCGCTCAATGAATTTGGCGATTACTGGCAGCGGGTGCGCGAGTACTATGCGCCCTTTGACACTGCGCCCAAAACCGGCAGCGCGGAGGTTTATCTGCACGAAATGCCTGGCGGTCAATACACCAATCTCAAGGAGCAGGCTGCGAGCATGGGCGTGGCCCATCGCTGGCCGGAAATCGCGCGCATTTACGCCGAGGTCAACCAGATGTTTGGCGACATCGTCAAGGTCACCCCTTCCAGCAAGGTGGTGGGTGACATGGCCATTTTCCTTTTCAGTCGCGGCATCAAGCCGGCCGATGTGGTGAACCTGGAGCCGGGCGCGCAAAGTTTCCCCGAGTCTGTGGTGGATATGTTGAGCGGCGGACTCGGCTGGCCGCCCGGTGGCTGGCCCAAGGATTTGCAACGCGTGGTGCTCGGCGAAGCCCGGGCGGCGCAGGCGCAGAAGGATTTCAAGAAGGGCTTGGTGCCCGGTGCCGTGGCCACGCCGGCCAATCTGGATAAACTCCGTCACGAGTTGACCGAAACCCTCAAGCATGAGGCCACGGAGGATGACCTGTATTCGCACCTGATGTATCCGCAGGTTTTCGCCGATTTCGCCAAACGCGTCCGCGAGTTCAGCGACGTCAGCGTGCTGCCCACTCCGGCGTTTTTCTACGGACTGCGGCGGGGCGAGGAAATCACCGTGTCTCTTGAGGAAGGCAAGACCATCATTATCCGTCTTATTGCTGTCAGCGAGCCGGACAAGGATGGCCGCCGCACGGTGACTTACGAACTCAATGGCATGACGCGCGAGACCTTCATTGCCGACCGGAAGATTGCGCCCCAGGCCAAGACGCGATTGAAGGCCGACCTTGCCGATCCGATGCAGGTGGCCGCGCCCATTCCCGGGCTGGTCGCCACCATCTCCGTGAGCGTCGGGCAAAAGGTGGCCAAGGGTGACAAGTTGATGATGCTTGAAGCCATGAAGATGCAGACCACCATTTATGCCGCTGCCGATGGCGTGGTAGAGGCGCTGCATGCCGCCGTGGGCGAGACCGTGGCCAGCAAGGACCTGCTGGTGAAATTGCGCGCCGCCTGATTGGGCATGGTATTTGCATCCGCGAGCAACCTTCGCGGCGCTGAAAATTGCCGCAAGAATCGGGTGGGTTTGGGCGGCGGTGGTGCTAGATTGGTGGCATGAATGACTATGCGCGGGTCGCCGCTGTAATTCGATACCTGGACGAGCATCACACCGCGCAGCCGGACCTTGCGGAACTGGCCGTGGCCAGCGGCTTGAGCCCGGCGCATTTTCACCGGCTGTTTCATCGCTGGGCCGGCGTGACGCCCAAAGATTTTTTGCAATGCCTAACGGCCGAACAGGCCAAGCGCCGGTTGCGCCAGTCAGCCAGCGTGCTGGAAACGACGCTCGCGACGGGGCTTTCCGGTCCCGGCCGGCTTCATGACCTGCTCGTAACGCTCGAAGCGGCGTCACCGGGCGAGTACAAATCCGGCGGTCAGGGCATGCGGATTGAGTGGGGTCGGGCCGACAGCCCGTTTGGGGATTGCAGCATCGGCTGGAATGCACGGGGCATTTGTCACCTCGCATTTTTGGAGCCGGATCCGGAATTTGCCGTGCCTTCGGAACTCCGGGGAAATTGGCCCGCTGCGGAATTTCACCGTGATGATCGCGGGGCCCGACGGCACGCCATCCGCATTTTCAATTTTGGCACCGCACCCGCCGCGCCCCTGCGGGTTTTTGTTCGCGGCACTCAATTTCAATTGCGCGTGTGGCGGGCGTTGCTTCGCATTCCTTCGGGTTGTGTGGTTAGCTATGGCCGGCTGGCGGAGAAGATTGCTGCCCCCCAGGCGGCTCGGGCGGTGGGCACTGCATGCGGGGCCAATCCGGTGGCGTATTTAATCCCGTGCCACCGGGTGATCCGCGAAACCGGCGTGGTGCAGGGCTACCGGTGGGGAATGACCCGCAAGCGCGTCCTGCTGGCGTGGGAGGCGACGCACTGACATTTTAGTCTGACGGGCCCAAAACTCTGCCGGCGCGGACTTGCAATGAGTCGCGGATTTGCGCTTAATAGACTTGCTGAAATATAAATCAGCAATCTAAAAGCTGGACTTATGGAGCAAATGACAATTACTACGCTCGGGGAATGCCGGTTTCCCACGCCCCGCAACCTGACCGTACCCGATACCGTGTGGATTCCTGATGAAATCCAATGGTCCCAAGGCCGCCCGCCCGCCGAAGTCAAGCTGTTCGAAACCGCCGGGCCGCGGGCGAAACTGTTTTTTGATCCCAAGCAAACGCGGGCGGGTGTGGTGACTTGTGGCGGATTGTGCCCCGGCATGAACAATGTCATTCGCTCCCTTGTGCACGAGCTCTACCATGGTTATGGCGTGCGTGACATTTTGGGTTTCCGTGGCGGTTATCGCGGCTTGGATCCGGAGCGGGGACTGCCGCCGCTGGAATTAAATCCCGACCTCGTGGATGACATCCATCAGGAGGGCGGCACAATTCTGGACACTTCGCGCGGTCCCGTGGATACCCGCGTTGCGGTGGATCATTTGGTGCATCGCGGCGTGAACCTGTTGTTCACCATCGGCGGTGACGGGACGCAGCGCGGGGGCAAGGAGCTCTATGAAGAGGCCCGGCGGCGAAAGCATCCGCTGGCGGTGGTGGGTATTCCCAAAACGGTGGATAACGATGTCATGTATGTGGCACGCACCTTCGGGTTCGCCACAGCGGCGGCGGCGGCGCGGGATGTGATCACCTGTGCGCATACCGAGGCGCATAGTGTGTTTAACGGGGTGAGCCTGGTAAAATTGATGGGCCGGCACGCGGGCTTTATTGCGGCGGCCGCGTCGGTGGCGAGCCAGGATGTGAATTTTTGTTTGATTCCGGAGGTGCCGTTTCAGTTGGAGGGTGTGAACGGCTTGCTCGCGTGCCTGCAACGACGGCTCGTGGCGCGGCATCATGCGGTCATAGTGGTGGCGGAAGGGGCGGGGCAGGAAATTGTTCCCGGCGAAACCGGTCAGCGGGACGCTTCGGGCAACGTGAAACTGCAAGACATCGGCCATTTTTTGCGCGAGCGTATCGCCGCGCATTTCAAGGCGGAACAGATGGAAATCACGTTGCGCTACTTTGATCCGAATTACTTGGTGCGCAGCGTGCCGGCAAATCCGGAGGACGCGATTTTGTGCGACCGGTTTGCCCGATCAGCGGTTCACGCCGCCATGGCCGGCAAGACCGGCTTGATCATTGGCCTGTTACACGAGCAATTTGTCCATGTGCCCATCGAGCTGCTGGGCAAGGAACAGAAGGCGGTGGACCCGCGCGGCGACCTCTGGCGCGCGGTACTGGCTACCACGGGCCAGCCAGTGATGTTTGGATAAGTTTGGCCGTAAATTTGATATCGCCTTGGCGTTGGGGAGTTCGGTACGTTGTCACTCCATGAAATGGTTGCTGGCCGGCTGGTTGATTTGTTTGGGAGGTGGTTCCGTTTTTGCCGATGAGGGCATGTGGTTGTACAACCAGCCCCCCCGGGAACAATTGCGTGAACGCTACCAGTTCGACGCCACGCCGCAATGGCTGGAGCATCTGCAGAAATCTTCCGTGCGCTTCAACTCCGGTGGCTCGGGCAGTTTTGTGAGCGCGGACGGATTGCTGATTTCCAATCATCACGTGGGCGCCGATGCCCTGCAAAAGCTCTCCACCAAGGATCGCAATTTTCTGCGCACCGGTTTTCTGGCCAAAACTTCCGCGGAGGAAATCAAATGCCTGGACCTGGAGTTGAATGTCTTGCAGTCCATCGAGGATGTCACGGCACGGGTCAATGCCGCCGTGCCCACCAATGCCACCCCGGAAGCCGCCTTTGCCGCGCGGCGCAAAATTATTGCCACAATTGAAAAGGAATCACAGGCGGCCACGGGGCTGCGCTCGGACGTGGTCACGCTATGGCAGGGCGGGGCCTATCAGCTTTACCGCTACAAGCGTTACACCGATGTGCGGCTCGTTTTTGCACCGGAGGAGCAGGCCGCCTTTTTTGGCGGCGACCCGGATAATTTTGAGTTTCCGCGTTTCGATTTGGACATCTGTTTGTTTCGGGCCTACGAAAACGGCCAGCCGGCCCAGGTGAAAGATTACCTACATTTTTCCCCGCAGGGCGTCGCTCCGGGGGATTTGGTTTTTGTATCCGGTCATCCCGGGCACACCAGCCGGTTGCTCACGGTGGCGGAACTCGAGCATCTGCGCGATGAAGGCTTGCCCCGCCGGTTGGAGACACTTTATCGCCGCGAGGTGCTGTTGGCCAATTGGAGCCAGCGCAGCGCCGAAAATGCCCGGCGCGCCGGCCGGATGCTCTTCGGCGTGCGCAACGGTCGCAAGGCGCTTAATGGCCGGCTGGCCGGTTTGCTGGATCCAGAGTTGATGGGGCCGAAAATTCAAGCCGAGCAGGAGTTCAAGGCCCAACTGGCGGGCAAGCCGGAGTATGCCGACGCTCTGGCCGCGTATGATAAAATTGCCACCGCCACCACGACGCTTTCCACTCAGGCAGTGGAATCGGCTTTGCTTGAAGGCGCCCAGGCCTTCAATTGCGACAGCTTCCGCATCGCCCGCACGCTCTTGCGCGCCGGGGCGGAGCGGCCCAAGCCCAATGGCGAACGCCTGCGCGAGTTTTCCGATTCCGGCCGCGTCTCATTGGAACTGGCGCTGTTCTCCGAAAAGCCCATTTATCCGGACCTGGAAACCTTGCTGCTCGCCGACTCGCTCACCGATTTTGCCGGCCAGATGGGGCTGGATGCGCCGCTGGTGCAGGCGGTGCTGGCAGGCAAATCCCCGCGCGAACGGGCAGCCGAATTGATTGCCGGAACTAGCGTGCGCGATGTGGCCTTTCGCCATCAACTCTACGATGGCGGTGCGGCGGCGGTGGCCGCGGCCCACGACCCGATGATCGAACTGGCCCGGTTGGTGGATGCCCGGGCGCGCGAATTGCGGGAAACTGCCGAGGCGCAAGATGAGGTGAAACAGCAAGCGCACGCGGCCATTGCCCGCGCCCGCAATGCCCTGCTCGGCACCGCGGGCTATCCCGATGCCACCTTCACGTTGCGATTGGCCTACGGCGTGGTGCGCGGTTACACCGAAGACGGGCGGACCGTGCCGGCGATGACCACCCTGGCCGGCCTGTATGAACGGGCGGCGGACATGCACGACCAGCCGCCCTTTGACCTCCCGCCCTTGTGGGCCAAACGCAAATCCCGCCTTGACCTGAACACGCCGTTTAACTTTGTCAGCACCTGCGACATCATTGGCGGTAATTCCGGCAGCCCCGTGATAAACCGCGCCGGGGAATTTGTGGGCATCATCTTTGATGGCAACCTGCAAAGCCTGCCCTGGGACTATGCCTTCAACGAGCGGCAAGGCCGGGCCACCTCGGTGCATGCGGCGGCCATAATCGAGGCACTCAACCGGGTTTACGGGGCCAAGAAACTGGCGCAGGAACTTCTGAAAGGCGGCCGGAGCTGAGCGGGATTCCGGGGGATTAATTTAAAAATCGCTCGTCTTGACCGGCTGATTTGCTACAGTTCCGCGCTGTAGGATGAAAGTTTTGTCATTGCTTCAGCAGTTGACCCACCGTCTGCCGCGTCGGGCGCGCATTCCCGTACTCACCGCCATTGCCGGTTTGGGGGCCGGTCTGGCCGCCGTCATGTTTCAACTGGCGATGTCCGGGGTGTATCGCGCGGGCATCGTCCAATTTTCCAAGCAACAGCCGGTGACTTTTGCCGTGGCCAGTTTTGCGATCATCGTGGGCACTTCGTTGATTTCCGGCTGGCTGCTGACCTCGTTTTGCCCGGAGGCGGCGGGCAGCGGTATTCCGCAATTAAAGGCCGCGATGTGGAAGGATTTTGGCTTTGTCAAAATCCGGGTCATCTGGGTGAAGTTTGTGGCGGGAGTGTTGCAGATCGGCGGGGGCAGCAGCATGGGGCGCGAAGGCCCGGCGGTGCAACTGGCCGGCGCGGTGGGTTCCAATCTCACCGGAGTGATGGGTGAACCCAAGCAACGGCGGCGCCTCGGTGCGGCCACTGGTGCCGCAGCCGGTCTGGCGGCGGCGTTCAATACGCCGTTGGCGGCGGTGACTTTTGTGTTGGAGGAACTCATCGGAGATTTAAACAGCCGGCTGCTCGGTTCGGTGCTGCTGGCGGCCGTGCTGGGGGCGCTCGTGACGCATGGCATTATTGGCGCCCAGCCCGCCTTTACCTTGGCGCCGGTGGGGGAATCCACCTGGCGTGCCTATTTGCTCATTCCGCTGGTCGCGGCAGTGGCCAGCCTCATGGGGGTGATTTTCCAAAAATTGACGATGA
>Ga0310811_10009080_pt1 | contig 12819 bp, 13 predicted proteins | sample YCmetagenome_FD_207642 | JGI IMG/M metagenome (GOLD analysis project Ga0310811, IMG submission 207642) | Soil microbial communities from experimental microcosm in Duke University, North Carolina, United States - YC | ecosystem: Engineered > Artificial ecosystem > Soil microcosm > Unclassified ...
CAAATCCTTCACTCTTTTGCACAATCGAAGTCGAACCCGCACCCACACTCTGAGCTCCTGGTCAATCTCCAAGGATATGCGCTCTGTGCGTGGTGATTTCCTCGATGTATGTCTCTTCAACCTTTTTTTTTTTCAGAATTGACATGACTTGATAATCACTCTATAGCTACACCTGTTGAATCGCCCCTACCTCTCAACTGTACTCCCTCATCGCAACATGTACTCTTGGGATATTCTGCGATGGTCCGCTCCTGTAGCCCCTCCCATTTTTTCCAGTCTCAACGCACACCGGCCCTAGAAATTTGTGTTCGATGCTCAATTCGTTGGCCCGTGTTTGCAGCGGAGGGGTATGGTCATGGATCCGCACTGGAGGCCTACTCGACATTTCTCGAGCTTCGTATCTCTTTCATGATCCTCATGATCTACTTATCTCCAGTCATCAGTGGAAAGAATCTTAAAGTCCCTTCAGGGCGCATTCCCGCTGGCATCTACGCCTCCATCATTGTCGACTCCCGGAGACGCTGGAAATCGGCCATCGGTGTCTTATCATCTGATGAATCTGTAGCATGGGGGGATACTGTGATTCTATGAAGTCCACAGAGACTCTGACGCAATCCGAGAACTGACATTTGATTTATAGATAATCACATACCTCACCTGCATTATCAGTGGAGATCAGGGTGTTCTATGAGACAGGTCGAATGCTAGGCAGTGGTGAGGTCATCGGGAAACTTCAAATGTCCTGGGACGAGCTGCTGGATCGTGGATATGAGCTCTTCGGTGTGTAACGTACTTCTCGTTCACATGTATGTACTAACATCTCATAGATCTATCCTTCCCACCCGTCTGTGATGTTTGCCCTTCCTTCACGCTGAAGGCCGTCGTCGTACGTGCTTGTGACGATGAGGACAGTGTACTGTCTGATGTGAGTGACACCGACTTCTGCTATTAACTTTGCTGACGGAACACCAACTATAGTTCCTCATGGATAGTGAAATTACTCGAGACATAAATGCGGGCCACGCACAACTTGCCGAATACATAAAGAGCAGGACGGTCTCTCACCTGAACGATGCTATGCAGCATTTCAAGTTGGTTCTTGGCCAGTGTCCGGTCGGCCATCCTGATCTAACTCGTTACGTGATACAGCACAATCCTGCTGATTTGTCATTCGCTGTAGAGAACTTCAGACTGGCATCAGGGCACCCTATTCAAGGCTTTCCGCATCGTATTCGGGCTGCCTTGTTGTGGGTTGATAAAGCTGAGAGTCATCAACACGACTCTGCCCTCAAGGCATACCAAGTATGCTTGGAGTTTTTTTGACATCCACATGATGACGCAATCGTCAATTATCTCACGGCGCGAGGCTGCAACTACTTTTCGTGGTGCACAGTCACTACCACCTCATGTGCCATATGTCGTGACAATCTACGACGGGCAGTTGAACTTGTGGAGCAAGGCCGTGGCCAGCAGTGGTCGCTGGCCTCTCGACTCAGGACTCCGCTGGAAGATCTGCAGTCTGTGAGTCCGCAACTAGCTCAAAAGCTCTCAGAGCTCAGCAAGCGCCTATCTCATACTCAGGGTTCTACAGGCCGCGCTGATCCAGCTGCAGCTGATCGGGCAGCAACAAAATATAGGAGTCTTACAAGGCAATGGGAATCTGCAGTAGCTGAGATACGTGGTCTCCAAGCGTTCTCGCGGTTCCTGCTCCCAGCTTCCTATGAAGACTTGCAAGCGGCAGTACGCCAGGGCCCTGTCATTATCTTCATTGCCAGTCAATACTCGTGCAGCGCCATCATCGTTCCGACATCAGGAGATCCTTGTCATGTTCCTTTGCCGGCTGTCTCTCTCACAGGACTGAATAATCTCGAAAATCGCTTCGCCAGGGCAATACGACACGCGTCTATCATTGGCCCAAAAGTACCGCGCAATGATCTAATAGTACTCTTGCGGACAGTATAGGACGAGATCATGCTATCCATCGTCAACGTACTCGAGAACGTCCTCGGACTAAAGCACCGCTCTCGAATCTGGCTGTGTCCAACTTCAGCTTTCACATCTATTCCTCTGGATGCAGCTCACCCCTTTCAAACAAAGGCAGATGGTCCTAAGGAGCCATGCCTGGAGGATCTCTACATCTGTTCATACACACCGACACTTTCCGCTTTGGTCAGGTCTAGACAGATGATGAACAAGCATGTCCCTCCGTCCTTTGTGGCGATCGGATAAGGTTAACCGGGTGCAGGGAAAAGCAAGGCGCTCTTGGCTGTCGACAGCGAGCTCGAGCTTGTCCGGAAGCTCGTCCCCTGACGCTGCTGCATATCATAGAGAGACATTCCACATGCCGGGTTTGCATTCTTATCCGCCTGCCATACTGCTATCGGCGATGAGAAGATGCCCGGCGAGGTCATTCGTCTTGCAGCTGGTCTCCAGTTTTCGGGGTTCAAGAGCGTCGTTGGCACGCTGTGGGAGGTCAACGATGCTGTCTCAAAACATGTCGTCGAAGCGTTCTACAAATGGATTTGAAAGATGGTGCCGGTGTTGTCATGGACTGTACGAAGGCGGCCTAGGCACTCAACTGCGCTACACACGCCGTGAAGACGAAGTACCGCTGGAGCAGAGGATGGTTTTCATCCATATTGTTGTGTAGTTCTACGTCGTATTGCTGTCGTCTGGTACATATTCACAAGCCGCCGATCTGCGATCCTCTTTCATCCTGTTGTTTGTAAAGATGACCCTGATATTCTTGCACTCTAGCTACCTCGTTTTCATATCCTCTTTCGTGTCATTGTCGATTAGAATGTTTTCACTAAAAATTCTTGTATATTACTCGACTCGATGTGTTCTGCTTGAGTATTTTGATAGTACGACTCGGAGCCCAGTCAACCCGACTCGCGCCGTCCAGTCATACCATTCTTCAAGCTTCAAGCATGGAACCTTTCCAACATTCGAGCTTTGCAGCTTGACACTCGCGCGCCAGCTGAGTGAAAAAAACCCAGCTCAAATAAGTTGTTCCGAGACCGTTTACGCGTCTATCTGCAGACTGCAGTGCGCACTGTCAAGTGAAAACCGAAGTATTTAATCAATATTTTGTAATTGCTTCGCGATAGCTAGTGAGTGCTTAAGTGCCTGTAGTCAAGAGAAACACAAATGTACATGGGGCATTTGCTGGACACTCAAGGTGATCTCAACAGAAAGATTGACACGAAAAAGTAAATGGTAGCACACAAATCCGATTACTCGAAGACTGAGCTGCCAGTGCCTATTCCTTTGTAACCGACATGATCATTTTTACTTGTTGGTACGATGACACAGACTGGAACAAGGTGGCGAGAGGGTTTTCGGAGGGCGTTCATTGAATACGTGTTATTGGGCGGTCAGGGCCGGATGTCGATGGTTATTGGTGCTGTGAGCAAGTACCCGATGACAAGGATCATGTGCTCTCTTCCCGAGTCAATATGGCGCTTGTAGCCCCCGTTCTGATATCAATCGTCGAGCTGAAGTACTTACAACAGGACCGGGAATCGCTGGAGATATTCATATGGTGAATGAATGCTTCATGGTATTGCGTGATTCATGTGTCGGATGACGAATCTCGGGCGGGCTGATTGTGAGTGGCTTTGCGAGTTGACTTTGATGGACGGTCACATGGATTTGCCTGTGGTGTACGAAGGGACTTGTAACTGTTTCGGATTTGAACAGATAGCAAGTTCACATGATCAAGTAGCTCACCTAAATCGGCCCTCTAAAATGTCGATGTTGAGACAAAGAGATGCCTAATCACAAGCAACGCAGGTCGAGGATGAGCTGAGTAGAAGGGACCATGTGGAAAGGTTGCAGACCAATCAGCTTATCAACGCACTAGACGAGGAGACCAAATGTGTGAAATCTTCATACATCCAAAAGGTATGGATGAGGATGAAAGAATCGATGGGGATGGACCACCTTCCGAGTCCGATCGGAGGCCACGGAGATGAGTCTCAGTATCAATTCACTTTTCGAATGTACACATGAACACATATGCATACACATTTGCAAAGTGATCAAAGACAGATTGTATGGGAAAGCCTTGAAGCTGAAGCTTCAAGGCTTGTGTCTAATCTGATACTCTAAAGCTTCAATACTACTACGTAATAACTGTTTATAGCAAATTCTGCAGCTCTAAGAGCGAATTTGAAACCATCCGGAAGTTGTCCGGAAGACCCCCCATTTCCTTCATCCCAACACTGGTCCCCACCAAGCCCTCTTTTACACCATGCTCCACTGCCCATTCAAGCTCAAAACAATGCGCTAGAATGGTATATGGACACGCGTGCGTAAAGTTCGTTCCAAAGCTCAGGCCCTTCTGGAATGGCATGTTATCAAAGAAAGCCTGCGAAGCAGCAGGAGAGGTGAACGTGAGTGAAAAGAGCCCTCTGAAGCCTCCTTCCGGAAGCTTGCATGAGAGGTAGTTTTCAGGCGTGATGTATTTTGGATAGAAGACCTCCTTGATGGCAGGGATGTTCCACCTGAGATGAATCTCGATCGTAAGTACTTGCAAACAGCGAGCGTGTTCTCATCGATGAATCAAATGCGCCGTGCAAAGTTGCGAGTGTTGCGCTCCACGAAGAGTCAAGACTATGTCTTCATCAAAGTATGTGTCTTCATAGGTAGTGTATGCTCTGAGCGTGGCGTAGTGGCGACTTCGAGGATTGAGAATTAAACTGAGGATAGCGAGTATCAGATCAAGATTTCGAGGATAGTGTAAGGACCGCATGTCCTCTACGCTCGGAGTCTAAAATTCACATGTCTCCTCCGACCTGGCGCTACTTCTCTATAGGCTCTCCCATAACACTTTTGACCTTGACATCCAGTGCAGCCATACCAGCGTCTATTGTGCCGAACAGCTATCGACAATATGGAAATACACGTGCAGCATGACCCGAACCCTCAACCTCTCTTATCTGAACTTCATCCACAGTCCCGGTGTCCTCACCTTCCGTCTTCTCCTGCTGCTCATTCCACTTACCGCTCAGCCTATCCTCGATCTTAGTTCATCGCACCATCATGCCCAGTACCTTGGAAGGCCAATCTATTAGGCTTGAAGGTGAGCTGCTCCATATCACCTTCGCATCCATTTCAAGATCCTCACATTCTATCTAAAGTCATCAGCGGAAAACATCTTCAAGTGCCTTCTGAGCGCGTGCCCGCAGGCATTTACGTCTCCGTCAACGTTGACTCAAGGAGACGCTGGAAATCGACCATCAAAGTCTTATCAGCCGACGAATCTGTAGTGTGGGGTGATATAGCGACCTTGTAAAGTTCATGGAGACTTTCGGACGAGACTTCAGGACTGATCTTCTGTTCGTAGATCATCAGATGCTTCACTCAGATTATCACTGGACATCAGAGCATCTTTCGAGCTCGATCGAATGCTGGGCAATGGAGAACTCATCGGAGAACTCGACATAACGTGGGATGAACTACTTAATCATGGAGATGAGCCTTTCAGTGAGAAACCAATTTCTCATTCACGCACAGCTACTAACATCTGGTAGATCTCTCCTTCCCATCCGTTCATGTTCTTGGTGTCAGTCCTTCCCTCGTGTTGAAGGCCGCTGTTATACATTCTTGCGACAGTCAGGACAGCGCACTACTTGACGTGAGTGACATTAGCCGTGCCATTGGATTTTACTGACGGAACGCCAACTGTAGACTATAGTAGACTGTGAAATTGGTCGAGACACAGATGCAGGTCACGCCCAATTTGCTGAATATGTTTTAAGTGAGAGCGACTCTCACCTGAACGATGCTTTAGAGCATTTCCAGTCGGTTCTAGACCAGTGTCCGGTCGACCATCCTGACCGTGCAGCGGCTCTCACCAACCTCGCGTGGGCCCGCCTCAGAGGCTATATCGAAAGTGATTTTCAAGATATTGACTCAGTCACTTCCCTCTTCCGCGAAGCCCTTGCATTGCGTCCGCAGGGCCATCCGGATCATCCATTATCGCTATATTGCCTCACCGAAGCACTGAGCTGGCGCTACAGGATGGAGCGTATCGCCGTCTATATCCATGAATCCGTGCAACTGTACTGCAAGTTACTACCCCTCTGTCCAGAGGGTACCTACCTTCGCAGCATCGCGGCAGGGAAAGATGGCGTGGATAATTTGATTCGCGCATGCAACAACCTTCCAACTGACGCATCTGATGAAGTCATCCACTTCCGACGAATTGTGCTCCAGCTCTGTCCGGCGGGCCATCAATACCGTCCAGACGCACTCAACATGCTTTCAAGTGCTCTCAGATCACGCTTTAAACAATGCGGCAGCATTGATGACTTAGACGAATGCATACAATTCCGTCGTGAAGCCGTTTCTCTATGCCCTGAGGGACATACCAGGCGTAGTGTATATTTGAACGACTTGGCGTACTCACTCCAATACCGCTTCGATTACCAAGGCAAATTCCATGACCTCGACGAGGCCATTTCGTTATACGAAGAAGCGCTGCTACTACGCTGTTCTGGTGGTACATCATTGGACAACCTAGGGCGCGCCCTCGGCTGCCGTTTCCGTCAACACGGTGACATTTATGATATAAACAGAGCCATCAGCCTCCGCCGCGAGGCACTGATGTTGAGCCCACCTGGAAATCCATCTCGTGGCCAGAGGCTAAATAACCTTGCCCTCACGCTCGAAACCAGATATGACGAATTGGATGCCAGCGAGGATCTTGACGAGGCTATTGATCTTCACTACGAATCGCTTCGGTTAACACGGCTTGATGATCCAACACGCCATAGAGTTCTCACCAATTTGAGCTCAGTACTCTGCCTTCGTTACACTGAAACTCAGATGAATGAAGATATTGAGGAAGCCATTCGACTCTGCCAAGAGTCGTCCGAAGCTTTACATTTACTGCACCCAGAAAGATATTTCAGTTACACGCGCTTGGTGGAAGCCTACTTGTCTCGTTACCGAGCGCAAAGCAAGTCTGCTGATTTGTCACTTGCTGTGGAGAACTTCAGACTAGCATCACGACACCCAACCGAAGGATTTCCACGACGCATCCAGGAGGCCATTGGTTGGGCTCGCGAAGCAGAATTTTATCAACATGAATCTGCCCTGGAAGCATACCAAACGTGCTTGGAGCTGTTCGACAACCACGTGATGACGCGATCGTCGATCATCTCACGACGCGAAGCTGCAACTACTTTTCATTGTGCACGGTCACTACCAGTAGATGCAGCCTCATGGGCCATCCGTCATGATAATCTACGACAGTCGGTCGAACTCGTGGAGCAAGGCCGCGGCCAGCAGTGGTCGCTGGCCTCCCGACTCAGAACACCGCTCGAAGACCTCGAGTCCACGAGTCCCGAGCTAGCTCACAAGCTCTCAGAGCTCAGCAAGAGCCTTGCTAACGCCCAGGGTTCTGCAGCCAGCACAGACAGAGCTGCTGCTGATCGGGCAGCAACCGAGTACAGGAGACTTACAAGGCAATGGGACGCTGCAGTGGCTGAAATCCGTAATCTTAGGGGGTTCTCACGATTCCTGCTCCCACTTTTATATGAAGACTTACAAGCGGCAGCACGTCACGGCCCAATCATCATCCTTATCGCAAGTCAATATTCGTGCAGCGCAATCATCGTCTCAACATCAGGAGAGCCCCGTCACGTTCCCTTGCCGTCTGTTACCCTCACAGATCTGAATAATCTCAAGGATCGTTTCGCCAGGGCGATACGACACGCATCTATCATGGGACCGAAAGTACCACGTAATGATCTAATAGTCCTTTTACGGACAGTATGGAACGAGATCATGCTACCCATCGTCAATGTCCTCCAACATGACCTGAAATTAAAATTCCTCTCTCGAATTTGGCTGTGTCCAACTGCAGCTTTCACATCTATTCCTCTACACGCAGCTCACCCCTTTCAAACAAACGCAGATCGCTCTAAGGAGCCATGCCTGGAGGATCTCTATATCTGTTCTTACACGCCAACACTTTCGGCTCTGGTGAGATCTAGACGGATGATGAAAGGTCGTGTCACTCCGTCCTTTGCGACAATCGGACAAAGTCAACCGGGTTCAGGGAAAGGCAAGGCGCTCTTGGCTGTAGACAGCGAGCTTGAGCTTGTCCGAAAGCTCGTCCCTGCGACGGCAAACCGTACCACTATTTGTGGAGATGCAGCCACTCGAGCAGGTGCACTTGAAGCTTTGGAAGAGAACACCTGGGTGCACCTTGCCTGTCATGGCAAGCAGGACCCTACGCAGCCTTACGACTCCCATTTCGTCATGAGAGACGGACCTCTGACGCTGCTTGATATCATGGAAAAAGACATTCCGCACGCAGAGTTCGCGTTCTTATCCGCTTGTCACACCGCCGTCGGTGATAAGGATACGCCCGACGAAGTCATTCATCTCGCAGCTGGTCTCCAGTTTTCAGGGTTCAAGAGTGTCGTTGGAACGCTGTGGGAGGTCGACGACGCTGTCGCAAAACATGTTGTCGAGGCTTTCTACCAGAACATGTTCAAGGATTTAGAGGATGGTGGTGACATGGACTGTACGAAGGCAGCATGGGCACTCAACCGTGCTACACATGCTGTTAAGACGAAGGTGCCGCTGGAGCAGAGGATGGTCTTCATCCACATTGGTGTGTAATTCTATCTTGCATGGCTTCTCATTCTAGCATATAGTGCGAATTCTCAATGCTTCATCCGTTGGTGTATTTGTTTGAAAGATTACCCTAATTACTTCGCCTTGATATATCCTCTCGTGTAATCATGTACTCTCAGAAGAGTCTTTTAAAACTTCATTCATCGTTCGAGTGTTTGAAGTATGTTTTTCGTGCACTATGAGGGGAAACGTACCCGGAAGTGGCAGGAGTGCGCTGCTAGTACTTGGGTTGAACTCATTGGAGGACTGGGTTCAAGTCCCTCCGTGGTGTCTACTCTCCGGTTGCGACATATGCGGATGGACGGCGTGCGGAACCTGTCGTATTGCGGCGTACAGGACAAGTGGGTGGGTGGAGAAGACTGTCTGGATGCTGACTCTTAGGTGAGCTAGCAGTTTGGATGTAGCTGTTCGTCTGGGAGACTTTAGGGACTCTAGCAGAAAACTTTGTCTCTGGGGAAGCACGGTAAAGGCAGTCGCGTGGGCGCCGACTGTTTCAAGTTATAGTGGCTATATCCAACTCTACATCGATGTCTGCCTCGAGGCCTTTCGGGAGCGGGTCTGACTGGAAATAGGAATGATAGATTGTCAGGTGACTCCTCTACGCGGCTGGCTGGAAGAGAGGCGGAGGTGGACCGATTGTATCCTCACAGGACAAGCTAGGTAATGGTTTTGGCGGGTGAAGGTGGACTGCATTCCTTGTTACTTCTACTCTGTGAATTTGAGTGTGAGTATGGTCCATGTCTGGGCAGATCGTCGTTGTCGGGGAAGGCGCTGTTACGAATGATGTGGCTGGAGATGAAACAGTCAGAATTGAAACGCGGCTGGCCATTCGGCCACGCTAAAAACGACGAGTTCATTGTTGGATACGATGAGAGCAGACAGTCACAGACTGGACTGAACGTACCTCGTTACAAGTCCAACAGCCTCAAAGTAAAAGGTGGTGGTTGTGCTGAGGCTTGCTCCCTTGCGTCGGGATTCGGATTTCCGAGTCTGCTGAGAGCTACTCCTACTCAACTTTCAATGTGCGAACGGCGGCGTGGCACTTGGTGCCAGAGTACGTCTGAATTTCGGAGATGACCAGTAAGATAAATTTGGATTTGTACCTATGATGACTGAAGTCTTTTTCGCGGTAAGATAATCGGACTGGGTGGGAGTTAGCAACGGTTATGCATCATGAGAGAAGGTGTCTTGGTTCGGTACTAATATGAAGCAAAAATAAAGTTTGAGAAGTCGAAGTAGAAAAGGAATCGGAGCCTCAGGCTCATCATGATGAAGTGGCCGTCCGTATAGGGCTCATCCCAGTCTGTACGCGTCGGTCTTGTACTATGAAATACGTTGGATCCTGAGTCACACATGTTGGCGTGCTACTTTAGCCAACGACTGACCAATGCCATTTTCCCAGCACAAGCTCTCCTGCTGCTGCTACTAGTCAGTTATCTGTTGGCCTCAGCGCTTGGCATAATCATACCAGCATCCATGGTGCCGAACAACCCTGAACAGCATGGAATTACACGTGCAGTACACCGCTCAACGCCTCACCCCAAGGCGCTTCTCTCCCTCTCGATCCACAGTCCCCATATCTCTTCCTCTCGTCTTCTACCCCTCATTCCACTAACCGCTCAGTCCATCATCCTAGATCCTCCTTGTCTTCATGCGTCATTCCACCATCATGCCCGGTAGCTGGGAAGGCCAATATATCAGACTTGAACGTAGGTCACTCCATATAACCTTCGTATTTTTTTCGTACCTCATCCTCGCGCCCAATCTACAGTCATCAGGGTGAATGATCTTCCGCTCCCTTCTGGGCGCATACCCGCAGGCATTTTCGTCACCATCAATGGCGATTGGAAAAGGCGCTGGAAATCAGCCGTACGAGTACCATCATCTGATGATTCTGAAATGTTGGGCGATATTGTGTTTTTGTAAAGTCCATATCCACTTCCAGAAGTGATCCGAAGGCTCATCATCCGTTTGTAGATCGTTACGCGACGTACCTGAATTATCGGTAGAGATCAGGGTATCCTATGAACTCGGTCGAATGCTAGGCAGTGGAGAAGTCGTTGGAAAACTCGAGATATCGTGGGATGAGTTACTTGATCATGGAGATGAGCCTTTTGGTGAATACCCTACTTCTCATTCATGCCATCTACTAACATCTCGTAGAATTGTCCTTCCCATCCGTTTGTGACGATCACCCTTCCCTCACGCTGCAAGTCGCTGTTATACATCCTTGCGACGATTATGACGGCGCACTGTTTGATGTTAGTGACGCTCGACTCTGGCCTGTTGGTTTTTTCTGACGGAACACAACGTGCAGTGCATCGTTGAATGCGAGATTGCTCGACACACGGATGTGGGCCATGCACGACTTGCCGAATATATGACGAGCAAGACTTTCTCTCACCTGCGGGATGCTGTAGAGCAATTTCAGTCGGTTCTGGACCAGTGTCCGGTCGAGCATCCCGATCGCGCAGCGGCTCTTTTCAACCTCGCATCGGCCCGCCTTATAGGCTACTTTAAGAAGGATCTTCAAGCTATTGATTCTAGCATATCTCTATTTCGCGAAGCTCTTGCATTGCGTCCACAGGGTCACCTTGATCACATAATATCACTCTACTATCTCATCGAAGCGCTAACGCAGCGCTACCTCGCGGAGGACACAGCTGTCGACCTCCACGAATCCATGCAACTGTCCTCCAGGTTACTGCCCCTCTGTCCAAAGGGCACCTGTTTTCATTACATCGCGGCAATGGCAAATGGCGTTGATATTGTGATGAGCGATAGTATCCAATTTCAACGATTCGGGCTCGAGTTATACTCTCCGGGCCATACAAGCCGTCTAAGTGCAGTCGAGAGGCTTTCACTGGATCTCAAAACACACTTTGCGCAATGCGGCAGCATTGATGATATAGACGAGAGTATTCGGCTTCTCCGTGAGGTCGTTTCTCAGTGCCCCGAAGGACATCCGAGCCGTGATACCTCCCTAGATACCTTGGCCTCCTCACTCATGTCCCGCTTCCATCACCAAGGCAAATCTGATGACCTCAACGAGGCAATCGCTCTGTTTGAAGAAGCGCTGATCCTGCGCCCTGATGGGCACGAATATCGTCATGTCTCATTGGACAAGCTAGGAACCGCCCTTCGAGTCCATTTCGACCAACATGTTGGCATTTACGACATCAGCCGAGTTATCAGCCTCCATCGCGAGGCACTGACGCTGTGCCCACCTGGGTATTCAGATCGTGACGCCATGTTTAATAACCTTGCCGTCGCACTCGTAGTCAAATATGACAATTGGCATATCAGCGAAGATATTGATGAGGCTATCGATCTTTACCGCAAATCACATCGGTTAATGCGGCATGACCATCCCGAGCGCCATAGATCTCTTTTAAATTTGGGCTCGGCGCTTTACTCTCGTTTCACGCAGACCCACATGAATGAAGATGTCGAGGAAGCCATTCGACTCTGCCAAGAGTCGTTGGAGGCTCTGCTTCCACTGCACCCTGACAGGCATTTCTCTTATTTCAGACTGGGTAAAGCCTATATGGCTCGTTACCGGATCCAGCACGATCCTACCGATTTGTCACTTGGAGTGGAGAACTTCAGAATGGCCTCTGGACACCCTACTCAGGGATTTCCTGGGCGTATCTTGGGGGCCATTTACTGGGTTCGCGAAGCGGAATCCTATCAGCATGAATCTGCCCTAGAAGCATACCACACGTACTTGAATCTTGTTGATGACCATTTGATGACGCGATCTTCGACTATCTCACGGCGCGAGGCTGCAATCGCTTTCCGTACTGCACAATCATTCCCAGTAGATGCAGCCTCGTGTGCCATACGTCGTAACGATCTACGTAAGGCAGTCGAACTCGTGGAACAGGGCCGTGGCCAACAGTGGTCATTGGCTTCTCGACTGAGGATTCCACTCGATGACCTGGAGTCCAAGAATCCCATCCTAGCTCACACATTCTTGGAGCTCAGCAAACGCCTTTCGGACACTCAAGGTTCTATTGTCAGCACAGACCGAGGTGTGGCTGATCAGGCAGAAACACAGTACAGGAAATATATGGAGCAGTGGAAAACTGCAGTAGCTGAAATTCGTAAAGTTGATGGTTTTTCGCGGTTCCTACTCCCGCCGTTATACGAAGACTTGAAAGC
>Ga0310811_10009081_pt1 | contig 12818 bp, 8 predicted proteins | sample YCmetagenome_FD_207642 | JGI IMG/M metagenome (GOLD analysis project Ga0310811, IMG submission 207642) | Soil microbial communities from experimental microcosm in Duke University, North Carolina, United States - YC | ecosystem: Engineered > Artificial ecosystem > Soil microcosm > Unclassified ...
TACCGGTTACAATTGGAACGCCACTGCCGCAGCGATGATCGCGCCGATCAGCGCGAAAACCTGAAGATTGCGCCAGTCGACCAACGACACGCGATCGAGATCGGCACGCTTGCGATGGCGCCAGTCGACAAGGCCGGCCGCAAGCGCCGTCAGCGCCAGGACGGCGGCGACCGCCCCGGCGATCTGTTTCGCCGAAAAACCCACGATACTTAGTGGCCGAGCTTCTCGATCTTTTCCTGCAACCGGGCCAATTCGGCCTTGAGCGCGGAGACGTCGTCCTCGCCGCCGGCCGGCTTCGGCGCCGCACTCGCGCTCGTGCTCGCCTGCGGCTTGAACGCAGAGGTCGCCGCCTCGAACATCGCCATGTTGCGCTTGGCGATCTCGGCAAAGGGCGAATTGGCGAACGCGCCCTCGACCGCCGATTTGAACTGTTCCTGATTGCGGCGAAAACTGTCCATCGACGCTTCGAGATAGCTCGGCACGAACGCCTGCATCGAATCGCCGTACATCGCGATCAGCTGGCGCAGGAAATTGACCGGCAGCATCGTCTGGCCGCGCGCTTCCTCTTCCATGATGATCTGGGTCAACACGTTGTGCGTGATGTCCTCATCGGTCTTGGCGTCGACGACCTTGAAATCGCGCCCTTCGCGCGTCATCGCGGCGAGGTGGTCGAGCGTGATGTAGGACGAGCTTTCGGTATTATAGAGTCGACGATTGGCGTATTTCTTGATGATCACCGGGCCGTCAGTGGCCGCCTGCTTCTTCATGATGGGGACGCCCCTCCAATGATTTGTCGCGGCTGTACCATCAATGCATGACGCACCGCAACATGGACCGCGTCCGTTACCGTTGTTCCTCGACATGCTGCGCGAAGAGACCGCAGCATCGCCCGAGCGTCGCGCCGCCGCACTGGCTGGGCTGAAGGCGTATCAAGAGGCGCCGCGCAAGGGCAAAAGGCGTCTCGCACCGATACGATACAGACAGCAGCGGGCCCGCCTTCGCGACTATGGTGGCGCTGGCCGGCCGGTGATCTTCGTGCCGTCGCTGATCAACCCGCCTTTCATCCTCGATCTTGCGCCGCAAAATTCCTTGTTGCGCTGGTGCAGCGAACAAGACCTGCATCCCTATCTGCTCGATTGGGGCGAGCCGTCGCCGGCCGATCGCGCGCTGGACGTGACCGCGCATGTCGAGCGTATATTGTTGCCGTTGATGGCCAGGTTCGACGAGCCGCCCTTGCTGGTCGGCTATTGTCTGGGGGGCACGCTGGCACTCGGCGCTGCGGCGGCCGGCCGCGTCGCGGGCGTCGCGCTGATTGCCGCGCCCTGGCATTTCGCCGGCTTTGGCGGCGCGCGCGCGGCGATCGGCGAGTTGTGGCAATCGGCCAAGCCCTCGTGCGAACGGATGGGGCTGGTGCCGATGGAAGTGCTGCAGACCGGGTTCTGGCGCCTCGACCCGGGCCGCACGGTGAGCAAATATGAGGCGTTCGGGCGTATGGAGCTCGGCAGTCCCGCCTGGGACGGCTTCATCGCGCTGGAGGACTGGGCGAATGCCGGTGCGCCCTTGCCCTATGCGGCCGGCCAGCAGCTGTTCGAGGAATTCGTCGGCGACGATCTGACCGGCAAAGGCGGTTGGACCGTCGCGGGCCGCACGGTCGATCCGCACGCTCTCCCCTGCCCGGCGGTCGAATTCGTCTCGCTCAACGATCGCATCGTTCCGAAGGAAAGCGCCGCGGACTTGGCCAACCGTCACGATTTGGGCGCCGGCCATGTCGGCATGATTGTGGGTGGCCGGGCGAAGGTACAATTGTGGGAGCCGCTAGCGGAGTGGCTAAAGCGCGCCTAGATAGCCGCCAAACCCACACCTGAATCGGAGTCTCCATGACCGACATCGTCATCACCGCCGCCAAGCGTACACCGGTCGGCAGCTTCATGGGCGCGTTCGGCGGGACCCCGGCGCACGAGCTTGGCCGCATCGCGATCGAGGCCGCGCTGGCACAGGCGGGAGTCGCGGGCGAGGAAGTGTCGGAAGTCATCCTGGGTCAGGTGTTGACCGCGGCCCAGGGCCAGAACCCCGCGCGCCAAGCGTCGATGGCAGCCGGCGTGCCCAAGGAAATCCCGGCCTGGGGCGTCAACCAGGTGTGCGGATCGGGCCTGCGCACCGTGGCGCTGGCGGCTCAGGCGGTCGCGACCGGCGATGCGCGGATCGTCGTCGCCGGCGGCCAGGAGTCGATGTCGCTGAGCGCGCATGCCCAGACCATCCGCGCCGGGCAGAAGATGGGAACGCTAGAGCTGATCGACACGATGATCCGCGACGGCCTGACCGACGTCTTCAACGGCTATCATATGGGGATCACCGCCGAAAACCTGGCCGAGCAGTATCAGATCACGCGCCAGATGCAGGACGAGTTCTCGGTCCGATCGCAGAACCTGGCCGACGCTGCACGCTCATCGGGCCGGTTTCGCGACGAGATCGTCCCGGTGACGATCAAGGGCCGCAAGGGCGACACGGTAGTCGCCGACGACGAATATATCCGTGCGGGCGTGACCATCGACAGCGTGTCGGGCGTGCGTCCGGCTTTCAAGAAGGACGGCACGGTGACCGCAGCCAATGCTTCGGGCCTGAACGACGGCGCGGCGGCCTTGGTGGTGATGTCGGCCGACGAGGCGGCGAAGCGCGGCGCCCCGGTGCTCGCGCGGATCGCGAGCTGGGCATCGGCCGGGGTCGATCCGTCGATCATGGGTATCGGCCCGGTGCCGGCGACGCGCCGCGCGCTGGAAAAAGCCGGCTGGTCGATCGCCGATCTCGACCTGATCGAGGCGAATGAGGCGTTCGCCGCGCAGGCGCTGTCGGTCGGCAAGGAACTCGGCTGGGACCCCGACAAGGTCAACGTCAATGGCGGCGCGATCGCGATCGGCCACCCGATCGGCGCGTCGGGCGCGCGCGTGCTGACGACTCTGCTCTACGAGATGGCCAAGCGCGACGCGAAAAAGGGCTTGGCGACGCTCTGCATCGGCGGCGGCATGGGAATCGCGATGTGCGTCGAGCGGTAACCAGCACGTCATTGGGTTCTTTAATTACGCGATTCGCTACGGGCGCGTAATCTTTGCCATAGGGCGTTGCAGATTTACCACGCTACCCCTGAAAACGCCGGGGGTAGCGGGATGCTGAACCTTGCATGAATGAGGCCGGAAGGGTTCTATCGTCGAACCGAGGCGTTTAGACCTCGTCGACAAGGGGCCTTCAATTATGAACCTACAGCGTTTCCTAGGCGCAACCGCGCTTGTTGGCGTTCTGGCGGCACTGCCGACAGTCGCCCAAGCAAAGTCCGACACGCCCAATGCGACTCCAGTCCTGGCCACTGCGCCGCAGACTGATCCTCAAACCGCCGCTACCGACGACGGCAAGCCGAACAAGGACGAGATCATCATCACGGGCTCGCGCATCGCTCGCCCGACCCTGTCGTCGCCCGTTCCGATCACGACGGTTACGGCCGAGGATTTGCTCGCCAACGGCCAGCTCAACGTCGGTGACGCACTCAACAACCTGCCGGCGCTGCGCTCGACGTTCAGCCAAGCCAACTCGACCCGGTTTATCGGAACCTCGGGCCTCAATCTGCTCGATCTGCGTGGACTTGGCACCGCGCGCACTCTGGTGCTGGTCAATGGCCGCCGCCACGTTACCGCGTCACCCGGCGACTATCTGGTCGATACCAACACCATCCCGGACGACCTGCTCGAGCGGGTCGACATCGTGACGGGCGGCAGCTCAGCCGTCTACGGTTCGGACGCGGTCGCGGGCGTCGTCAACTTCGTCATGAAGCGCAACTTCACCGGCCTCAAAATCTCGGGCCAAAGCGGCATTTCGTCACACGGTGACCGAGGCAGCTATTTCGGGTCGATCGCCGCCGGTACGAACTTCGCCGGTGGCCGGGGCAACATTGCCGTCGCTGCCGAATATTCGAAGAATAACGCGCTCTACCTGACCGATCGCGATTACCTGACCGGCGCGTTCAGCGGCCGCAACCAGTTCAACACCGATTCCGATACCACACTGGACGGCACGACCGGTTCGAACGGCATCATCGACCAGCACTTCTATAGGGGCGTACGCAACGGCTCGATCTCGGACGGCGGCGAGTTGGTCGCGATCTGCCCGCGCACCGTAGACGGCGGCCCCGCAGCCGGCACCACCCTGCCCGGCAGGTGTCGCGCCAGCCGGGTAACCGGCGCGTCGGCAAACAACGCCGAGCGCTACATGTTCATGCCGGACGGTTCGCTGATGCTCAGCCAGCCGACGATCGATTTCCGCGACATCACCAACGGCATCAGTTCGAATACCGTGGGCGGTCTTGGCTCGACACTGAACAACACCGGTCAGCTCGATCCTGAGCTAGAGCGTATTTCGGTCAGCCTGTTGGCGCATTTCGATGTCTCGCCGGCTTTCAAGCCGTTCGTAGAAGCCAAGTTCGTCCGCATCAACGCCAATCAGGAAGGCCAGCCGAGCTTCTTCCAGGGCTCGCTGGCCGGGTTCTTCGCGACCACCGACGAGCAGTTCGCGGCGATCAAGGAACTGCGGTGCAACAATCCGTTCCTGAGCAATCAGGCGCTGCAGACGCTGCAGTCGATCGGCCGTTGCGCCAACCCGGCGACCGGCCTGCTGACGCTTAGCCGCTTCAACGTCGACTTCGGCGGCCGCGGCGAACTGCACCGCCGCGACACCTTCCGTATTGTTGGTGGCGTCGAGGGCACGTTCAATGAGGATTGGCGCTATGAAGTGGCGGTCAATTACGGTCAGCTCGACACGCACATGACGTCGTTGAACAACCTCAAGTTGTTCGATCTCAACGGCAACCTCGACGGCTTCCTGCTCGCCGAAGACGCCGTCGTGGCGCCGGCCGGATTTACGGGGAGCAACTTCGCTACCGGTGCGAACGGCCAGAAGGTCATCTGCGGGATCAACGCCGGTGCTGGCGGTAACGTCCGTCCGGACTGCGTGCCGATCAACTTGTTCGGCAGCGGTGCACCGTCGGCCGCGGCGCTGAAGTTCATCAACACCACCGCAACCCGCGTCGAACGCGCCACCGAGCTCGACATCACGGCGAACCTTACCGGCGATCTTTCGCAGCTCTTTTCCCTGCCGGGTGGCCCAGTCGCGTTCAACATCGGCACTGAATATCGTCGGGAAACCGCGCGTTCGGTCTATGACGCTCTGACCCAGTCGGGTGGCACCTTCCTCAATGCCATCCAGCCGTTCCTGCCGCCGGCATTGGAGATCAAGGAAGCGTTCGCGGAAATCAACATTCCGATTCTCAAGGACTTGCCGTTTGCGCAGGAATTGACGATTGCCGGCGCTGGTCGCGTATCAGACTATAATACGGCAACCGGTACGGTATGGACCTACAACCTCTCGGGAATCTGGGCACCGGTCAGGGATATCCGTTTCCGCGCCGGTTATTCGAAGTCCGTACGTGCGCCGACCCAGAGTGATCTGTTTTCGCCGTTGTCGCAGAACTTCGCCTCGGTGGGCGATCCCTGTGATATCGCCAACATCAACAACGGCACGGGCGGCAGCACAAACCGCAAGGCGAATTGCGCAGCTGCTGGTGTGCCGGTCGGGTTCGTCAACACCCCGGCGCGTACCCAGACGCTCAGCTATCTGGATGGCGGCAACTCACAGCTGACGGCGGAGACGTCGAACAGCTGGACCTACGGTGCGGTGATCACACCTCGCTTCGCGCCTGGACTCGTGCTGACCTTCGATTACTATAATATCAACGTAAAGAACCTGATTGCATCGCTGGGTCTGCAGACGATCCTCAATCAGTGCTACGACGCGCCGTCGCTGAACAACCAATATTGCGCGCTGCTCAATCCGCGTAACTCAACCACCCACGAATTTGCGACGCCTTATGTCGGTTCGTCGGGCCCGGTTAACTTCGCGCGGCAACAGACTCGCGGTCTGGACGTCGACTTGTCCTATACCCGCACTGTCCTAGGCGGTCGTTTGTCGCTTCGGGGTATCGGGACCTATGTGTTCGAGAAGACCAACTATCTCGATCCGGTCAACCCGAACAATCCGGACCGTCAGTTGAGCGAACTAGGCGATCCCCAGTTCGAGGCACAGGCATCTGTCGCTTACGAGACCCAGGGTGGATTCAGCCTGCGGTATCAGGCACGTTACATCGGCAAGATGACGATCGGCACTTACGAGGCACAACATTCGTTCAACGGCAACCCGCCGACGAACGCCGATCTCACCGCCGAAGTCTGGTACCCAGCGACATGGTATCACAACGTCCGCTTGGGCGCGACGATCAGCAAGAAGTATGAGTTCTATGCTGGCGTCGACAATTTGTTCGATACCAAGCCGCCGTTCTTGCTGACCGGCACTGGCGCAGGAAGTTCGATCTACGATAACGTGGGCCGCTTCTTCTATGCCGGTTTCAAGCTGAAGTTCCGCTAAGCGGGGCAAAGACACATAAAATGGGGCCGTCTCGCGAGAGGCGGCCCCTTCTTTTTTGGCTTGCCAAGCGGCCGCGGACAGCGCTGGTTGAACCGCCCAACCGGTTAATCGATTCGCTCGAACCGCGTCCCCAGTCCAGTCAGCAATTCATATTGCGACATGCCCGACTGCGCCGCCGCGCGCGGCAGGTCGAAATCGACCGTGAGCCAATCGCCCTCGGCCACATCGTGGCCGGTCACGTCGATCGCGATCAGATCCATCGACACGCGACCGATCAACGGCAGGACCGTATCCCCTAGCAATGCCCCCCCACGGCTCGAAAAGCCCCTGAAATAGCCGTCAGCGTAGCCGTAATTGAGGATCGCCACATCGGTATCCGCCGGGGCGACCCAGGTCGCGTTGTACCCGACCGCTTCCCCTGCCCGCACAGTGCGGCGCTGGAGCACCTGCGCTTCGGGAAAGGCTACTTGGGCGATGACGCCGGCAAGCTCGGGCCGGGGAACGCCGCCATAGAGCGCGAGGCCCGGCCGCGTGAGGTCGAACATGTAATCCGGCCCTAGCGCGATCCCGGCGGAATTGGCGAGGCTCAGCCGTCGCGCCGCTACCTTTTCGGCCATCGCGACGAACCGGCCGCGCTGCTCGCTATTCTGCGCGCTTTCGTCGTCGGCCGACGCGAGATGGCTCATCACCGTATCGATCGTGAGCCCGTCGAGCGCGCCGGCGGCGAGATCGCCCTCGTCCAGCCCGAGTCGGTTCATGCCCGTATCGAGCATGACATGGGATGCGCCGCCACCTGCGCTCCGCCAGCGGCTGGCCTGCGTGGCCGTGTTGAGCACCGGCGTCGCGATGCCCGACAGCGCCAGCTCCATGTCCTCGTCGCGCACACCGTGGAACACCGACAGGCTGGGCAGTCCGAGCGACGCGAGTGCGGCGGCTTCGGCCCAGGTGGCGACGAAGAAATCGCGGCATCCCGCGGCCGCAAGAGTCTGGGCGACCCAGGAGGCGCCGAGCCCATAGCCATCGGCCTTGATCGCCGCGCCGCACGCCGCGGTCCCGCTCAGTCGCGCCAGCGCGCGCCAATTGGCCACAAGCGCGTCGGCATCGCGACGCAGGCGAAGGGGAAGCTCGAACATTCGCGCTGCCTAGCGGGAGGCGGCGCGGCGTGCCACCCCTGCGCCGGGTTCAATCCGGAAGCTTGTCGCCTTTCCACTTCAAGCCCCAGAGCGACACCAGCAACGCCATCAACACCACGATCCAGGTGTACCACAGCCCCGCATAAGGATTGCCGGTCTTTGCGACGATATATTGGCTGATGAAGGGCAGGAAGCCGCCGAAATAGCCGGTGCCGATATGATAAGGGATCGACATCGAACTGTAGCGGATGCGCGCCGGAAACATCTCGGCGAGCAAGGCCGCGACCGGGCCGTAAGTCGCCCCCGCCAGTGCGCCCATCACCAGCATCGCGAAGATGATGACCGCGATCCCGATCGCCGTCGGGCGTACCTTGTCGAGCTTGTATCCATTGGCAGCGAGCGCCGCGTCGAGCCCGGCCGGGCTGATATCGGGCACCGCGTCTCCGCCTATGATCACCGCGATCGCGGGCGTGGTATCCTTGGTATAGGCGATGCCCTTTTTGGAGAAATAGTCGAGCAGCTGGCCGCATTCGTCGACCTGCTTCGCGGCGAACGGATCATAGGTGCAATGCGGCCCCGACACGATCACCGGAGCGCGCTTCGCGGCATGGGCGAGATCGGGATTGGCGGCGCTGCCTATGACCCAGAAGATCGGGAACAGCAGGGCAAGGGTCACCGCATATCCGATCACGATCGGCCCCTTGCGACCGACGCGATCGGACAGCCGCCCGAAATAGATGAACCAGAACAATCCCGCGCCGCCGGCGACCCCGACGATGAGTTGCGCGGTGGTTTCCTCGACCCGCATCGTCGTCGTCAGGAACGACAGGGTGGAAAAGAGCGCGGTGTACCAGATCACGGTCAGGCCGGCGGCGACGCCGAACAAGGCGACGAACAGGCGCTTGAGGTTGCCGGGATAAGTGAAGCTGGAAATGATCGGGTTCTTGACCGTCTCCCCTGCTTCCTTGATCGCCCGGAACACCGGGCTCTCGCTGAGCTTGAGCCGCATCCACAACGATACCGCGAGCAGCACCAGCGAGAACAGGAACGGAAACCGCCATGCCCAGGCCGACCAGGCCGCTTCGCTCACGGCAAGCTTGGTCAGCAGCACCACCGCCAGGCTGAGGATGAAACCGCCCGCGACGCAGGCCTGGATGAAGCTGGTATAGAAGCCCGATTTGCCCGGCGGCGAATGCTCAGCGACATAGATCGCCGCCCCGCCATACTCGCCGCCCAGCGCCAGCCCCTGCAAGACGCGCAACAGGATAATGATTCCCGGCGCCCATAGGCCGATCTGGGCGGCGGGCGGGATCAAGCCGACTCCCGCCGTCGCTATGCCCATCAAGGTGATCGTGACGAGGAAGGTATATTTGCGCCCGAGCTTGTCGCCGAGATAACCGAACAGCACCGCGCCCAGCGGACGGAAACCGAACCCGACCGCGAAACCCGCCCAGGCGAGCAAAGTCTGGACCATCTCGTTTCCCGCCGGGAAGAACGCCGCGCCGATGATCTTGGCCAAGGTGCCGTAGATGAAGAAATCGTACCACTCGAACGCGGTGCCGAGCGACGATGCCGCGATGACCAGCCGGATGTCGGATGGGCTGGGATCGGGCCGCAACTCTTCCGCCATTACCGTCGCCATCGATGATTCCCCCTGTTTTGCCGCCGGTGTAGCGTGTCGCGTGACGGCGGCAAGCTTGATGCTTGGCCGCGATGCTTGACGTTATCGGTGCGTGGGCGTAACGGGCCCGGCCTCGGGTGGCGAGTCCGCCCGATACGTGAGGACACTGCATGTTTGGACGCAAGATCATAACGGGGCTCCGCTCCGTCCGCGTCCCGCGCCAGCCCTAGCGCAAGCCCTTGCGCGCCGGCCCGCGGGCATCGGGCGCGCCGATCTCCACAACCACTGAAAAGAGCTGTCGCGTGCGTGCGCCTTTGCGCGCGTGCGGCACGAAGGAGATGTCATGGGCGAGTTGCGCCTGGTGGCGACGCTGTTGCGCCACCTGATCGATACTCATCGAAGCTCCGCTCAGGTCAGCCGCGCGCTGATCGAGTGGAGCGAAACCAATGCGAGCTGGCTGGCGGGCAAGACCATCAAGGATGTGACGGTCGACCTCGGCTGGATCGAGAAAATGGCGAAGCGCGCGGCGAAAGCGGGCGATGCCGACGACGCGCTGGCGACGCTGACCGCGTCGTTGGGCGACATGCTGCAGCTGGGCGAGTTCGACCGCCGTCTGCTGTTCTACGCGCTCGTGTTCGAGCGACGCCCGCGTGCCAACGCGCTGGCGCGAGCCATGGCGCGCGCGCAAGTCGACATGGCGGCGATGATCGGCATCGCGGCCGGCGCACCCAGCGCCGGCGCCACGCGTGCCAGCCCGGTGATGCGGCTGGGCCTGTTCGAGCTGTCGCAGGAATATCTGTCCGCGCCGCGGATAGAGACGGCCTGGCGGTTCGAACGCCTGCTCGATCGCGGCATCGAGGATGGCGAGGAAATCGTCACCGCGATGGTCGGCATGCGCCAGCAGGCACGCCTGCCGCTTGACGCATTCCCGCAGGCCAAGGACTACGCCGGCATGCTCGCGCGGATGCTGCGCGGCGCGGTCGCAACGCGCGCCGAGGGGGTCAACATCCTGATCCACGGACCGCCGGGGACGGGCAAGACCGAGTTCGCGCGTAGCCTGGCGGCCGCCGCGGGCGTGGTCTTGTTCGCGGTCGGCGAGAATGTGTTCGATGGCGAGGAACCGACCCGCGATGACCGGATCGAGTCGCTCATTATCGGCCAGCGAGCATTCGCGACACGGGGCAATACCGTGTTGCTGTTCGACGAGTTCGAGGATTTGATCGGCGATGCGGCACGCGGAAGCGGCAATTCGATCCATGGGCGACAAGGCTCAAAGGTATTCGTCAACCGGATGCTGGAAACCAACAAGCTGCCGGTGATCTGGACCAGCAACGCGATCGGCAACGTCGATCCCGCCATTCTGCGGCGGATGAGCTTCGTGCTGCACATGAAGCAGCCGTCGGCGCGGGCGGCGCGGCAAGTGCTCGCGCGGATCGCGGCGGAGGAAGGCGTGGCGGTACCCGCGGCGTTCGACGCGCTGGTCGCGCGGGCGCCAGAAGCCGCGAGCATTGCGCGTGTCGCGATCCGATCGGCAAAGCTCGGCGGCGACGATGCGGTGGCGGCGGCCGAGTCGCTCGTCACGGCGCTGTCGGGGCGGTTGCGACCGGTCGAAGGCACCGCGGCGTTCGACCCCGCGCTGGTCGAAGCGGACATCGACGTCGCTGCCTTGCTCGATCGCGTAACGCGGCCGGACAGCCCTCGCGACTTCTCGCTGCTGCTGAAGGGCCCGCCGGGCACCGGCAAGACCGCGCTGGCGCATCATCTGGCCGAGCGGCTCGACCGGCCGCTGATCGTCAAACGCGCGTCGGACCTGTTGTCCAAATGGGTCGGCGGGACCGAGGCGAACATTGCCGACGCCTTCGCCGAAGCGCGCGAGGAGGAGGCAGTGTTGCTGTTCGACGAGATCGACTCGATCCTCGCCGATCGCGGCAATGCCCAAGCGAGTTGGGAAGTCAGCCAGGTCAACGAATTGCTGACCTGGTTCGAGCGGCATCCGTTGCCGTTCGTCGCGGCGACCAACCATGCGGCGAAACTCGATCCGGCGGCGATGCGTCGGTTCGTGTTCAAGCTTGAGCTGCGCGCACTGTCCCCGGCGCGCGCGGCCCAGGCGTTCGAACGGACGTTCGGCGTTCCTGCTCCGCGCACGTTGGCAGAGTTGCGCGGCGTGACGCCGGGCGATCTCGCGGTGGTGGCGCGCGGGTTGCGCTTCGCCGAGGCGCGGCCCGAACCCGAAGCGCTGGTGGCGCTGGTGGCGAGGGAAGTGGCGTCGCGGCCGGAGAGTGGCGGGCGGATCGGGTTTTGATGAGCCTATTCCCCGCCCCTCCTTCTACACGCTTCCCCGGCGAAGGGTGGGGCCCAGCGGCGACGCGTTCGAGCCGGCGGGACGCCATCGCGATGTCAGGAAACTGGGCCCCGGCCTCCGCCGGGGAAGCGCCCTAGACACGACGGCGGAACGGCACCTCAACCGCCTCGCTTTACGGCTTTCGCGTCGCGACGTTGTTGCTCCGATCGCGATCGGGCAGCTTATGGTCGGGGTCGAGTTCGGCCTTGACCACGTTGCCCTTCGGCACTGCGACGTCGGTCGCCGCCTGACGGATCCACGTCTCCGCCGGCAGCACGATGTCGGTCGTCCGCCCGTCGGCATAGGTCACGCGCAACGTCGCCGGCATGACGAGCTTGTCGCGCGACACGACGCGGACCAGCGGCGTTCCGTCCTTGGCCGTCGAAATGCCGTCGACCGCCAAGTCCATCTGCCAGTTGTTCGCGTACCAGCCGCGCCACCACCAGGACAGGTCCTCGCCGCTCTCGCTTTCCATCGTGCGGAAGAAGTCGGCGGGCTTGGGATGCTTGAACGCCCAGGCGGCGATGAAGCGCCGGAACGCCGCATCGAAGCGCTGCTGCCCAAGGATCTGCTCGCGCAACAGCACCAGACCCAGCGCCGATTTGAAGTAGGTCACCGGGTGGCGGTACTTGTTCAGGATCGTGTCCGACCGCGAAAGGATCGGCGGGGCGTCGGGATCGGCCAGGATCGGCAGGATCTCGTCGACCGGGTTGCCACCGCCGGGCGCATATTCGCCGTCGCGCTTGGGGGCGTACTCGCCGTGGTTGAACTCGTCCGATTCATAGGTGTCGATGAAGGTGTTGAAGCCTTCGTCCATCCACGCATGGCGGCGCTCGTCGAAGCCGACGATCATCGGGAACCAGCTGTGCCCGATCTCATGCGCGCTGATCCAGAACAGCTCCTTGCCCTTGTCCTCGACGCCGTCGAACACGATGCCGGGATATTCCATGCCCGATGCCGGACCGGCGATGTTGATCGCGTTGGGCCAGGGATAGGGGAACCATTTCGCCGAATAGCGCTCGACCGCATCCTTCATATATTCGGTCGAGCGCGCCCATCTGTCGGGGCCAGCCGATTCCGCCGGATAGAAGGACATGGCGAGCGACGCCTTGCCACCCGGCAGGTTGATCCGCGCGGCGTCCCAGGCGAACGCCGACGAGGCGCTGAACGCGACGTCGCGGCTATTGTCCATGTGGAAATGCCAGGTCAGCGGGCCACTCCTGGGCCGCGTGGTGGGGTCACTCACCCGTTCGGGCTCGCG
>Ga0310811_10009083_pt1 | contig 12817 bp, 7 predicted proteins | sample YCmetagenome_FD_207642 | JGI IMG/M metagenome (GOLD analysis project Ga0310811, IMG submission 207642) | Soil microbial communities from experimental microcosm in Duke University, North Carolina, United States - YC | ecosystem: Engineered > Artificial ecosystem > Soil microcosm > Unclassified ...
ATTTCCCCATGCCGAGTTTTGAATCCGCCATCCAGGGTAAGGCCCCGGGAGTCGTGGTCAGCTCGGGCAGCGGTAAGCTGGGCCAGGCAATCCAGATTAATATCCGGGGGATTTCTTCTATTTCAGCCAGCAGCCAGCCCCTCTATGTGGTGGACGGCCTGCCGGTCACCACAGCCAGCATGTCGGATATGACCAATGACGATACCAATCCCCTGGCCGACATCAATCCCAACGACATCGAGTCCATAGAAGTCCTGAAAGATGCCAGCGCCTCGGCTATCTATGGAGCCCGGGCCGCTAACGGGGTGGTGCTGATCACCACTAAAAAGGGAAAGACAGGGCAGAAGACGGTCATCGAGCTGAATACCAGCCACAGCACCAGCAATCCGGCCAGAAAATGGCATTTCCTGGATGCCAAACAATATGTCGGCCTCATCGAACAGGCTGCCATCAGTGACGGCACCTATGACTTTAACAATGGCAACTCCGGCGGTTACGCTACTGTAGCGGACGCTATCGATGACTATAAGACCAATGTATACGAGCCCGTCCTGGATCAGTATTCATTAGGTACCGACTGGCATACCCAAGCTGTCAACAGCAACTGGCAAAAGGCCTTGTATCATAAGGATGCGCCCGCCAACCAGATCAACCTCTCCGCTACCGGCGGCAGTGACAAAACCCGTTTCTTCGTCTCCGGCTTCTATAATACCCAGCAGGCCATCGTCATCAACAATAAGTTTAGCCGTTATGGCGCCCGCTTTAACATCGACCATACCGCCACCGACCGGTTGACCTTCGGCCTGAATATGGCAGTCGACCGGAGCCAACTGGACCGGGTCACCAATGACGATGCGTTTTCCACACCGGGTCAGCTGGTTGCCCAGTTGCCCATCTCGCCTTTTATCGATCCGGCAACCGGTCTGCCGAACAAAAGGACGCTGTACCCCAGTGGTATTTATGATGCCCTGTATGATTTCGACAAACAGGTGACTTTCCGGACTATCGGCAACGCATACGGTAACCTTAAAATACTGCCTTCCCTCTCCTTCCAGTCGGAGTTCGGCACGGACATCCTCAGCCTGACGGAAAATGAATTCGCCGGTAAGGAGTCCCAGGACGGGGCCGGTATCGGTAAAGGCTCGCTCGTAAGTTCGCAAAGCGTCACCTTCAATACCAACAACTACTTCACCTTTAACCCGAATATCGGGGAGAATCACAAGCTGACAGCCGTGTTGGGCATGAGCTACCTGCAGAACAACTTCGAGCATAGCAGTGCCTCCGGAGAAGGTTTCCCCTCGGATGCCGTGAAGAATTTAAATGGCGCGACCAATATTACCGGCGCCGCCACTACCGATTATACTTATAGCTTCCTCTCCTATTTCTTACGGGCCAACTATGCCTTTAAAGATAGGTACCTCTTTTCTGTCAGCGACCGTATCGACGGTAGCTCCCGATTCTCCCCTTCTCACCGGTATGGTAATTTCCCCGCCGTGTCTGCAGGATGGGTACTGTCCGAAGAAAATTTCCTGAAAGAATCCAAGACCCTCAGTTTCCTGAAGCTGCGGGCCAGCTACGGAATAACGGGAAACTCGGAGATTGGTGAGAACCAGTTCCAGTCTTTATATGGTGTCACCAATTACCCTGGCTACCCTGGCTTCAGCCCCAGTCAGCTGGGTAGTGCGGACCTCCACTGGGAAAAGAGCGCCCAGGTAGATGTAGGTTTTAACTTCGGCCTCCTGAAGAACAGGATCACCGGCGAGATCGACTATTATCACAAACATACCACGGACCTGCTGCTGAGCACCAATATCCCTTCTACTACCGGCTATTACAGTTCCACTACGGGAACAGCCTCCATCTACCAGAACCTGGGTGTTATGGATAATAAAGGGGTGGAAATATCCCTCACTTCCCAGAACCTCACCGGCGCCTTCAAATGGTCGACTACTCTCAATTTAGCCTACAATAAGAATCGGGTAGGAGACATTAAAGGCCAGATCATCCAGAGCGGTCAGCAAAGAGCTGTGGAAGGTCAGCCAATCGGCACTTTCTTTATGCAGAAATTCGTAGGAGTTGATCCCGCCACCGGGGATGCCTTATATGACGACGGTACCGGCAAAACCACCAATGACTATACCCAGGCCGCCCGTATGGTTGTGGGGAAATACACCCCCGATTGGACAGGTGGATTCACGAACAATTTCTCCTACAAAGGGCTTGACCTCAGCTTCTTTTTCTACTTCGTCACCGGCAACAGCGTTTACAACGGTGGCGGTACCTATATGACGGCCGGGTTCTACAATGGTTTCGACAACCAGACCACCGACCTGCTCAACGCCTGGAAGAAACCGGGTGATAAGACCAATGTACCCCGTATCGGTTACTATTACGGTTCCGGCGCTGATGGAGCTTCCACACGCTGGCTGTATAAAGCGGATTATCTGCGCCTGAAGAATGTTACCTTAGGATATACGCTCCCCGGCTCTGCTACCAAATCCATCGGTATCAAGTCCGCCAGGATCTACGTCAGCGGTGTCAACCTGCTGACCTCCACCAAGTATCCCGGCGATCCGGAAGTCAATACCAATGTAGTGAGCAATATTGCCGGCGGACAGGATTTCTACACAATCCCCCAGCCCAAGACATTCACGGTCGGATTAAATGTAAAATTCTAAGCAATATCCTATTCACTTTAACATCATCGAAATGAAAAAAATACTCTATATAACCAGCATCGCGTCTCTTTTCTTCATAGCGTCTGCCTGTAATAAAAAACTGGATGTCCAGCCGCAGAACAGCGCCACACCGGACCAGATCAAGACCTCCTCGGACGTCCAGGCATTACTGTCCGGGGCTTATAACCAATTGCAGAGCTATAGCGCCTTCGGCGAACAGCTCATGCTGATTCCCGACCTGCTGGCCTCCCAGAACCAGGTGGATTGGGTGGGTACCTACGCCAACTACAAACAGGTCAAGACCAAGAAGATGGTCGCCACCAATTCCATCGCCTCCTCTATCTGGGGCAACAGCTACAAGCTGATCGGCATCTGTAATACCGTATTGGACAAGCTCAGCGTCGTCGACACCGCCGATCAGGCGACCGTGGAAGGGGAAGCCCTCTTCATCCGCGGCACCATGTATTTCGAACTGGTGGGTCTGTTCGGCAAACCCTATTCGGATGGGGCGGCAGCTACCAACCTGGGCGTGCCCATCGTGCTGGATCCTGTATATTTCTACGACTCGACCAAGAACAAGCCGGCGAGAGCTACCGTAGCGGCCGTATACGCACAGGTCATCAAGGACCTGCAGGCTGCCATCACCAAGCTGCCTGCTTCCAATGGTGTCAAGGCCAACAAATACAGCGCCGCGGCCATCCTCTCCCGGGTCTATCTGAATATGGGGGATTACCCGAATGCGGTGACCCAGGCCGATGATGTCATCCAGAATGGCGGTTACAGCCTCAACGCTACGTATGACAAGGAATTCAACAACACCGGCAATACATCAGAAGATATCTTCGCCATCCAGCAGACTTCCCAAAGTAATGTGGGAACCAGCAACCAGGGTCTGACCACCTTCTATGCTCCTAACGACATTCTACCCTCAGGACGCGGCGACGCCCAGATCAACACAGGTTATTTTGGCTATTTCGAACCCCAGGATTTCAGAGGGACTTATGTTACCGACGGCGTCAGCATCGCCGGCGCCAACGGCACCTACCCCAACAAATGGCAGCAGTTCTATAAAGTCATCCCCGTTGTACGTCTGGCAGAAATGTACCTCACCCGCGGGGAGGCCAACCTGGCAGCAGGCACCACGACAGGAGCCGATCCCATCGACGATATCAATACGGTCAGAGAGCGTGCCGGGGCCAGCGACCTGACCACCGTGAGCGGCAGCGACTTCGTAGACGAGCGTTTCCGGGAGATGGGCTTCGAAGGCGACCGCTTCTGGACCCTCAAACGTTTGAAGATGACAGTGGATGGCCTGGGCTATGATGATAACAAGATCGTACTGCCCATCCCGCAAAGCGAAGTGGACGTCAACAAATCCATTGTACAGAACGGAGGTTACTAATCAATATGAAACAGTTCATTGCATGTATTTGCGTAAGCCTGGCCCTGAGCCAGGCTTACGCACAAATAGGGGTGCCCGGTCCGGCTATGGGCAAGCCCGGCGCCGACACGCTGCCCGGCCGGCGGCGTCCTCTCCGCCCTTCCGATATCTACAGGATGAAGACCATCGGCGACTGCCAGGTCTCCCCGGAAGGCAGCTGGATAGCCTATACGTTGTCCACTGTGGACTCCGCCAAGGACAAAACAGTCTCCCATATCTGGATGAGCAGCTGGGACGGACAGACCCACCTGCCTGTCACCAGCGGCAAGGACGGCGCCGAATCTCCCCGCTGGAGCCCGGACGGGAAATACCTCTCCTTCCTCTCGGACAGGGGCGGGGAAGAAGACAAGGACGATGACGGCAAAAGCCCCGAAACCAGCCGGTTCTGGCTACTGGACCGCCGCGGCGGAGAAGCGCAGAAAGTATTCGACATAAAAGGAAAAGTAACCGGATACGCCTGGAGCCCCGATGGCAAAAAAATAGCCGTGATCATTAAGGACCCAAATTATGCCGACACGGCCAAGTCAAAGACCCGTAAGCCTTTTGTAATGGATAAATACCATTTCAAACAGGATATCGAAGGCTACCTGGAAGGAAGGACCAGCCATCTCTATTGTTATGACCTGACCTCCAAAAAATGGGATACCCTTACCCGTGGGAAATATGAGGAGAGCAGCCCGGCCTGGAGCCCAGACAGCAAACAGCTCGCTTTCGTCAGCAACCGGAGCCCCGACCCCGATAAGAATGAGAACCAGGATATCTGGCTGATCAATGCCTCCGGCGGCGTCCCTACGCAACTTACCACCTGGAAAGGATCGGACACGCATCCCGTCTGGAGCCCCGACGGCCGGACCATCGCCTACCTTCAGTCCAATTCGGAAGACAGCTTTGCCATCTATAACCAGACCATGCTGGCGACGATAACTCCGGCAGGCGGCAAACCCCGGATCTTCACCCGGGAGCTGGACAGGCCGGTAAGTGACCCGAAATGGTCCATGGACGGAAGTTCCATCGTCGTCCTCGTTACAGATGACCGGCAGGCCTATCCCGCCGCTTACTCGATCAGGGATGGCGCCATGGAGAGACTCGCCACAGGGGATTGCAGTTATAGTCAGGTGGAATGCAGAAAGACCGGCGGATGGGCCGCCATCATGAGCACGCCCCTCATCCCCGGCGAACTTTATGGCTTGCAGCAGGGCAAGGCCCGCCGCATTACACACCTACAGGATAGCTATCTCTCGCAGCTCCAACTGGCGACCGTGAAGGGATTCCAATCCGTCAGCAGCGACGGTACTAAAGTGTCGGGCATTTTGTATACCCCTCCCGGTTATGCGCAGTCCGGGGCCTCACCTTCCGGCGGCCCGGCATCGGCAGCGACAACGGGGGCGGCAGCGACCGTAGCCCCTCTCCCCCTGGTCCTCTTCATCCATGGAGGGCCTTCCGCCCAGGACGACTATTCATTCGACCTGGAACGGCAGACACTGGCTGCGGCCGGTTTTGCCGTAGCAGCCGTCAACTACCGGGGCAGCAACGGAAGGGGTGCGGACTACTGCAGCACCATCCGGGCCGACTGGGGCAACAAGGAAGTAAAGGATATCCTGGGCGCCGCGAATTACCTCATAACAGCAGGCATCGCCGACTCTGCACGGATGGGCATTGCCGGCTGGAGTTATGGCGGCATCCTCACGGATTATGTAATAGCGACGGATCCCCGGTTCCGGGCGGCTTCCAGTGGCGCCGGCAGCGCCCTGCAGCTCAGCATGTACGGGGTCGATGAATATGTCAACCAATATGACAACGAGCTGGGCACTCCCTGGACTCACCTGGATAAATGGCTGGCCCTCTCCTACCCCTTTCTAAAAGCGGACAGGATCCGGACGCCTACGCTGTTCATGGCCAGCCAGAGCGATTTCAACGTGCCCTCGGTAGGCGCCGAGCAGATGTACCAGGCGCTGCGTACGCTGGGGATTCCCACTCAACTGGTGATCTATCCGGGACAATTTCATGAGATCACCGTGCCCAGCTACCAGGCAGACCGCCTGCAGCGATGGATCGATTGGTTTAAAAAATATTTGAAGTAAGTTGGGGGTAGCCGCCGGTCGCATCAGGTGCCGGTGGCTACCGTTCCCGCAACAACGGCCGGGTCAGACAGGTGGGACCGCCTCCGCCTTTCACGCTGATCTCCCCGCCACTATATTCCAGCACGGTACAGCCTGCGGCCTCCAGCGCGGCCCGGGTCAGCGGGTTGCCCGCTACCATCAGGCATTCCCGGGGTGATAAGGCCAACACATTACAGCCCATGGAATCCCACTCCTGATCCGGAACCTCCACGAGGGTATAACCCCTGTCCAGCAAAAAATTCCGGAATACGATCGGCATCAGGGGAGAATAAACGACGGCCAGGTCCTTGTCCACCGGGCTCAATATAGACATCAGGTGAAAGACATCCCCCGGCCCTTTATAATGAGGAAGGGGTACCGGAAGGACCTTGATGGCAAAGGGGGCCAGCAGGGCGCTGAGTTGCCGGATGCCTTCTTCATTGGTGCGATAGGTATGTCCGACGGCGAGGGTCCGCTCATCCAGCCAGGCTACATCTCCTCCTTCCAGGGTGCCCGGAGCTTCTATGGCGCCCAGGATGGTCAGCCCCGCTGCCTGAAAGGCCCTTCGCTGCGCGGAAGGTTCATGGGCCCGGGCAGCCTTCCCCATATGACAAAGGATGATACCCTGATCGGTGGCGACCGCCGCATCCCGGCAATAGATGGAATCCATATTCACCTGCGGGTCCATGGGAAAAGAATGGATATCCGCTCCTCCGGCCGCCAGCAGGGACTCAAAGACTTCATATTCGGCCTTGGCCCTGCCCAGCAGGGGTTTATCCAGGAAATTCAGCGCTGCCCAGTGCCGGCTGATATGCTCCTCATCGATAAAGGCGTCCGCCGCCCGTTTGATGAAGAGGGATTTGATTTTTCCCGTCTCTGACTGAAACGTGTAGCTCATGATGATTGTTTTTCGCGGGACCCTTCCGGGGATTTCTCATGAGGTCTCCGCTTCCAGATATTCCAGACATAAAAGGGGGTCCCTCCCAGCAGGAGCACCAGTCCCCAGAAAACGATGTCCTCCCCCGCCCCGATAATGGCCAAAAGAGAGAAGATAAAAGCCAGACAGGCGGGGATCAGCACCCGGGCCCAGGCAGCCCTGGTCAGGGGTATTCCCCGCTCCATGACAATGACGACATAAGCCGCGCTGACCAGCAAATAAGGTATCAGGGAGGTCAGCGTAGACAGCAGGATCATGAACTTAAACTGTTCTACCAGGCCCTTGGTAAAGTTCATGATCATGATAACGGAGACCAGTATGCTGCCGAATAGGATGGCCATGGAGGGCACGCCTTTTTTATTTTCTTTGGCAAAGACAGCGGGGAATAATTTATCCTTTGCAATGGCCATGGGGATCTGCCCCTGTACCATCAGCCATCCGTTCAGGGCGCCGAAAGCCGCTATGGCCACTCCTGCCGATACCCAGTAACGGGCGGCAGGTCCCCAGATCCCAGCAGCGGCATCGGCAAAAGGCGTAACGGAGTGTTGCAGCTCCTTTACAGGAATGATGCCCATCACACTGACCGTACCCAAAATGTAGATCAGCAAGGTGATCACCGTTCCCAGCATGGTCGCCCGGGGGATGGTCTTCTCCGGTTCGGCGATGCTGCCTGCCGGTATCGTAGCGCATTCGATCCCCAGGAAGGCAAAGAGGGTCAGCGAGGCGCTGCCCCCGATGGCCTGGAGAATAGAACCCCCACTCTGGTTAAAAGGCAGAAAATATCCCCGGTGGATAAAAAAAATGCCCATTAGGGCAATGGCGGTCAGGGGCAGCAGTTTTAGAATGGTAGTGATCAACTGCACTTCACCGGTAGCTACGATTCCCAGGGTGTTCACCCAGGTCAGCAGCCAGATGGCGCCAAGCCCCGTGAAGATGGCCAGGACCGGACTGGTTGCCAGGGCAGGAATAAAAGTACTGAGGGCGCTGATCAGCGATACGGCAATAGCCGCATTGGCGCACCATACGGAGATCCAGTAACCCCAGCCTACCAGGAAGCCGGCAAAATCCCCGAAGCCGCTGCGGGTATATGCATAGGGCCCTCCATTCAACTGGGGCAGGAGTTTGCTGATCTCACTGAATACCTTCGCAATAAATAAAGCTCCGACGGCCGACAATACCCAACCCAGCAAACTGACGCTTCCGAAGGAAGCGAGGGCTGACGGTAATAAAAAGACGCCGGCTCCCACCATATTGCCGATCACCAGGGAAGTGGCGGTCCATAAGCCCAGTTTAGTTTTCAATAGCAGTCAGTTTTAATGTTTGAGATAGTCCTGTTTACTAAATGCACACAATGTCATTCCTGCGTTGGGAAAATTCTGTCCAGCCCTGGGATTAAAATGAAATTAAGACCAAAAACCCCTTGGGAAGCCCGTGGCGACACGCATTCCATCATGTTGATAATCATACAATTAAAAAAGTTTTTCACAAAAAAGACCGGAAAGAGCTTCCGGCATGCCGCTTGCGCTATCCTATTTGGTTTTTCATAGGATATTGGATTTAAAAACGGGGCTGGATTTCTATCCTGGCCCTTTTTTATTGCCCCCCCGCCCTTGCAATATACGTTTTCCTCCCTGCCCATCCTGACCGATTCGTCGCTACAATCATCCTTTTCGTGTAACGATTTTTCCATTTAGAGGAGATTCTGGTTATTTTACCCATCATTTATCACCTTCAACCCTGACAACAATGACGTTGACCTTATTGTCGCATCAATGGAAGGCATTCTGGCGGAGCCGCAATGCCGGCAAAAGCCTGGTGGTACAACTGTTCCTGGGTTTTCTGCTGTTGTACCTGCTGGCCTGCACGCTGGTCCTTGGCCTCGCCATCAGGCATTTCCTTACCCGGGCTTTCCCCGGACAGGATATTGTCCCGATCTTTGGCGGCCTTATTCTCTATTATTTCTTCTTCGACTGGCTGCTCCGCTTCCTGCTGCAGGAGCTGCCCGTTCTCTCTGTCCAGCCTTACCTGGCCCAGCCTATACGCCGAAGTCAGCTGGTCCTTTTCCTGAATGTCCGGTCCCTTTTTCATTTCCTCAACCTGATGCCGGTTTTTCTCTTCGTCCCTTTTGCCTTCACAGCCATTGCCGCCAGCCATGGTCCCCTGGCAGTCGCCGCCTTTATCGCAAGCATCCTTTTGCTGACCGCCTTCAATCATTTCCTGATCCTGTATATCAAACGGAAGACGATCATCAACGGCTGGTGGCTGGCGGGATTCCTCGTGAGCGTATGTATCCTGGCCATCCTGGACAAGTACCATGTCTTCTCCATCCGGCAGGTGTCGTCGCTGGCCTTTATCCGACTGCTAACGAACCCCTGGCTCTGCATAGTACCACTGGCGCTGGCTATCATCGCCTTTGTGAACAACCAACGATTCCTACTCGGCAACCTTTACCTGGAAGAGATTTCCCAGGCAAGCAGACAGAGACAATCCAGGGATTATGCCTGGCTGCAGCAGCTTGGACTCACAGGATCCCTGATAGCATTGGATATCAAACTGATCCTCCGCAACAAGCGGCCCAGGTTCATCCTCATCACCTCCCTGCTCATCCTGTTCTATGGATTTATCTTTTACAAACCGGAGTACCTCTCGCACGACAGCGGGTATCCCATGGTGTTGCTGGGGGCCTTTATGGTCACGGGTATCTTCATGATCAACTATGGACAATTCCTCTTTGCCTGGCAGAGCAGCCATTTCGATGGTCTCCTCTCCTCCGGCATCGACGTCGCAGTTTATATCAGGTCCAAACTGATGCTGTTCATCGCCGTTAGTACGGCAACCTTTATCATAACCTCCCTCTATGGTCTGATAAGCTGGAAGGTGGTTATCATCCAGGCGGCGACCTGTCTGTATAATATCGGCATCACCAGCATCATCACTATCTATTTCGCCACGTACAGCTACAAGGCGATAGATCTGAGCAGGGGCGCCACCTTCAATTTTCAGGGCACAGGGGCGGCCCAGTGGCTCTATGCCATCGTCGTCTTCCTCGTACCGCTGGGCATCTATATTCTTTTAGCGAAAATATCCGGTCCCTGGACAGGCTTTGCTGTTATCGGAGGCCTGGGGTTGATCAGCCTCCTGCTGCAAAACTGGTGGATAGGCCTGCTCACCCGTGAATTTTCCAAACGCAAACATCTAATTTTACAAGGTTTCAGAGAAAAATAAACCAGCTTTTATGATAACCGTCAATAATATCCTCAAAGTTTATAATGGCAATACCGTCGTCAATATCCCTCAGCTGGAAGCCCGGGAGGGTGAAATAGTAGGGCTGGTCGGCAATAATGGCGCCGGGAAAACGACTTTTTTCCGGCTGCTGCTGGACCTGGTAAGAGCAGATAAAGGGGAGATATTTTCCCGTGACAGGGACGTGGCCCTGACAGAGGACTGGAAGCAATATACAGCCGCCTACCTCGACGAAGGTTTCCTCATCAGCTATCTTACCCCGGAAGAGTATTTTTATTTTGTGGGCTCGCTGCACGGGCTGTCCAGGGCCCAGGTCGATGAGTTCCTGCAGGGCTTTGAATCCTTTTTCGACGGCAGCATTCTAAACAGCGGGAAATACATCCGCGATCTTTCGAAAGGCAACCAGTTCAAAGCGGGCATAACCGCCTGTCTGCTGCAGGATCCGCAGGTGCTGGTCCTGGACGAGCCGTTCGCCAATCTCGACCCCTCCTCGCAAATGCGATTGATAAAGATCCTGAAGGAGATACAGACCCGGCGACGGCTATTGATCTTTGTCAGCAGCCATGACCTCAACCATGTCACCGATATATGCAATCGCATCCTTTTAATGGAAAAAGGCAGGATCATCAAAGACATCGACACGACGGCAGATACATTACAGGAGCTGGAACATTATTTTTCGGTATAAGCAAGCATCGGCATGAAGCGAAGGAGGTTCTCATTAAAAAAAGTATTCGGATGGGTAACCCTGGTCAACATCGTTGCACAGGGCCTTGTATTGGTGATCTTTTTCTTTGTCAGGATCCCCAATCAGGATCAGCATGTGCATCTGCGGGGATTTTACAACCTCTCGTACTATATCCGCGTGGTCTATTCCATTCTTTTCCAAACTGTCTTCTATTATTTCGCGCTGAATGGGTATTACAAGCTGATGCGGGAAAGAAAAAGGACAAGGACCTACTTTTGGTGGTCCCTGCTGTTACTGGTGGGTAGCTTTATCCATTACCAGCTATATGATATGCTGGTGCAAAAGAGCGGTATCTATGCTCCTTTCGACATCAGCATGAAAATATTCTCCTATACTTTTGTCTGTCTGTTCCAGCTGGCCATCGCGCTGATCATCGTATCCATTATATGGCAGCTGGACGAGAAGAATCAGCAGTATCAACGGTCGCGGCTGCTGGAACAGCAGAAAACACAGTTGGAAAAGGAGAAGATACAAGCCAACTACCTCTTCCTCAAAGCCCAGATCAATCCCCATTTCCTTCACAATACCCTCAACTTCCTCTATGCCAAATCCCTTCCTTATTCCACCGAGCTATCGGAGGGTATCCTCACCTTATCCGAGATCATGCGCTATTCTCTCAACAAGGAAGAGGATGAGACCGGTAAGGTATTGCTGACACAGGAGATCGAACATGTCAATAATATCATTAAGATACAGCAGTTGAGGTTTGCTGGTGCCCTTCAGGTCGTCTTCGATATCCGGGGAGAGGCGGAAGGGCTGCGCATCCTGCCATTTATTTTTATAACCATCGTGGAGAATGCTTTCAAACACGGTGAATTGAAAAATGCGGAGGTGCCGGTCCGGCTGGAATTGACCATCCATGGACGGGAGCGGCTGCATTTCCACTGCGCCAACAGGAAAAAGACAGGCCCCAGGGAGCTGTCTACCGGCATTGGGCTGGACAATACCCGCAAACGCCTGGAACTGGCCTATGGCCAGGATTATTCTTTGTATATAAAAGATCAGAAAGATTTGTATATCGTCGATCTGGACATAACTTTATCCATATGATCACCTGTATCATCATAGATGACGAACAGCATGCCATCGACGTGCTGGAGCATTATGTAAAGCAGGTCCCCTTCCTGCAATTACTGGCTTCCGTCACCAATCCGCTGGAAGCCCTGCCCCTCCTCGGTGAAAGGAATGTAGACCTGGTATTCCTGGACATACAGATGCCGGAGATATCGGGCATCGACCTGGTGCGTATGATCAATGGAAGGTCCAGGGTTATCCTCACCACAGCTTATAGTGAATTCGCCACGGAGGGATTTGAGCTGGAAGTTGTGGACTACCTGCTGAAGCCGGTGCCCTTCGCCCGTTTCTTAAAAGCGGTGCAACGGGTGCAGCAATTGTTATCCGCTGCGCCGGGCGCCTTACAGGAAGAGAAGTCGCCCGGGGATGACTATTTTTTTGTCAAGACGGAGCTGAAGGGAAAAATGCTCAAGATCGACTTCAGGGACATCGACTACATTGAGAGCATGAAAAATTATGTGGCCATCTATCACAATGGAGGCAGGACCCTGGCCCTTCTGAATATGAAAGACCTGGAAGACCGGCTGCCTGCCCCCTCTTTCATGCGGATACACCGGTCTTTCATCATCGCTGTCAATAAGATCGTCGCCATCGAAG
>Ga0310811_10009084_pt1 | contig 12816 bp, 13 predicted proteins | sample YCmetagenome_FD_207642 | JGI IMG/M metagenome (GOLD analysis project Ga0310811, IMG submission 207642) | Soil microbial communities from experimental microcosm in Duke University, North Carolina, United States - YC | ecosystem: Engineered > Artificial ecosystem > Soil microcosm > Unclassified ...
GGTCCATCTTGAGGATCTGGAACGGCTGCGAGTTGTTCATCAGCGGCGCAACGTCGCGGATCGGACGGATGTCGACCTGCGAGCGCGGCAGGAAGGCCACCGCACCGTCGAGGTCGACCGTGAAGCCGCCCTTGACCTGGTTGAAGATGACGCCGTTGACCTTTTCGTTGTTCTGGAACGCCTTCTCGAGCTTGCCCCAGCTTTCCTCGCGGCGCGCCTTGTCGCGCGACAGCACGGCCTCGCCGAGCGCATTCTCGATCCGATCGAGGAACACCTCGACGGTGTCGCCGACCTTCAGATCGCTTTCGCGGCCGGGCCCGGCGAACTCGCGCAGCGCCACGCGGCCTTCGGTCTTCAGGCCGACATCGATGACGGCCATATCCTTTTCAATTGCAACTACCTTGCCCTTGATGACCGAGCTTTCCTGCAAATTGCCGCCGGCAAAGGATTCATCAAGCATCGCGGCGAAATCGTCGCGCGTGGGACTATAGGAACTAGCAGTAGTTGAAGTCATGTGTTCTCCAGCTGCGGAGGATTTGCCGGCCATTCGGGTTGATAGGCGTATCAAGCGTGAGGTGTCAGGATTCCGCAAACCCTAACGTCCGCTCGCCGCGAGATATTGCGACAGCGGGCCGGCAGCATGCCTGCACGAGAGATACGATTGATTGATCCGGGACCTGAAATCGGTATCGACTTCGAAGAGCTGGGAGCGGGCGTTCCTCCGATGACGGCGTAGGCTCAAGCCCGACGCCGGCCCGCTCGGACAGCCTCGATAATGTCGATGGCGGCCCGGACGCCGCCTTCTATATCCAAATGGGAGTTATCAAGCAAGTAAGCATCCGGCGCTGCCTTTAAAGGGGCAGTGGCGCGATTCCGGTCACGTTCGTCGCGGGCCAGGATATCCGCCAATACCAGCGCCTCATCGGCATCCTCGCCGCGGGCCTTGGCCTCCAGCGTTCGGCGGCGGGCTCGCACCTGAGGGTCGGCGACCACGAAAATCTTCACGTCCGCGTCAGGACAGATCACGGTACCGATGTCGCGGCCATCGAGCACCGCGCCGGGCGGGCCGGCGGCGAAATGTCGCTGGAAGTCGATCAACACCTCACGTACCCGCGGGAACGCCGACACCACCGAGGCGCCTTCGCCAATTCGTTGGGTCTTCAGGACGGGATCGCCGAACTTTTCGGGGTCAAGCTCCTGTGCGGCGGCCAGCGCCGCCACTTCATCGGTCAGTTTGGCGCCGGCATCCAGCACCGCCTTGGCGACAGCGCGGTAAATCACCCCGGTGTCGAGGTGGCGATAGCCGTAGTGGTGGGCGAGGCGTTTGCCGAGCGTGCCTTTTCCGGAAGCCGCCGGTCCATCGATAGCGATAATCATGAAAACTCCGCGCCAAGCGAGCGCATCATGGGGATGAAATCCGGGAAGCTGGTGGCGATGAAAGCGGTGTCGTCGACCTTCACCGGCTTGTCCGAGGCGAGGCCCATCACCAGCGCCGACATCGCGATGCGGTGATCCATATGGGTGGCGACCAGGCCATCGCCCTCGACATGGCCCCTGCCCTCGACGATCAGGTCATTGCCCGCGATCTCAGCCTTGACACCATTGACCCGCAGCATCGCCGCGGTGGCTTCCAGCCGGTCGGACTCCTTGACGCGCAACTCCTGCAGGCCACGCATGATCGTCGTGCCCTCGGCGAAAGCGGCGGCCACCGCCAGCACCAGATATTCGTCGATCATCGACGGCGCGCGTTCAGGGGGCACCTCGATGCCCCGCAACCGTGAGGCACGCACGCGAAGCTGCGCCATCGGCTCGCCGGCATCGCCGCGAACATGGCTCTCCTCGATCGAGGCGCCCATCTCGCGCAGCGTGGTGATGAGCCCGGTCCGAAGTGGGTTAGTCATGACATCCGAGAGCACGATGTCGGATCCCTCCACGATCAAGGCCGCCACCAGCGGGAATGCGGCCGACGACGGGTCGGCCGGCACCACGACCTCGGCACCGCGCAGTTCGGGCTGCCCGGTAAGCGCGATCTTGCGGCCGTGACGGCCCTCCGGAGTGGAGACGATCTCGGCTCCGAAATGTTTCAGCATCAACTCGGTATGGTCGCGGCTGGCTTCGCTCTCGATCACGGTGGTGACGCCGGGAGCCGCAAGCCCTGCGAGCAATACCGCCGACTTGATCTGTGCCGAGGCCACCGGCGTCCGGTACAGGATCGGCAGCGGATTACGGGCGCCGGCAAGCGTGAGCGGCAGGCGGCCGCCCTCCCCGCCGGCAGTGACCCGCGCCCCCATCTGCTCCAGCGGATCCAGCACCCGGCGCATCGGCCGGGTGCGCAGCGAGGCGTCCCCATCGAATATCGCGGTGATCGGACAGCCGGCTACCGCACCCATCACCAGCCGGCAGCCGGTGCCGGAATTGCCGAAATCGAGGGGAACCGCGGGCTGGGCAAAGCCGGCAACCCCGACCCCGCGCACCGACCAGGTGAAATCGGCAATACGCTCGACCTTGGCGCCCAGCGCCTGCATTGATTTGGCGGTGTTGAGGACATCCTCGCCCTCCAGCAGGCCCGAAATCCGGGTTTCGCCGACCGCCAGTGCCCCGAGGATCAATGCCCGGTGCGAAATCGACTTGTCGCCGGGAACGCGGGCTTTTCCGGTCAATGGACCGCTGGCACGGGCTTCGAGCGGCATCGCGGGGCTGGCTGAATGGGTCAAGATTGTGTCCTTCTACGCGGGGCGCAGGTAGCACATGCGCTGGCCGGCGTCATCCGCACGTCAAAGTCCCGCAAACCACCTATTGACAGCGGCGCCTCAACTAGCCAAGTGAAGCACCGTTTTTCAGAAATTCCCAGGATGCACGCACGTGGCCAAATCCGACCTCGGAACCAAGCGCATTTGCCCCACGACGGGTAAGAAATTCTACGACCTGAACAAGAACCCGGTGATCTCGCCCTATACTGGCGAGGTCGTGCCGATCGCTCCTGTCGCTCCGACGCGCAGCACCCGCGGCGAAGCGGCGCGCGCCAGCGCTGCTGCGCAGACCGAGCAGGAGCCGATGGAGGCCGAAGAGATGGTGTCGCTCGAGGAAGCGGACGCCGAAGAGAATACCGGAAAGGTCGAGGCCGTCGTCCCCGAATCGGAAGACGACATCGAAATCGATGATACGATCGAGGACGATGAGGATGACGATTCGACCTTCATCGCCGACGAGGAAGAAGGCGACGAGGACGTTACCGACATTATTGGTGACGTCAGCGGCGATGAGGAGACTTGAGATAATCTCTGAATTGTGTTCAGAGGTGCCTCGCGCGTCGCCCAAGGCGCGCGGGTTAGATTAAGGGGCCATAGCTCAGCTGGGAGAGCGCTTGCATGGCATGCAAGAGGTCGGCGGTTCGATCCCGCCTGGCTCCACCAGCCTTCTGCTCGCGTCGCGAGCTACGGTTGGGCAAGCCGGCCTTACCTCTATCGTGGCAGACCTAACGAAGGCTGCCCGCGATAGCCAAAAGATCGGACCGCGCTTTGGCGTAGCGGCGCTTCTAAGACCCAACTACTCCCCAGCGGCCGCATTGAGTCGATCGCGCAGCGCGATGATCTCGTTCTTCATGGCCGATAATTCAGCGACCGAGCAGGCCGAGGCGGCAAGGATCGATGGGGGCACCGCTCTCGCCTTCTCCTTGAGCGCCTGACCGCGCGATGTCAGGGCGATCAGAACCTGCCGTTCGTCCTCGGTACTGCGGCTGCGCTTGATCAGCTGCGCTGCTTCGAGCCGCTTGAGCAGCGGCGTCAACGTGCCGGAATCCAGAAACAGGCGCTCGCCGATATCCTTGAGCGGAACGCCGTCCCGCTCCCACAACACGAGCATTACGAGATATTGCGGATAGGTAAGGCCGAGCTGGTCCAGGAGCGGCTTGTAGACGCGATTGAACGCGTGCGCGGCCGAATAGATCGCAAAGCAGATCTGATTGTCGAGCTTGAGCGGCTGGTCCGCTGTTGTCTGCTTTACGGCCATTTCCATCATCTCAGCGGCTATTTTCGCTGGATATTGGGCGATTACCGGCTGGAATTCAATTGCGAACAATTAAATGTGAGGCCACATTATTTGCATTGCGCACAATCAAATTGCTTGCGATAAGAACCGCACCCAACCGCGAACAGGAGAGACTTCCATGTCGGTCAATGTGCTCTACAAGACCAGTGCCAAGGCCACGGGCGGCCGCGACGGCCACGCCGCGACCCTTGATGGCGCCTTCGACGTCAAGCTCGCCACACCAAAGGAACTCGGCGGGGCCGGCGGCGCCGGCAACAATCCCGAGCAACTTTTTGCGGCGGGTTATGCGGCCTGCTTCATCGGCGCGATGAAATTCGTGGCCTCGCAGGGCGGCCCGAAAGTGCCCGCCGACGCATCGATAACCTCGACCGTCGGTATTGGTCCGCGCTCGGAAGGAGGCTTTGGCCTCGAGATTGCGCTCGAGATCGCCCTGCCCGGCCTCTCCCGCGCAGATGCGGAGGCGCTGGTGGCCAAGGCCCATCAGGTGTGCCCCTATTCCAATGCGACCCGCGGCAACATCGATGTTCGCCTGACGGTCGTCTAGGTCAATCTCGTGTAAACGCGCCTGCCGACTGATCGGCAGGCCGTTCAATTTCTGATCGCGCATGCCACAGGCGCACCGCATGCGCGTTGCGCGAATTAAGGCATTGCTGCTGCGTCCGAAGACCGCTAGCTCTGATCGAACGATCCACCCATTCGATATGAGCGAAGGTTTTCCATGGATTCTCCCGCGGCTGCAGGTGCGATGGCCGGACTGCGCGTGATCGACCTGACGCGCGTGCTCGGTGGCCCCTATTGCACGCAGATCCTTGCCGATCACGGCGCTGACGTCATTAAGGTTGAGCCTCCGGCCGGGGACGAGGTGCGCGACTGGGGTCCTCCCTTCCACGAGGAAGACGCGGCCTATTTCATCGGCATCAATCGCAACAAGCGTTCCATCGGGCTGGACCTCGCCTCCGACGGCGGGCGCGCCGTGCTGATGAAAATGCTGGAAAGCGCCGATGTTCTGATCGAGAATTTCAAGCCTGGCACGCTCGACAAATGGGGCATCGGCAATGAGGTGCTTCGCGCGAAGTTCCCGCGCCTCGTGCATTGCCGGATTTCCGGCTTCGGTGCCGACGGTCCGCGCGGCGGCAATCCCGGCTATGACGCCATCATCCAGGCGATGACCGGGATGATCAAAGCGACCGGCTCGCCGCAAAGCGGCCCGATGCGGATCGGCGTGCCGGTGGTCGATATTACGACCGGGCTTTATGCGACGATCGGGATCTTGATGGCACTATCGGAGCGTCAGCGTTCGGGACTCGGACAGTTCCTGGAAACCACGCTGTTTGAAACCGGCCTTGCCGTCATGCATCCGCATGCGGCGAATTATTTCATGCACGGACGGCCGCCGCAGCTCACCGGCAACGAGCATCCGAATCTCGTGCCTTACGCGATCTTCCCGACACGCACCGACGATATCTTCATCGGGGTCGGAAATGACGGCACCTTCCGTAAACTCTGCAAGGAGATTGGCAAGCCCGAACTCGGCAGCGATCCGCGCTTTGCCCGCAACAAGGACCGCGTCGCCAATCGCGATGCGCTGCGCGCCGAGCTTGCCACGGTGTTCAGCGAACACGATGCCGGCTCGCTCTGCGACCGCCTGCTGGCAGCCGGTCTTCCCGCCGGTCCGGTGCAATCGATCGATCAGGCGCTGACGAGCCCGCATGTCATCCACCGCGGCGATGTCATCGAGAAGGATTGGTACAAGGGCGTCGCCTCGCCGATCCGGCTTGATCGGAGCAAGCCGAGCCTGCGCCGGACGCCGCCGAAATTCAGCCAGCATACCGAGGAGGTGCTGTCGGAGTTCGGCTATTCCAAGGGCGAGATCGCCGCGTTGATCACCGAGGGCGTGGTCTGCGGTCCCGAACGCCGGCGATAGAATTTGGCAATCCCACAACTGCGGGATGTGCTACGGCAGATGTCGGGCGCGAGCTTAGTTAGTCGCTGAGCTCGCGTCATACGAAAGTACAAAGAGTTGGGGCCATGTCCCGACCGCAATAGCGTTACTGCATCGATTTTAACGCTTCCACAGGCATCACTTCCCCCCTACGGTAATTGTCATTTATACGTCACCGGGCGCTGTTAGCGCGCGTAAGGATTAAATCGCCAAGGGGGAATGTTGATGGCTTTCAGGCAAATCGGCGCATTTGCAGCAGTCGGGCTTATGTTCGCGTTCACGACGCCGGCGCGAGCGGTCACCGAAATTCAGTGGTGGCACGCGATGACCGGCCCGAATAACGACGTCGTGGTCAAGCTTGCCAACGACTTCAATGCATCGCAAAGCGAATACAAGATCGTCCCAACCTTCAAGGGAAGTTACGCTGACACGCTCAACGCTGGCATTGCAGCGTTCCGGGCCGGCAATGCACCTGGAATCATGCAGGTGTTCGAGGTCGGCACGGCGACCATGATGGCCGCCAAGGGCGCGATCAAGCCAGTCTATCAGCTGATGAAGGAAGAGGGCGAGCCGTTCGACCCTAACGCCTATCTGCCGGCGATCACCGGTTACTACTCGACCTCGAAAGGCGAGATGCTCTCGTTTCCGTTCAACTCGTCGAGCATGGTGATGTGGGTCAACCTCGACGCGCTGAAAAAGGCCGGCATCGAGGCGCCGCCGAAGACCTGGCCGGAAGTGTTCGCCGACGCCAAGAAGCTTCATACGACGAATCCGACCTGCGGCTTCTCCCTATCCTGGGTTACCTGGGGGCTGATCGAGCAGTTCTCCGCCTGGCACAATGTCCCGATCGGCACCAAGGCCAACGGTCTGGGTGGTTTCGACACCGTTCTCGAATTCAACACGCCGCTCGAAACCAAACTGCTCGAAAATCTCGTCGAACTGCAAAAGGACAAGAGCTTCGACTACTCCGGGCGCACCAATACCGGCGAAGGGCGATTCACCTCGGGTGAATGCGGGCTCTACATGACTTCCTCGGCATTCTATCCGAGCGTCAAGGCCAACGCGAAGTTCAACTATACGGCGGTACCGATGCCGTATTTCCCCGATGTCAAGGACGCGCCGCAAAACTCCATCATCGGTGGCGCTTCGCTCTGGGTGATGGCGGGCAAGTCGCCTGAAGAATACAAGGGCATCGCCAAATTCTTCACCTTCCTCTCCAACACCGACCGTCAGGTTTATCTGCACGAAGTGTCCGGCTATCTGCCGATCACCAAGGCTGCCTACGAGAAGACCAAGGCCTCCGGTTTCTACGACAAGAACCCGATCCTCGAAGTCCCGCTCAAGGAGCTGACCAACAAGACGCCGACCGAAAATTCACGGGGACTTCGCTTCGGTGGCATGGTGCAGATGCGCGACGTCTGGTCCGAGGAGATCGAAGCAGCGCTGGCGGGCAAGAAATCGGCCAAGGATGCGCTTGATGCTGCAGTGTCACGCGGCAATCAGATGCTTCGGCAATTTGAACGCACCGCCGCCAAGTAAGACGGCGTAGTAACTGGCGCACAGATCGTAACCGCGTAAAGCGTGGTTACGATCTGACCAGCGAGGATTCATGGAAAATCGGGCGATCTTTTCCAACAAGCTGCTGCCTTATCTTCTGATCCTGCCGCAGCTTGCGATCTCCCTGATCTTTTTCTACTGGCCCGCGGCGCAGGCGCTTTGGCAATCCTTCCTCGTGCAGGATGCGTTCGGCCTTTCAACCGAGTTCGTCTGGTTCGAAAACTACGTCGAGTTGCTGCGTACGCCGGAATACTATCAAGCGATCGGCGTGACCTTTATTTTTTCGGCTCTGGTGGTGGTTTGCTCGCTGGCAATCGGTCTGTTGCTCGCGATCATGGCCAACCGCAATATTCGCGGCATCCAAATCTACCGGACCTTCCTGATCATTCCCTACGCCGTCGCGCCAGCGGTTGCGAGCGTGCTGTTCATCTTCATGTTTCAGCCCGGGCTCGGCATGATAGCGCGTGCGCTGCAGCGCGCCGGCATCGACTGGAATCCGGTGCTGAACGGCACCCATGCGATGATCCTCGTCGTGATCGTCGCGGTCTGGAATCAGATCAGTTACAACTTCCTTTTCTTTCTGGCCGGCCTGCAATCAATCCCGAGGAGCGTGATCGAAGCCGCCGCGATCGATGGCGCCAGACCCGCGCGGCGGTTCTGGACCATCGTCTTCCCGCTGCTGTCCCCGACGACGTTCTTCCTGATCGTCGTCAACATCACTTACGCGTTCTTCAACACGCTCGGCATCATCGACACGGCAACGGGTGGTGGGCCGAATGGGGCGACGCAAACCTTGGTCTACAAGGTGTTCCTGGATGGCAAGGCCGGGTCCGATCTCGGCGGCTCGGCCGCGCAGTCCGTCATCCTGATGATCATCGTCGTGGCGTTGACCGCGATCCAGTTTCGTTACGTCGAGAAAAAGGTCCACTATTAAGCAATGGTCGAGCATCGGCGATTTGGAAACCTGTTACCTCACCTCGTGCTCCTGGCCGGTGTGATTGTCGTCGCTTTTCCGGTCTATCTCGCGATCATTGCTTCCACCCACGACAATAGCGTCATCGCCAACGGCCAGATGCCGCTCTATCCCGGCAGCCATGGGTTGGAGACCTACTGGAAGACGATCGTTTCCGGCACCGGCAAGACGACGCGGCAGCCGGTCGGCGCCATGCTGCTGAACAGCCTGATCATGGCGGCCGGCATTGCCGTCGGAAAAATCGCGATCTCGATCATCTCGGCCTATGCGATCGTGTTCTTTAACTTCCGATTCCGGATGACGGCGTTCTGGACCATTTTTATCACGCTGATGTTGCCGGTCGAAGTACGTATCTTTCCAACCTACAAGATCACCTCTGATCTGCATTTGCTGGATTCCTATTCGGGCCTGATCCTGCCGTTGATCGCGTCAGCCACTGCGACGCTGCTGTTCCGGCAGTTCTTCATGACCATCCCGAAAGAGCTGGTCGAGGCGTCCAAGATGGACGGCGCCGGGCCGATGAAATTCTTCTGGGATACGCTGTTGCCGCTGTCGGTCACCAATATCGCGGCCCTGTTCGTGATCCTCTTCATCTATGGCTGGAATCAATATCTCTGGCCGCTGTTGATCACGACGCGCGACGACATGCAGACCATCGTCATCGGCATCAAGAAGATCATCGACGTGCATGACGCTCTGACGGAATGGTCGGTCGCGATGGCGACCGCCGTGCTTGCCATGCTGCCGCCGGTCGCAGTGGTCGTGCTGATGCAGCGCCTGTTCGTCAAGGGCCTGATCGAGACGGAGAAGTAGGTTTATGGCGAACGTAACGCTGCGCAACGTCAAGAAGGCCTATCCCAACGGATTCGAGGCCATCAAAGGCGTCGACGTTGATGTCGCCGACGGGCAATTCTGCGTCCTGGTCGGTCCGTCCGGCTGCGGCAAGTCCACGCTGTTGCGGATGGTCGCCGGCCTCGAGACCGTTACCAGCGGCGAGATCGACATCGGCGGCCGCATCGTCAACCAGATCGAGCCCGCCGATCGCGACATCGCGATGGTGTTCCAGAATTACGCGCTCTACCCGCATATGACCGTCTACAACAACATGGCTTACGGCCTGCGCAATCGCGGCATGCCGAAAGGCGACATCGATACGCGCGTGCAGGAAGCCGCCCGCATTCTCGAACTGACCAGCATGCTCGAGCGCAAGCCCGGACAATTGTCGGGCGGCCAGCGCCAGCGTGTTGCGATGGGCCGGGCCATCGTTCGGCAGCCGAAGGTATTTCTGTTCGACGAGCCCCTGTCGAACCTCGACGCCAAGCTGCGCATCGCGATGCGGGTCGAGATTCGCAAATTGCAGCGCAGGCTGAGCACGACCTCGATCTACGTCACCCATGACCAGCTCGAGGCGATGACGCTTGCCGACGTGCTCGTGGTCATGAATGGCGGCGTGGTCGAACAGATCGGAAATCCGCTCGAGATCTACGAAAGGCCGGCGACGACTTTCGTCGCTTCCTTCATCGGTGCGCCACCGATGAACCTGCTCGCCATGCAACCGGATGAGCTCAAGGTCCGGTTGGAAACCGCCCCGAGCGAAGCGGCGATTCTCGGAATCCGGCCCGAGGATTTCCTGGTCTCGGGCGAGCCCGGTGGAGTTGCATTCGACCTCACCGTGGAAGCGGTCGAACGGGTCGGCGCCGAAACCTTCGTTTATGGAACCCGGCAGCGCGAGGCGAGCAGCGTGGCGGCAAATCCCGGCGAACTGGCGCCGGGCGAGCTGATCGTGCGGCTGCCGGGCGCAAGCGCGCCCGCGATCGGCGAGCATATCCGCGCGGTTGCACCCCGACAGAAACTCCATCTGTTCAGCGCCGACGGACGGCGGCGGATCGAAATTTAACCATAGGGAAAGGTAATTTAGCAGGGTTCCCCACCGCTTGAACGCCTGCGAAATCATGCCCATATTCGCCTTTGACCGGACGGCAAGCCCGCCGAACGGCCACAAATGGGGCGCCGCAAGGGCCCCTCAAAGTCGCTTCGAGAGGACTTTGGGATGTCTCGTGTTCCTTCGTTGTCCAGTCCGTTCCTTTTGGGATTCGACGAAATCGAGCGTGCGCTCGACCGCGTCGTGAAAGGCGCCGACGGCTATCCTCCCTACAACATCGAGCGGTGCGAACGCACCAACGGGCAGCCCGAGCGCTTGCGCATCACGCTTGCGGTCGCCGGTTTTACCCGTGACCAACTCGATGTGACCGTTGAGGAAAACCAGCTCGTCATCAGGGGCCGCCAACAGGACGACAAGGCTCGGCAATACATCCATCGCGGCATTGCCGCACGCCACTTCCAGCGCACATTCGTGCTGGCGGAGGGGATGTTGGTGCTGGGCGCGGATCTGAGAAACGGGTTGTTGTCGGTCGACCTGGCCCGGCCTGAGCCGGAACGGATCGTTAAGACAATCGCTATCAATGAACACGAATAATGGAACGAGTAGCGGACTCGACCGCTTAGTCTCATAAAGGAGTCGAGACCATGACTGATGGTAGTGTTGCGTACGAACCTACGAGCGTCTCTCCCGAGGCGCTGGCCCATCTGGGCGAGGGCCATATCGCCTATGTGAAGCAGGTCCGCTCCGAGGATGTACCGGATCTCTTCCCTGAAGCGCCGCAAATCGCGCCGGGACTTAAGCTATTTGCGCTCCATGCCGCCGACGGCACTCCGATCATGCTGACCGACAGCCGTGAGGCTGCCATCGCGAATGCATGGAGCAATGAACTCCAGGCGGTGAGCGTCCACTAAAGGCGGCCCTTGAGATTAAGGGCCTGAGAATTGGAGCCTGCGCATGTGTCCCAATGGGACTGAAGGCGCGGGCTTTTTTTCGTTAGTTTCTCGACTTCAGCTTGCCGCGTGGCCGATCAGCATCAGACAGGCCGTCAATGAGACCACGGATGCGATCGTCGTAAACAAAATCGTACCAGAGGTCACGACCGCCTCGCGCTTGTAGAATTCGGCGATCATGAACGGGCCGGTGCCGGTCGGGAGTGCCGACAGCAGCACGACGGTAGCTGCGGGCAAGGGCTGCAGCTTGAAGATGCCGTAGGCGCAGACAGCGGCTATGGCGGGCTGGATGATCAGCTTCAGCGCCGCCAACGTGGCTGCAACCGGCCGGCTGGAGCGGCTGCCACGGTGCTTGGCGGCCAGGAACAGGCCAAGCGACACCAGTGCAGCAGGGCTAGCCGCGCTGCCCAGCATATGCAGCGTCACCTTGGCCGTTTCCGGAATCGGCGTGTTGAATGTCGACCACAATGCGCCCAACGCCGGCGCCATCAGCAACGGATTACGAACCAGCGCTTTTGTAACCTTTGCCAGGAGACGATGGGCGCGGCGCTCGGTCTGCAAACCGACTTCGACAAAGATGATCGCGACCGCGAAAAGAACGCTGACGGTGATGATGGTGGCAATCGTCACCAGCGCCAGGCTCTGGCGTCCGAAGATCAGTTCACACAGCGGAAATCCGATGTAGCCGACATTGGCGTAGCCCGCGTTCAGCGCATCGATCGAAGCGTCGGTCAGATGATGTCCGCCGGCCACGCGATAGGCCAGCGTGCCGCCGAAGATAACGAATGTGGCGATCGTAAAAGAAGCGACAAATCCAGGCTGCCACAGCGCCGGCCAGTTCGCTTCGGCCATCACCTGAAAGAGCAGGGCGGGCAAGCCGAGATAGACGACGAAGCGGTTCAGCTCCGAGCTCGCGGTGGGCCCGAGCAACTCCAGGCGCCCGCAGGCAAAGCCGGCAACGATCACGGCGAACACCGGACAGACCACGGACAGCGATGAAAGCATGGAAGGGCCTCTTCGAATTGAAGGCCTTGACTAGCCGATACCGGCTATTCCATTCCAATGCCGTTTTGGCTCATTTTGATACCTTGGAGGTATGACGACAATGACGCCCTCCCTGAATCAACTCCGGTATTTTTGCGAGCTGGCCGACGCCGGAAATTTTGGCCGAGCTGCCGCGCGCCTGCACATGTCGCAACCGCCGCTGAGCCGGCAGATAGCAGCCCTGGAGCGAGATCTCGGCACTGCGCTGTTTGTGCGTACCTCCAAGGGAGTGGGGCTTACTGCAGCCGGCAATCAGTTTCTGTCTGATGCAACCGAGATACTTGGCCTCGTGGCGCAGGCCAAACGCAACGCTGCCGCGACGGGGCGCGGTGAAGCCGGTCAGCTTACCATGGGCTTCACCATGTGCGCCGCTTACAGCGTGGTGCCCGAGCTGACCCGTCGTTACAAGCGCGCCTTCCCC
>Ga0310811_10009085_pt1 | contig 12816 bp, 8 predicted proteins | sample YCmetagenome_FD_207642 | JGI IMG/M metagenome (GOLD analysis project Ga0310811, IMG submission 207642) | Soil microbial communities from experimental microcosm in Duke University, North Carolina, United States - YC | ecosystem: Engineered > Artificial ecosystem > Soil microcosm > Unclassified ...
GTTAAGCCGGCGGGAATACCGGCAGGCCGCGCAGCTCTTCGCGTCTATCGAGACCCGGTTCCACAAGTCTCAGTACGCTGCGGATGCCCGGTACTGGCAGGCGTTCTCGCTCTATCGACTCGGCAGCGACGAGAACCTGCGCGAGGCGTTGGGAACACTACGGATTCAACGCCAGCGCTACCCGACTGCGGCAACCAAGGGTGACGCTGCGGCGCTCCAGCGCCGCATCCAGGGCGAGCTGGCTCGGCGCGGTGACCCCGAGGCAGCGGCAGAGATTGCGGCCGCGGCTCAGCTCGTCGCGGCGCCGCCGGCCCCTCCAGCGCCGCCGGCACCCCCCGCGCCGCCGGTGCCGCCGGTGCCGCCCCGCCCGCCGACACCACCAATGGCGACTGCGTTCGGCGGCGTGAGCTCACACGGCGGCTGCACCGAAGACGATGACGACATCAAGGTTGCCGCGTTGAACGCACTCCAGCAGATGGATCCGGAGCGGGCCGGTCCGGTACTGAAGAAGGTTCTGGCCCGCCGTGACTCACAGTCCGTTTGCCTGCGGCGAAAGGCCATCTTCCTCCTGGCCCAGCAGGGCGCAGAGGGCGCCGAGCCGACTCTGCTCGACGCAGCACGGCACGACCCGGATCCCGAGGTCCGGGAGCAGGCTGTCTTCTGGTTGTCGCAGGTCGGGACCGACGCCTCGGTGGCGGCGCTGGATTCGATTCTCCGCACCACTAAGGATCCCGACCTCATGGACAAGGCGGTTTTTGCCCTCTCCCAGCAGGGGAGCGACCGGTCCATCCAGGCCCTCCGGGCCTACGCCGAGAGGAGCGACGTTTCCGAGGAGGGGCGCGAGAAGGCCATCTTCTGGCTGGGTCAGACCGGCACGAGCGAGAACATCGCGTTTCTCCGGGGCCTTTACGGCCGGCTTCGGGGCGAGGAGCTCAAGAAGAAGGTCCTGTTCTCGCTGGCTCAGACCGGCAGCAAGGAAAACGCGCGCTGGCTTGCGGGAGTCGCGCGCAATCCGCAGGAGACGCCCGAGTTGCGGAAGCAGGCCCTGTTCTGGGCCGAGCAATGCGACTTGCCGACGAGCGAGTTCGCAAGCTTGTACGGGTCCACAACGGACCGGGCGATGCGCGAGCAGGTGATTTTCGTGCTCTCGCAGCGCGGCGATAAGGCGGCGGCGGACAAGTTGTTCGAAATCGCCAAGACCGATCCGGACAAGGAGCTTCGCAAGAAGGCGCTCTTCTGGTTGGGCCAGATGAACGATCCCCGGGTTGCTGAAGTGCTGCAGGATATCCTGGAGCACTGAGGCAGCGGCGCTGGCAACTCTTTCGCCGCGCGCGCCGTCTAAGGGCAGCGTCCATGCTGCCCACCGTCATTTTCTTCGCGCTCGGCGTCGCGGAGCCGCAGCTCGACTCCGCTGTGACGACCCGCCCCGCTCCGGCTTCAGCCGTGCCGGCGGCCCGGCTTCGCGGTGCGCTCTCGATCGATGGCCGACTCAACGACCCTGCGTGGAGCGGGGCGACAATGGTCGCCTCGCTCACCCAACGCGTGCCCCAGGAGGGCGCTCCACCGACCCAGCGAACCGAGATCCGCCTGCTGTACGACGACAACGCGCTTTATATCGGCGTGCGGCTGTACGACTCCGCGCCCGACTCGGTGAAGGCGCTGCTCGCGCGGCGAGATCGCATGGTCAGCGCCGACCGCTTTCTGATTTTTCTCGATCCCTATCACGACCGCCGCTCGGGGTTCTACTTCGGCATTAACGCGGCGGGCACGCTGTACGACGGCACCCTCTACAACGACGAATGGCAGGACTCGACCTGGGACGGCGTCTGGGAAGGCCGTGCTGTGCGGGACTCGCTCGGCTGGACCGCGGAATTCCGGATTCCGTATTCCCAGCTCCGATTCGAGCGTCGCGAAACCTATCGCTGGGGCATCAACTTCAAGCGCGAAATCGCCCGCCGAAAAGAAGAGGACTATCTCGTCTTCCGGCCCACCAACGGGAGCGGCTTCGTCTCCCGGTTCGTTGACTTGGTGGGGCTCGAGCGGGTCTCCCCGCCCGCACGGCTCGAGGTGATGCCCTACGTCACCGCCAAAGCCGAGTTTCTGGACCACGCATCGGGTGACCCGTTCAACACCGGAGCGCGTGCCGACCCGGGTGCCGGCCTCGACGCGAAGGCAGGTATCGGCAGCAATCTCACGCTCGACGCCACCATCAACCCTGACTTTGGCCAGGTCGAGGTCGATCCTGCCGTCGTCAACCTCACCGACGTCGAGACCTTCTATCCGGAGCAGCGTCCGTTCTTCATCGAGGGCGCCAACATCTACAACTTCGGCTTCGGCGGGGCGAACGACTTCTGGGGATTCAACTGGGGCGGCCCCGATTTCCTCTATACTCGCCGGATCGGAAGGGCGCCCCAGGGAACGCTCCCTGAGGCGGATTTCTCCAGCGAGCCGGCCGGCACTCACATCCTCGGCGCGGCAAAGCTCACCGGTAAGGCCGCCGGCTGGAGCCTGGGCGCTCTCAACGCGCTCACCAAGCGGGAGTATGCCGACCTTGCTACCGGGACTACGCGTTGGCGCTCGGAGGTCGAGCCCCTCACCTGGTACGGCGCCTATCGGCTGCAAAGAGAAATCGGCGGAGGGCGCTCGGGCATCGGGCTGATCGGCACCGGCGTCGCTCGATGGTTCGATGAGGACAGTCTCCCGAATCAGCTTGCCCGAAACGCCTTCGGGCTGGGCCTGGATGGCTGGACGACGCTCGATCGCACCGGCACGTGGGTGATTTCGGGCTGGGCCGGCGCGAGCCGGGTTGCTGGGGCGCCGACTCAGATAACGTCACTGCAGAACAATTCGGTCCATTACTTCCAGCGGCCCGACGCCGGCTACGTCCAGGTGGACTCGACGGCGGGATCACTGAGCGGGTGGGCGGCGCGGTTGTCGCTCAACAAGCAAAAAGGCAACTGGATCCTGAACACTGCGGTCGGCGCAATCGGCCCCGGCTACGAAGTCAACGACCTTGGCTTTCAGATCTGGGCTGACCTGATCAACGCACATGTGATGGGCGGCTATCGCTGGACCAAGCCCAGCGCCCTGTTCCAAAGCGCCCGGCTCAACCTGGCCATGTTCCGCAACTGGACTTTCGGCGGCGATCCCACCGCGGTCGGCTACTTCCTCACCGGTGTCTTCGACCTTCGCAACTTTTCGCACTGGGAGTGGTACGTCGAGTACGACGCGTCCAGCCTCAACGCGCGCCGCACCCGCGGCGGCCCCTTGTCCTTGAATCCGCCGGGCGTGGACTGGGACATGACGTTCACGTCCGACGGACGCCGGACGTGGATCTTCGGCCTGGGCCTGCACGGCGACCACTACACTCGCGACCGCCAACACGGCTGGACCATCGCGCCGTCGGTGGAGTGGCACCCTAGTACCCGGTTCTCCCTGGCGCTCGGTCCCCGCCTCGAAGAGCTTCGGACCACGGCGCAGTATGTCGACACCTTTGACGATCCCGCCGCCGTGCAGACGTTTGGTCACCGCTACCTGTTCGCACGGCTGAACGAGACGCAGCTCTCCGCCAGTCTGCGGGTCAACTGGATCTTCACCCCGCGGCTCAGCCTCGAGGTGTACGCCCAGCCGCTCCTGTCATCGGGCGCGTATTCGGAGTACAAGGAGCTGGCACAGCCGAGAAGCTACGATTTTCTGCTGACCGGGCCTCCCACCGCTGTGCCCGACGATCCGAACCGACTGCAAGTCACACCGGCCACGCCGGGTCTCGCCCATCTCGAGTTCGACAACCCGAACTTCTCGCTCGCTTCGCTGCGCGGAAACGCCGTCCTGCGCTGGGAGTACCGACCGGGCTCGACCATCTTCCTCGTCTGGACCCAGGATCGTTCGGACACGGTTACCGACGGCAACTTCAACATCGGCGATGGGCTCAACCGTTTGGCCGCTGCGCCTGGGAACAATGTGTTTCTGGTGAAAGTCACGTATTGGTGGAGGCCCTGAGGGGCGCTTACATTCCCGCCCATGCGGGTCCCCCGACATCCCGGCGTCGTGCGGGCGGGCGGTGCGGGAGCCCTGTTGCTCCTCACCGCCTGCAGCGCTTCCAAGCCTGCCGCGCCGCCGCTCGTCTTAGCACCCCCAACCGACACCGTGGTCACCCCGTTCGCCGACGCGGCCGGCGCAGTCTGGCTGGGCAAGGACCGATGGGCACTGGTCTCCGAGGGCGGCGGCCTGGTGGGCATCGTGGATTTCTCTGCTCACAGCGTGAAGCGACTGGGAGGACCCAAGAGCCCGGAGCTTAAGAATCCATTCGCGGTGTTTCGCTCGGGCGACCGTCTTTGGGTTGCCGACTGGGGCCTCCAGCGGCTCACGGCGTGGACCTTTGACGGCCAGTTGGTGGCGAAGGTCCCTGCACCGGAAGGGACCCGGGGGGCTCTCGCGCGGGTGAGGGATGCACAGGGGCGGCTTTACGTCTCGGTGACGCCGCTGTCCGGTCCCGACGGCAGCGGCAATCGCGACTCGGCCGTGATCGTTCGGATTACGCCAGACTTGAGCCGGACCGACACGGTGGCACGGCTTGCGCCTTTGGACGTCGCCGAGGTGGAGGGCGAGGCCGGCCGGCGATTCGAGCGGCGTGTCTTTAGCGGGACCGACCAATGGGGGGCGCTGCCTGACGGATCGGTGTGGGTCGCGAGGGTGTACCACAATCGGGTAGATTGGCGCGATCCTGCGGGCCACTGGAAGTCCGGCGATCCCCTCCCCGATCGAGTGCTGGAGGTTACCCGGGCGGATCGGGAAATGTTTGTTCGCACCTTCCCGCCGGAGCTGCGAAGCAGTGCCGAGCAGCTGCCGTTCTCGCCGGTCAAGCCCCCGTTTCTCTCCGGATTTACTTCCGCAGACGGGCTGGTGTGGCTCGAAAAGAGTCGGGCGGCCTTCGACTCGACCGGAAGCTGGCACGTGGTAAACAGGGACGGACATCTGGTTCGCGAAATCCGCCTGCCCGGCTTCAGCCGTATCCTGGCAGCGGGCCCGGGCGCTGCGCTGGCGGTCGAATCGGACAGCGGCCGGGTCCGGGCATTACAAGTCAACGTGCCTCAACTCGTTTCTCCCGGGGTATCCTGATGCGGATGGTGAGATCCTGGTGGCCGCTCTGTGTCGCGCTTGCCGCGGCAGCTGCCTGCGCCAGCTCGGACGCGAAGCGCGGCGCGCTCACCCTGGAGAGCAAGCTGCCTGTTTCCTTCGGGCAGCTCAGCAACGTCGTCGAGCTGGGTGACGGTAAAATCGTTTTCGCGGACACTCGCGATCGGCTGTTTCTCCGGGGTGATCTCAAGAGCGGGAAACTGGACACGCTGGGCAAACGAGCGGACACGCTCGGCGCCGGCGCCGCGCCGTCGCTGTACAAGATGCCGGGTTGGGTGGCACACCTCGCCGGCGATACCGTCGCTCTGGTCGACTTCGCGGCGTTGCGGACAACCCTCTGGACCGAGACCGGGCAGCCGGTGAGGGCCTTGTTGATCCCGCCGGCTGGAGGCCCGACGCCGGTGCTGGCGTACGACCGAGCCGGCTTCGGCTACAAGGCAGACTACCAGGCCGTGGTCGGCGGAGGCGAACCGGGCCGGGCCCTGCGGCCCGACAGCGTGGCGGTCCTTCGCATCGAGCTCGGGACCGGACGGGTCGATACCGTGGCACAGCTCGCGGCCCCCGAATACGGAGACGCGACATTCGGCGAGCAGGTTCAGCAGGTTGCCAAGATCTTCGGGCCCAACGACGTCTTCGGTGTGCTACCGGATGGGCGCGTCTGGGTGGCTCGCGCGCGGGAGAATCGGATCGACTGGAGGGGCCCCGGTGGCGTCTGGATTCGCGGCGAGTCGCGCAAGTACACCAAGGTTCCGGTGACACAGGCCGACAAGGATCGGGTGATCGCGCGGATCCGGGAGCAGGGCAAGGGGCGCGGACTCCCCGACAGTCTCCACCTGGAGTGGCCGTTCGCCGAGAACAAGCCGCCGTTCGAGACCGGCACGAGCGATCTCGTGGGACAGGTCTGGTTGCAGCGCGCCCGTGACCTCGACGCCGACCAGGCCGTGTACGACGTGTACGCGACCGACGGCTCCTGGAAAGAGGCGGTCGCATTTCCGAAGGGAGTGTCGCTGGCCGGGTTTGGAAGCGGCGGGACGATTTACGGCATCATCAAGAACGGAGACCTCAAGACCGTCGGGAAATACAAACTGCAGTAATCTCTCGCGCAATTCAGTCCATCAACTGAGATTCGTCCGGCGGCCCGCCCGGCTCGCGATCAGTCCTTCTCCGATCCCGCCGCTGCCCCTGCTCGTACCATCGCCGCGTGATCTCTCCCGCCAGGTCCCGATTGCCCAGGCCGAACGCCAGGCCTGCGGCCAGGGCAACGGCCCCCAGTATCAGTGTGAACGCCGCCGTCACGATCTCCTGATCTACTCCCACCTGCTGCAATGCAAGGAAGATCGACACCAGCACGACGGCGCCTTTGGCCACCTTGGCGAGCGTGGGGACGCCGGCCACGTTCCCGGCCAGCGCCGTGATGAGTCCGCGCACGAACTCGCCGACGATCATGCCTAGAATGACCACGACGATCGCCGCGATGAGGGTCGGCAGGAACGAGAGCATCGTGCCGAACATCTGGTTGATGCTCTCGAGACCAAGCGCCGCGCTCGCGAGCAGGACCACGACCAGCATCACGAGCCAGAAGATGAGCTTGGCGAGAGCGCGCACGGGATCGAGCCGTGAGCCGCTGCGTTCGACCACCTGGTCGAGCCCGCCCGCATGAATCACCCGGTCGAAGTCGAGCCGCTTGCGACTGTCGTCCACCCAACGTTGGACCTGTCGGGCCAGGAAGTAGCCCGCGAGCAGGATCGCCGCCGCGGCGACGAGCGGCGGGAGGACATCCCACAGCTGCAGGGCACCCGCTTTGAGCCGGCCGAGCATCTCATCCATTTGACACCTCGATGACCAGCTTGCCGAAATGCTCGCCGCTCGCAAGCCGCCCGAACGCCTCGATCGCACGGTCGAGCGGCACCACTTGATCGACGATCGGCCAGAGGTGACCGCGAGCCGCGAGCCGGACGATCTCGCGGTACTCCCGTCTACTTCCCATGGTCGAGCCCAGAATGCTCCATTGGTGCCAGAACAGGCGTCGCAAGTCCAACTCGACCTTTGGGCCGCTGGTGGCGCCGCAGGTTACCAGCCGCCCTCCGCGCTTGAGCGCGCGTAACGTCTGAGGCCAGGTTTGCTCGCCGACGCTGTCCACCGCCACATCGACGCCGCGCCCATCGGTCAGTTTCTTGACCTCGGCGACCACATCCGACCGGCTGTGATCGAGCAACGCGTCTGCGCCGAGGCCGCGGGCCGCCTCGAGCTTACGAGCCGTCCCGCTGGTGACGATCGTGTACCCGCCGAGGAGCTTGGCGATTTGGAGCGCGGCCTGGGCCACGCCGCCGCCGATCCCCCAAATGAGGACACTCTCGCCGGCACGGAGCATCGTGCGCGTGGTCAGCATTCGCCAGGCCGTGAGGGTCGCCAGAGAAAACGCGGCCGCCCGGTCCCAGGGCATCTTCTCGGGCATCCGCGCCAGGTTTGCCTCGGGCACGACTAACAGGTCGGCAATCGTTCCCGACACGTGCTCACCCAGCACCCGAAAGGTTCGGCAGAGCGACTCCTCGCCATCGAGACAGGCGGCGCAGGCGCCGCAGGACAAGCCCGGATTTACCATGACCCGGTCGCCCGGCGCCACCGAGCGGACCGCCGGGCCGACTGCATCCACGACGCCTGCGGCGTCGCAACCGACGACATGGGGAAACCGATAGTCTACGCCGGGAAGTCCCTCGGCGACCAAGAGGTCGAGATGATTGAGGGCGGCCGTTCGTACCCGGATTCTGACGTCGTTAGGCGAACGAAGCTCCGGATCGGGCAGTTCCCGAACTGCCAGCCGCTCGAGCCCGCCCACGCCGTCCAGGGCGAGGGCCCGCATTAGAAAGTGGCGGTGGGAAACTGTTCGTCGGGACGGAGCTTGAGCTGGATCGGCTGGGCTCCAAGGGCCAGCCCGCGGAGCCAGGCGTGATACTCCATGCGGCCCTTGCCGGCGTCGCGGCCGGTGACGAACACGACCCGTTCACCGTCCCGCGAGGGTGAGAGCGAGACGACCGGCCGGTCGGTCTCGAACAGTGCGATTGGGGCCGCCCCTTCCGGCATCCGCATGACCCGCCATTCCCGCGAGCCTTTTTTCTTCTCTACGCCAAATGCAAGGTCACCGTTCGAGAAGAAACCGGGGCTCCCTTCGCGAAGCGCGCCGGTGGTGGCTCGCGCCGGGTTACTCCCATCCAGGGCCATGCGGTAGATGCGGGGCGCGCCATCGCGAATGGACACGAAGGCGATGCTGCGACCATCCGGCGAAACCGCGGGGTTCTGATTGCCGCCCGCAGACGTAGTCAACGCAACCGGCGACGCATCGGCGCTGTCGGCCGATATCGAGAAGATCTGCGGCACCCCGTTCCGCGTCCCGGTGAAGACCAGCCGGGTACCATCGGGTGTCCAGGCTGGCTCACCGTCGTTTCCGGGCGCGCTGAACACGCGCCGAACGTTGCTGCCGTCGGCATCCATGATGTAGAGATCGTAATTCCCCTCGCTGCTCCCCCGATTCGAGCTGAACGCGATTCGAGTGCGATCGGGCGAGAGCGCGGGGTCAACATTGTCGCCGCTGTCGGCGAGGATTTGTACCAGCGAATCAGGTTTGCCCACCAGGGCCTGATAGATGCCCAGCTTGCCGCTTCGGTTCGACACCGCCAGCATGTCACCTACTACGAAGGCATCCGCGTCCGCTGCCGCACCCCACGACGTCGTCGCGGAGATCTTGGCACGGCCAAAGCTCCGGCCCTCCACGCCTCCCTGCTCATCCACACGGACCATATCGGGGTGGTCGGACTTCCAGGTCAGAGCAGTCGAAGATCCCGCGGGCTTGCCCTCCTGGTCGGCCAGCGTTGCCTTGAGGGAGGAGTGTTCACCCGGAGACAACGCCAGCCGGGCTCGGTCCATGCGGACGGCCCCCGGAACCACCTGGATGGCCCAGGTTGCCGGGGGAAAGCCGTTTACGTGCGCTGCGAGACTGGTGGTCCCAATGGCCTTCGCCAAGAGCTCGCTGCTGGCACGGTCGAACACCGCGATGTTCGAGTCGCCCACTTCCCAGCTGACGGCGATCTCCGGGATCGGCGTGGAGTCCACGGCTTCGGCAGCGATGGTGAACTTGTGCTTCTTGTCGAGGGGAAGCACGATCGGACCCGCGCTGGTGCGTGGTGTTACCACGATAGCACGGACTGGCTTGTGGACGACCACGGCGGCGCGACGCTCCTGGCCGGCGAGCCAGGCAACGATTTCGGCCGAGCCCGGCGTCACGCCCTGCACGATGCCGGTCGGACCGATCCGCGCGACGTTGGTATCGGTCGATTGCCAGACCACTCCCTCGGTCATGATCCGATTGCTTTGGGAGGGCACCAGGAGCGCGAGAGTGTCGAGCTCACCAGGGGCGACCAGGACCCTGGGCTGCGACAATGCGAGATCGACCGCTTCCACCTCGACCGGCGCGGTGGCGACCATCCCGCTCGGCAGCGCCGCCTGGATGATGCTGCGGCCCACGCCCCGAGCCAACAGCGCGCCGGTCGAGTCGACCGCGACGACGTCGGGTCGGAGCGACTTCCAGATAACGCGGCCCACCTCAGCCGGCGTGCCGTCGTCCTTGAGGGCTCGGGGTTCGAGCTTGGACGTTTCGCCCAGGACCAATCGCAATGACGCCGGCTGCAACGTGAGAGCGGCGACTCCGTGACTGCCGGCTCCGGGGGCCGCATCCCCAACCAGGACTGCGAGCGAGGCTCGGCGTCCCTGGGTGCGAGCTTCGATTTTCGCGAGGCCCGGTTTGACTCCGGTCACCGTACCATCCGTCTGTACCCGCGCGATGCTCGAGTCTGAGGTCCAGAAGGTGAACCGCGCGTTGGAGATCAGATTGCCGGAGCGGTCGAAGGCAGCCGCAAAAATGGTTTGCTTCTGACCCACTCCGAGCGTCAGAGTCTGAGGGGCAACCTGCACTTCAGCAACGGACTGCGCGCGAAGTGACGGGGCACAGAAGCACACGAGGAGCGCGCCGGCACGCGCAGCGGAGAGGACGGAGGCACTCACGGTGATTGGAACTCGTTGTCGGGAGATGATTTCAAAAAGATAGCGCAGTCGTAAAGGTTTGTCAAAGCACAACTTAGCGCCGCGAGCCCAGCTACCGGTCAATCCCGGTAGCCGGCTTGCACAAACGCCGTGAAATGTGCGCGTGACCGTCTTGCAGAAGGATTGGTTCCGCGCATCTTATATCACCATTCGCGCCGTTGGATCTCCTGAAGGCAACATCGTGCCTCGATACCAGCGGCGGATTCACCCGCCGCATTAGCGATCGGAGGAAGCATCTATGGCTGCGCTGTACTCCCTGGAGATGGGCTGGTCCGGGTCGGGATGGATGGATCCGCTGCCGCCGCAAGGCGAACCCACGCCGTCGGCGGCGCCCGCCTTCCCTTCAGCCGCCCCGAAGGCCGACATGGGGGCCGCTAGGAAGACCGCCCCCAAGAAGGCAGCCAAGAAAGCTGCCAAGAAACGGGCCGCTAAGAAAACCGCCCTCAAGAAAGCGGTCAAGAAGGCCGTCCGGCGCAAAGCCGCCGGTAAGCGTCAGGTCAAGCGGACATTGCGGCGCCTCGTCAGGAAGAAGGGCCGGCGGGTCCGCCAAGCCAAGCGCACACTCCGGCGGGCGGTCAGGAAGAAGGGTCGGCAGGAGCGCCGGGCCAAGCGCGGAGTGCGGCGCCTCGTCAGAAGAAAGGGGCGGCAGGTGCGCCGAGCCAAGCGCAAGCTGCGGCGGCTCATCAGGAAGAGGCTGCGGTAAGGCTAATCCGACTACGAAACTCGCCCAGCGCCCCGCCTTTGCGCGGGGCGCTTCGCTTGCCGGGGACCCTACCTTGCATCACCCGAGTCGCCCGTCCAGCTTCCATCGACTTCATCCTCTCCCCTCGATGACCCGGATGTTTCTGCGCTGGTTGCCGGCGGTGCTGATCTTCGCGTGCCGCCCGGCCGCCCCCGCGTCAAAGGCCGGTGCCGATCCCGCGTTGACCACTGAGCTCGCTCGCCAGCTCGACCGTTCAGCCGAGGACTGGAACCGCGGCGATCTCGACGGCTTCATGAGCGACTACGCCCATGATACCGCCACCACGTTCGTCGATGGAGGCCACGCCCGCCACGGATGGGACTTCATCCGGTCGCGATACGCTCCGCGATTTTCCCCTGGTGCTAGCCGCGACAGTTTGCGGTTCGAGGAGGTCGCCGCGCGGCCGCTGGGAGACCGTTACGCGCTGCTCACAGCCCGGTTCATCCTCTTCCGAGCCGGGGAGACGACAGCCAGCGGGCCGTTCACCTTGGTCTTCGAGCACCAGGCGGACGGGTGGAAGATCCTCCACGATCATACGTCGAGTGATCCGCGCTAGCACGGCGGTTCTTGTCCTGGCGGCCGTGGCGGGTTGCGGCTCGCAAGGTCCGAACCGCATCGCGTTGGTGGGCGCAACGGTCATCGACGGCAGCGGCGGTGACCCGCGGCCCGACGCCGTAGTCATGGTGCGCGCAGGGGAAATCGAAGCCGTGGTGGCGCGTGCCGGCTTCACTCTTCCCAAGCACACGAGAGAGATCGACGTACGGGGCAAATGGATCGTGCCGGGCCTGATCGACGCGCACGCGCACGTCGCTCCCTGGGCGCTGACCCGCTATCTCGCGTGGGGCGTTACGACCGTTCGCGACGTCCATGGCGCCCGGGACACGATCCTCGCGCTCCGCCAGCGAGCCAATCTCGGCGGCATCAGCAGCCCGCGGATCTACAGCGCCGGGGCCATGATCGACGGTCGCCCGACGACCTACGCTGATGCCATCGGCGTCGACGACGCGGCCGACGCGCGAAAGGCGGTGGACCAGGCCTCGGTCGCAGGTGTGGACTACATCAAGGTCTACACTCGGATCGACCCCCCGGTGCTCAAGGCCATCATCGACGAAGCCAAGACGTTCGGGCTGCGGGTCACGGGGCATCTCGGCCTCACCGACGCCGTGGCCGCTGCCAAACTGGGCATTCGTGGCGACGAGCACATGACCGGCGTCCCCGAATCGATCGTGTCGGACCAGTCGTCGCTCTTCAGCGCCCACTATCGCGGGTTCTGGGCCGGTTGGACTGCCTTCGAGCGATCCTGGGCCTCGCTCGATTCGAGTTCGCTTGGCCGCGTTGCCCATGAGCTCGCAACCCGGAAAGTGTTTGTCATCCCCACATTGGTCCTGCACGAGACCTTCAGCCGGCTGGACGACACGACCATTACCCGGCAGCCCGAGCTCAAGGACGTGCCTCAGGCAGAGCAGACCCGCTGGGACGTCCCCGGCATGATCGGCCGAGCCGGCTGGAGTGCGCTCGATCTGGCCCAGTTCCGGAAATCGCGCCCCCACCAGGATCTCTTCCTACGAGAATTTTTTCGCGCCGGCGGGATCATCGCCGCGGGGACCGACGCTTCCAACCAGCTTCTGATCCCTGGATTCAGCGAACACCGCGAGATGGAGCTGCTGGTGCAGGCGGGCCTCACGCCGGCTGCCGCACTGCTTGCCGCCACCCGCAACGGAGCTCTGCTTCTCGGCGTGGACTCGTTGGGACGGATTGCTCCGGGCAAAGTTGCCGACCTCGTGGTGCTCGGCGCGAATCCGCTGGAAGACATCCGGAACACCAGGAAGGTCGAGATGGTGATG
>Ga0310811_10009086_pt1 | contig 12813 bp, 14 predicted proteins | sample YCmetagenome_FD_207642 | JGI IMG/M metagenome (GOLD analysis project Ga0310811, IMG submission 207642) | Soil microbial communities from experimental microcosm in Duke University, North Carolina, United States - YC | ecosystem: Engineered > Artificial ecosystem > Soil microcosm > Unclassified ...
CGCGCCGGGCTCGCGCGCCGGGGCAAACGGCTGATCGTGTTCGACGTCGACTCCACGCTCATCCAGGGCGAGGTGATCGAGATGCTGGCCGCCCACGCGGGTCCCGATGCCGAGGCCCAGGTGCGCGCGGTCACCGAGCAGGCCATGCGCGGTGAGCTGGACTTCACCGAGTCGCTCGAGCGGCGGGTGGCGGTACTGGAAGGGCTCCCCGAGACGGTGCTCACAGAAGTCGCCGACGCACTCGAGCTCACCCCCGGCGCCCGCACCACCATCCGTACCCTCAAGCGCCTGGGTTACCGCTGCGGTGTGGTCTCAGGCGGGTTCAGCGCGGTGGTCCGTCAGCTCGTCGACGAGCTGGGGCTGGACTTCTGCGCCGCCAACGAGCTCGAGGTCAAGGACGGGCTGCTCACCGGCCGGGTGATCGGCGACGTGGTCGACCGTGCGGGCAAGGCCGAGGCACTGCGCGCCTTCGCCGGCGAGTACGACATCCCCCTCGAGCAGTGCGTGGCGGTCGGTGACGGCGCCAACGACATCGACATGCTCTCCACGGCCGGTCTGGGCGTGGCCTTCAACGCCAAGCCGGCGCTGCGCGAGGTCGCCGACACCGCGCTGTCCCATCCGTACCTCGACGTGGTGCTCTTCGTGCTGGGGATCACCCGCGACGAGGTGGAGGTCGCCGACGCCGCCGAGGGACTGCTCCGCCGCGTGCCGCTCGCCCCGTGACCGGGCGCTCGCCCCGTCAGCGCGCCCGACTGTGAACGTGCTCGCACCCCTCGCCTCGCGTTATCTCGCTCCGATCGGCAGCCGGACCCCACCTCCCGGCGACTCCGGTGATGAGGACCCGTCGCGGGTGAGGGCGATGCCGGTGGTGCTGCGCTTCGAGCGGGCGGACCCTCCCGCCCGGACCCCGCTGTTGGAGGCGGCCGCCACAGCGGCGTTGGCCCTGTGTCTGGACGAACGCTCCGAGCCCGGCGGGCCATGGCACGACGAGGTCGTGGCCTGGGTCGCCGGACGGATCCGCAAGGTCAGCCGCCGGGCCCGCGGCGCCCACTGGGCCGCCGTCGAGGATCTGCCCGGGGTGACGGTCTCGGTGGGCGGCGCGCAGGCAAGGGCGCTGGTGCCGTGCCTGGTGACCGAGACATCCAAGGTGGTCACCCGGCTGCAGATCAGCGGCACCGACCGTCCCCCCGACTCGCCCGTGCCCCCACCCGAAGGCGTGCCGGTGGTGTGGCTGAACCCGGACCTGGAGCTGTCGGTGGGCAAGGCGGCCGCTCAGGTCGGTCACGCCACCATGCTTCTGGCGGCCTCCCTGCCGGCCGATGCGCTGGCCCGGTGGCACGCGGACGGGCTGCGTTGCTCGGTGCGGGTGGCAGACCCTTCCCGATGGACGCGGCTGCGCGCAGGAGCCGAGCGTGGCGCAGGAGCCGAGCGTGGCGGCGGAGCCAGGGGTGGCGCCGGAGCCGAGCGTGGCGCAGGAGCCGGGCGTGGCGGCGGAGCCAGGGGTGGCGCCGGAGCCGAGCGTGGCGCAGGAGCCGGGCGTGGCGGCGAGGCCGAGCGTGGCGGCGAGGCCGGGCGTGGTGTGGCGGTCCGCGATGCGGGCTTCACCGAGGTCGCTCCGGGCACGATGACCTGCATCGCTACCTGGTAGCCATGAGCGGCGGCGCCGGGTGATCGTCCATCGGGGCGGTTGGACAGCGGAGATCGCGGGTGATCCGCCTCGATCGCCGATCATGGCCCGCCCGGGCTCCACACCGCCACGGGCTCCCCACCGCCACGGGCTCCACACCGCCACGGGCTCCATACCACGCAGGCTCCGAGTCGTGGGCCCACCGCTCGGCCACGAGTCGCCAGCTGGACCAGCTAGGTAGGAAGGGAGCGATCGACCTGGTGTGGGGCGAGAGCTAGCGGGTGGCGAGCCTGCTCAGGGCCGCGCGGACGACCTCGGGGTCCGTGGTGGGCCAGAACGGCGGCAGCGAGGCCCGCAGGAATCCCCCGTACCGGGCCGTCACCAGCCGCGGGTCGAGGATGGCCACCACTCCCCTGTCGTCCATGCCGCGCAGCAGCCGGCCCGCGCCCTGGGCCAGCAGCAGGGCCGCGTGGGTGGCCGACACCGACAGGAAGCCGTTGCCGCCCCGGCTGTCCGCCGCCCGTTGCCTGGCCGCGACCAGAGGATCGTCGGGGCGGGGGAACGGGATCCGGTCGATGATCACCAGGCGCAGCGACCGCCCCGGCACGTCCACTCCCTGCCAGAGCGACAGCGTGCCGAACAGGCAGGTCGCGTCGTCCTCGGCGAACCTGCGAACCAGCAGCCCGGTGGCGTCGTCGCCCTGACAGAGGATCGGCTGCTCCAGCCGTCCCCGCAGCGCCTCGGTGGCCTGCTTGGCCGCGCGCATCGAGGAGAACAGCCCCAGCGCACCGCCTCCGGAGGCCTCCACCAGCGAGGCGATCTCGTCGAGATAGGCCGTCGGCAGGCCGTCGCGCCCCGGGGTGGGCAGTCGCTTGGCCACGTAGAGGATCCCGGAGCGCGCGTGGTCGAACGGGGAGCCGACGTCCAGACCCGACCAGCGGGGCTCGTCGGGATCCGGCACCGGGTCCGGCTCCGGGGACGCGATCTCGGCGACCGCCGGGTCGGCCCCCGTCCCCGGCCTGGGCCGCTCGGGCGGCAGACCCCACTGGCGGGCCAGCGCGTCGAACGAACCACCCAGCGTCAGGGTCGCCGAGGTGAGTACCACCGTGCGCTCCCCGAACAGCCGCTCGCGCAGCAGGCCACCGACCGACAGCGGGGCCACCCGTAGGACGCGGGACCGGGCACCGTCCGGCCCCTGCTCGGCCAGCCACACCACGTCGTAGCGCTTGGCCAGGTCCTCCTCGACGAACGCCGCCAGCAACCGGGCGGCGGTCTCCCCGACCTCGTCGAGCAGGGCGAGCGCGAGCTTGCGGGCGGTGGCGTACTCGGGGTCCTCCCGGCGCTCGGACCCCAGCCCGGAGCGGCAGGCGGCCACCGAGTCCCGTACCGCCGCCAGCGCGCCGGCCACCGGCCTGGGCAGGGCGCTCTCCCAGCGTCCGAGCGGGGCGTCCTCCATCACCATCGCCAGGCCCTCACCGGCCTCGGAGAGCCGGTCGGCGACCGCCTGGTCCACGAGCTTGCCGCAGCGCCGGGCCGCGGTGACCACCAGGTTCGCGGTCAGCTCGGCGGTCGCGACCCCGGTGACCCGGTCCACCAGGTCGTGCGCCTCGTCGATGACCACCGCATCATGCTCGGGCAGGACCGCCCGGTTCTCCAGCGCGTCGATGGCCAGCAGCGCGTGGTTGGTGACGACCACGTCGGCCCGGCCGGCCTCGGCGCGGGCCCGCTCGGCGAAGCAGTCGGTCCCGACCGGGCACCGCGAAGCGCCCAGACATTCCCTCGCGGTGACCGACACCTGCCGCCAGGCGTTGTCCGGTACCCCCGGCACCAGCTCGTCACGGTCGCCGGTGTCGGTCTCGCCAGACCACTCGTTGAGCCGCTTCACGTGCCGGCCAAGCGCGGAGATGGCGAACGGGTCGAACAGCTGGTCGCCGTCGTCGACGTCTTCGGGGCCGCTGAGCTTGTGCAGGCAGAGGTAGTTGCGCCGGCCCTTGAGGATGGCGAACGTGGGTTTGCGTCCCAGTACCGGGGCGAGGGCCTCGGCGAGCCGGGGCAGGTCGCGGTCCACCAGCTGGCGCTGGAGCGCGATCGTGGCGGTGGACACCACAACGCTGGTGTTGCGGATCATCGCGTGCCGGATGGCCGGGATCAGGTAGGCCAGTGACTTGCCGGTGCCGGTGCCGGCCTGCACCGCGACGTGCTCGCCGCTGGACAGCGTCCGGGCCACCGCTTTGACCATCGCCCGCTGGCCGTCGCGGTGCTGGCCGCCGAGGGCGTCCACCGCGGTCGACAGCAGTTCGTCGACCCCGGGAAGGTCGGTCGAGGACGGGGTGAGGGCGGCGGACGGCACGAGCCGAAACGCTACCCGGCTGCTAAACCACCTTCGCGCCCGCCGCGCGGAGCTCGATCAGCGCGGCCTTCGTGGACGCCGGCGCGACCCCGGCGGTGAACTCGGTGAGCACCCAGGTACCGAAGCCCGCTCGGACGGCGTCCAAGGCAGTCGCACGAACGCAGTGGTCGGTGGCGATTCCGACCACGTCGACGTCGACGACCCGGCGCGCTCGCAGCCAGTCCGCCAGGCCCGATCCCCCGGGCTCGCGGCCCTCGAAGCCGGAGTAGGCGGCCGCGTGGGCCCCTTTGCTGAACACCGCCTCGATCGGCGCCACGTCCAGCGCGGGGTGGAACGCCGCTCCGGCTGTGCCGATCCGGCAGTGCACCGGCCAGGAGCTCGCGTAATCCGGGTTCGCGCTGAAGTGCCCGCCCGGGTCGACGTGATAGTCACGGGTGGCCACGACGTGGTCGTAGCCGCCGGTCAGCGCGTTGATCCGGGCCGCCACCGAGGCACCGCCGGCGACGGCGAGCGAGCCGCCCTCACAGAAGTCGAGCTGCACGTCCACGATCACCAGCGCGCGCATCGGGCCTCCAGGATGGGGAGATCACGAGAATACGGTCGGAATCGCCGGTTCGCCGCGGGATAGTTTGAGCCCCTCCCAGGGCACCGACACCAGAGTCCGCCGCAACCGCTCCCGGGACTGCTCCAACGACTCGGCCTCGGCGCCGCCGGCCTCGTGCACCGGTGAACCGCCACGCAGCATCGGGACCGCAAGCAGTCGGTCGTGCGGGCCCACCTCGATGTCCCGGCTCGCCGTCACGACCTCCTCCAGCGCCGTACCGGTCGGCTTGTGCCGGCGCAGGGCGGTCTTGCGCCCACCACGGGACTCCTTGGCCGAGCTGCGCTTGGCCACCGGGCGCCCGTCCACCTCGACCATCTTGTAGACCATGCCCGCGGTCGGGGCCCCGGATCCGGTGACCAGGGAGGTGCCCACGCCGTAGGCGTCGACCGGCTCGGCCCGCAGCGCGGCGATCGCGTACTCGTCCAGGTCGCCGGACAGCACAATGCGGGTGGCCGCGGCACCCAGGCCGTCGAGCTGTTCACGGGCCTGCCGGGCCAGTTCCCCGAGGTCGCCGGAGTCGATCCTGATGGCGCCGAGCTCGGGGCCGGCGGCCGCCACCGCCCGGAGGATGCCTTCGCGGATGTCGTAGGTGTCGACCAGCAGCGTGGTCTTCGAACCGAGTACCGCGACCTGGCTGGCGAAGGCGGCCGCCTCGTCATCGTGGAGCAACACGAACGCGTGCGCCGAGGTGCCGGTGGTCGGGATCCCGTACCGCCGGCCCGCCTCCAGGTTCGAGGTGCTGGCGAACCCGGCCAGGTAGGCCGCCCGCGAGGCCGCCACCGCCGCCTGCTCGTGGGTGCGCCGCGAACCCATCTCGATGAGCGGTCGGCCCCCGGCGGCGGTGACCATGCGCGCCGCCGCCGACGCGATGGCACAGTCGTGGTTGAGCACCGACAGCGCCACGGTCTCCAGCAGCACGCACTCGGCGAACGTCCCGGACACGGTCAGTACCGGGGAGCCCGGGAAGTACAGCTCACCCTCCGGGTAACCGTCGACGTCCCCGGAGAACCGGTACCCGGCCAGCCAATCCAGCGTCGCGGAGTCGACGACGCCGTCCTCCGCCAACGCGGTCAGCGCGGCATCATCGAACCGGAACCTGGCCACGGCGTCGAGGAACCTGGCGGTCCCGGCCACCACGCCGTAGCGCCGCCCGTCGGGCAGCCGGCGGGCGAACACCTCGAACGTGCACCGCCGCGAGGCGGTCCCGTCGGCCAGCGCCGCGGCCAGCATCGTCAGCTCGTACCGGTCGGTGAGCAGCCCCGTGCTGCCGGTATCGGGTCCGGGGTGGGTCATGGTGGGAGCCTACGGGCCTACGATGTATCCATGCCCGCGTCGTCAACAGCACGGTTCTCAACAGCCCTGCCGCGGTCCGCGCCCACCCAGCAGGTCGAGCAGGCGCCCGGCGAAACGGCCGAGACCGAATCCCCTTGGCAGACCATCGTCTGGAACGACCCGGTGAACCTGATGTCCTATGTCACCTACGTCTTCCAGAAGCTGTTCGGCTACAGCCCGCAGAAGGCGACCAAGCTCATGCTCGACGTGCACCACAAGGGTCGCGCCACCGTCTCCAGCGGTAGCCGGGAGAAGGTCGAGGGCGACGTGGCCAAGCTGCACGCCGCCGGCCTCTGGGCCACCATGCAGAAGGCGTGAGAGGTCGCAGGTGAACGGTTGGAGAAGGCACGGCAGAGGTGCGCGTGCCCGGATGGTCGCGACCCTGGACCACCGCGAGGCGGGTCTGCTGCGCGCGCTGGTCACCCAGGTGCTGGACATGCTCTCCGAGCGCGGGAAGGCCGCCCCCCAGGACGCCCTCGCCGAGCTCACCGGCATCCACACCGGGCCCTCGCAACCGCCCGAGGACGAGGTGCTGGCCCGGCTGCTGCCCGACTTCCACCGGGAGGACGCCGAGCTGTCCGGGGCGTTGCGCAGCCTGCGCGAGCCCGAGCTCATCGAGGCCAAGTCGCACGCGGCCGGTGTGCTCCTGGCCACCTGCCCGGAGGACGGCGGGCGCATCGAGCTCGACGTCGACCAGGCCGACCTGTGGCTGTCGGCCCTGAACGACGTGCGGCTGGCGCTGGGCACCACCATCGGGGTCACCGAGGACATGCCCGACAACCCGCCCGAGGACGAGGCCCTGGCCGCCCATCTCGGGGTGTACCAGTGGCTGACGTTCGTCCAGGACGCGCTGGTCCAGGCGCGGGTGACCGCCCTGTAGGTGTGACGGTTGCGGCTGTCGGGTGCAAGCCCCGCGGCGCAGCCCGTACCCTGTAGTAGTGCTGGTGATCCGGAGAGATCTCGTCGAGGAGATCATGAAGCACGCGCGTGAGGAGGACCCTCACGAGGCGTGCGGCATCATCGCCGGGCCCGAGGGCACCGAGCGACCCGATCGCCTGATCCGGATGATCAATGCGGCGAAGCCCTCGGACGACGAGTCGGCCGACCAGCGTAGGCGCGAGGAACTGGCGGAGCGGCGCGGCGAGCACGACTCCTACGACGGCGAGAAGCGGACCTCACGTACCGAGTACGGGTTCGACTCGCGCGAGTGGTTCCAGGTGACCCGCGAGCTGGACTCCCGCGACGAGTGGCCGGTGGTCATGTACCACTCGCACACCCCCAGGGGCGCGACCCCGTCGGACTACGACGTCGACAACATGACCGGTCCGGCCAGCGACCCGCGCGTCCACTACGTGATCGTCTCGACCTGGGAGGGCGCGACGCCCACCGTCGAGGGGCACGAGTTCCGGTCGTTCCACATCGTGGACGGCTCGGTCGAGGAGGAAGAAGTCTCGGTCGTGGAGAGTTATATGTTCGCGCACACAGGCGCGGACGACGTTCCCGACCGGGGCTAGAGCGCTCGCTGTCGCCTCCGACAGCAGCGTCCTTCGACAGCAGCGACGCCCGTATCACCACCAGCGACCAGGAGTACCGGCATGGCCATCACCGTTTCGATCCCCACCATCCTCCGCACCCACACCGGCGGCGAGAAGTCCGTCGAGGCTTCGGGTTCCACCGTTTCCGAGATCATCGCCGACCTCGACGCCAAGCACGGCGGCTTCAAGGACCGTCTGGTCAAGGACGGTTCACTGCACCGCTTCGTGAACATCTACGTCAACGACGAGGACGTCCGCTTCGCCGGTGGCCTCGAGGCGCCCGTCTCCGACGGCGACTCCGTGACGATCCTGCCGGCTGTGGCCGGCGGTTCCTGAGCGAGCGCACCTATGGCCCTCTACCACTCGCTGCTGCAGGCCGTCGGGGACACACCGCTGGTCGGGCTCCCGTCGTTCTCACCGGCCGAGCACGTGCGGCTCTGGGCCAAGCTCGAGGACCGCAACCCGACCGGCTCGATCAAGGACCGGCCCGCGCTGGCCATGATCGAGGCGGCCGAGGCGGACGGGTCCCTCACCGCCGGCTGCACGATCCTGGAGCCGACCTCGGGTAACACCGGGATCTCGCTGGCCATGGCGGCCAAGCTCAAGGGCTACAAGATCGTCTGCGTGATGCCGGAGAACACCTCCGAGGAGCGGCGTCAGCTGCTGCGGATGTACGGGGCGGAGATCATCTCCTCGCCGGCGGCGGGTGGCTCCAACCAGGCGGTGGCGATGGCGAAGAAGATCGCCGCCGAGAACCCCGACTGGGTCATGCTCTACCAGTACGGCAATCCCGCCAACGCGGACGCGCACTACCGCACCACCGGGCCGGAGATCCTGCGCGACCTGCCGTCGGTGACGCACTTCGTGGCCGGGCTCGGTACGACCGGGACGCTGGTCGGAACCGGCCGCTACCTGCGCGAGCAGAAGCCGGACGTGCAGATCATCGCCGCCGAACCGCGCTACGGGGAGCTGGTCTACGGCCTGCGCAACCTCGACGAGGGGTTCGTGCCGGAACTGTACGACCCGTCGGTGCTCACCGGCCGCTACTCGGTGGGCAGCTTCGACGCCTTGCGCCGCACCCGTGAGCTCGTGGACAAGGAAGGCATCTTCGCCGGCATCTCCACCGGTGGCATCTTGCACGCCGCCCTGGCGGTGGCGGAGAAGGCCGCCGGTGGCAAGGACCAGGCCGACATCGTGCTGGTGGTGTGTGACGGCGGATGGAAGTACCTGTCCACCGGCGCCTACGCGGGCGACCTGGAGGAGTCCGCACGGCAGCTCGACGGCCAGCTCTGGGCGTAGCACCGGCCGCCGGCCTCGCACGTGGACGCGGTGAAACCGACCGCCGGCCTCGCATGTGGACGCGGTGATCCGTGTTCGGGTGGATTCGGGGACACGGCCTGACCGCTTTCGCACCGAAACGCGGATCACACTCCCGGCGTGGACCGGTCGGAGCCGCTCCGGTCGCCGGGTCCTCGCGTAACCTCGATGGCATGGTGACCCCTCAGCCGGGACGCACCCGTTCCACCGCACGGGTCCTGCCGCCCAGCCCGTTGTCGTCCGCGTTCTTCATGCTGCTGTTCACCGGCGCGCTGTACGTGATCGAGGGTGTCGACACGGTGCTCGGCGGCGCGCTGGACTCCGACGGAATCGTGCCGCGCGACACCAACCATCTCGACGGCGTCCTCTGGTCGCCGCTGCTGCACCACGGCTGGCAGCATCTCGAGGGCAACACGGTCCCGTTCCTGGTCTTCGGTTTCCTGGCGATGGCCGGTGGCCTCGGGCAGTGGATCCTGGTCACCGCGATGATCTGGCTGCTCGGCGGGCTCGGGGTGTGGCTGATCGCTCCGGACGGGTCGGTGACGATCGGTGCTTCCGGCGTGATCTTCGGCTGGCTGGTGTTCCTGCTGGCCAGGGGATTCTTCGCGGGCAGTATGAAGCAGATGCTGCTCGCGGTCGGGCTGTTCCTGGTCTGGGGCGGCGTGCTGTGGGGCATCCTGCCGGGCCAGCCCGACGTCTCCTGGCAGGCCCACCTGTGCGGGGCGCTGGCGGGGCTGTTCGCCGCCCGGACGGTGTGCCGGCCCGATCCGCGTCCCAGGCGCTGGGTGACACCGGGCACCGCCCAGTGACGAACCCGACGACGAGCCCCGTGACGAACCCGACGACGAGCCCGGCGACCGGCCGGCTCACGAGCCCGGCGACGAACCCCGAGGCCCCCATCGGCGTCTTCGACTCCGGGGTCGGCGGGCTGACCGTGGCCAGGGCGATCATCGACCAGCTCCCTTCGGAGCGGCTGGTATACGTCGGCGACACCCTGCACGGCCCCTACGGCCCGCTGAAGGTGGCCGAGGTCCGCCGGCACGCGCTGGCCATCGGCGACTCGCTGGTCGAGCGCGGGGTGAAGATGCTCGTGATCGCCTGCAACTCGGCGTCGTCGGCCTGCCTGGTCGATGCCCGCGAGCGCTACCCGGTGCCGGTGGTGGAGGTGATCCGTCCGGCGGTGCGGCGGGCGGTGGCGGCCACCCGCAACGGCCGGGTCGGTGTGATCGGCACCGCGGTGACCGTCCGCTCGGGCGCCTACGCCGACGCATTCGCCGCCGCCCGCGACGTCACCGTCACCTCGGTGGCCTGCCCGCGCTTCGTGGACTTCGTCGAGCGGGGCATGACCAGCGGTCGCCAGGTGCTCGGGCTGGCCCAGGGCTATCTCGAGCCGCTGCAGCGGGCCGGGGTGGACACGGTCGTGCTCGGCTGCACCCACTACCCGCTGCTCTCCGGGGTGCTGCAGCTGGCGCTCGGGCCCGAGGTCACGCTGGTGTCCAGCGCGGAGGAGACCGCCAAGGACGTGCTGCGGGTGCTCTCGGAAGCCGACCTGCTCCGCGAGCCGGCGGGCGAGGGCCTCCAGGACCAGGCGCACGAGTTCCTGGCGACCGGCGACCCGGAACCGTTCCGCCGGCTGGGACGCCGGTTCCTCGGACCGGAGATCGGTGCGGTGGCCCCGCTGAGCGGCCGGGTATCGTCCGCCGGGTGATCACCACACTGGCCTTCGCCCTGGTGGGGCTGACCGCCGTGCTGGCGGTGTTCGGGGTCGTGACGACCGCGTTGGGCCGCCCGGTGGGGCGCGCCCACACCCTGGCCGTCGGAGGTGTCGAGGCGCTACTCGTCCTGCAGGCCGTGCTCGCGGCGCTGCGGGTCGCCGGCGGCGCGCGCCCCCCGGAGACCGAGACGTTCCTCATCTACCTCCTGGTCTCGGTGTGTGTGCTGCCGATCGGGCTGCAGTTCGCCAAGGCCGACGAGACCAGGTGGGGTGGAACGGTGGTCGCGGTGACCGCCGTGGCGACGGGAGTGGCCGTGCTGCGGCTGCTGGGGCTGTGGGGCGGCGCCAGTGGCTGAGAGTCCTGAGCCCACCGGACCCAGGGAGACCAGCCGGGGCGTCGGGCGGGTCCTGGTCGCGGTGTACGCCGTCTTCGCGCTGTCGGCCTCGGCCCGTGCCGGGGTGCAGCTCGCTACCAAGTACCACGAGGCACCGTTGGCCTACCTGCTGTCGGCGTTCGCGGGCGGGGTGTACATCCTCGCCACCATCGGGCTGGCCGGGCGGCGGCCGGCGTTCCGGACGCTCGCCTGGGTCGCGGTGCTCGTGGAGATGACCGGGGTGCTCGTGGTGGGCACCCTGAGTGTCGCGGCACCGGCCGATTTCCCCAAGGCGACCGTTTGGTCGGGATACGGTGCCGGGTACGGATGGGTACCGCTAGTGCTGCCGATTTTCGGGCTCTTGTGGCTTCGCCGTACGAGCAGGGACACTCCTGCAAATTCAACGCGGGACTAACAGCCTCTCAACAGGCAGGATGTCGAGATGGAACTGACCGTGCTGGGCTGCTCAGGTAGCGGCCCGGGACCGGACTCGCCGTCCTCGGGGTACCTGCTGCGCGCGGGCGGGCGCACACTCGTGCTCGATCTGGGCAACGGCACTCTGGGCGCGCTGCACCGCTACCTCGATCCGTTCGCGCTCGATGCACTGCTGCTGTCGCATCTGCATCCGGACCACTGCGCGGATCTGGCCTCGCTGGTCGTGTACCGCCGCTACCACCCCAGACCTCCGTACGCGGTCACCGAGCGCCGCCTGCCGGTACACGCGCCCGCGGAGGCACCCGAGCGGCTGGCGGCGCAGTACGGCGCGTCGGCCGTCGAGCGGGCCGAGACCGACCTGTCCGACGTCCTGGACTTCCAGGTGGTCGTCGACGGGATGCAGTCCGAGGTCGCGGGGTGCACGGTGACCGCGCGACGGGTGGACCACGTGGTCGAGTCCTACGCGCTACGCGTGGAGCATGGCGGGCGCAGCATCGTCTACAGCGGCGACACCGGGCCGTGCGCGTCCCTCATCGAGCTGTCCGAGGGCGTCGACGTGCTGCTGTGCGAAGCCACCTGGCCGCATGTCTGGCCGGGTTGCGAGGCCCCCCCGCCGGGCATCCACATGTCGGGCCGCCAGGCCGGTGAGGCCGCGGCCAAGGCCGGCGTGGGCAAGCTGCTGATCACCCACGTGCCGATGTGGTTCGACGGTGACGAGCTGGTCGCCGAGGCCAAGGAGGTCTACCAGGGCCCGGTGGAGCTGGTGCGCGCCGGAGCCAGCTACGACATCTGATCCCGGTGTCGGAGGCGTGTCCTAAGGTAACCGGGTGACGCGAGCAGACGGTAGGGCGGACGACGAGCTTCGACCCGTGACGATCACCCGGGGTTTCCAGCAGCATCCGGCAGGCTCGGTGCTGATCTCGTTCGGCGGGACCAAGGTGCTGTGCGCGGCGAGCGTCACCACCGGTGTACCCCGCTGGCGCAAGGGGTCGGGGCTGGGCTGGGTCACCGCCGAGTACGCCATGCTCCCGTCGGCCACCCACTCCCGTAACGACCGCGAGTCGGTCAAGGGCCGGGTGGGGGGCCGCACCCACGAGATCAGCCGTCTCGTCGGCCGCTCGCTCCGGGCCTGCATCGACCTCGCCGCGATCGGTGAGAACACCATCGCCATCGACTGCGACGTGCTGCAGGCCGACGGCGGCACCCGTACCGCCGCGATCACCGGCGCCTACGTCGCGCTGGCCGACGCGGTCACCTGGCTCGGCGCCGCGGGCCGGCTCAACGACCCCAAACCGCTGTCCTGCCAGATCGCGGCGGTCAGCGTGGGGGTCGTCGACGGCCGGGTCTGCCTCGACCTGCCCTACGACGAGGACTCCCGCGCGGAGGTCGACATGAACGTGGTCACCACCGACGCCGGCACGCTGGTCGAGGTGCAGGGCACCGCGGAGGGCGCCACCTTCACCCGATCCACCCTGGACTCGATGCTCGACATGGCCATGGCCGGCTGCCTCCAGCTGGCCCAAGC
>Ga0310811_10009087_pt1 | contig 12813 bp, 11 predicted proteins | sample YCmetagenome_FD_207642 | JGI IMG/M metagenome (GOLD analysis project Ga0310811, IMG submission 207642) | Soil microbial communities from experimental microcosm in Duke University, North Carolina, United States - YC | ecosystem: Engineered > Artificial ecosystem > Soil microcosm > Unclassified ...
CAAGCAAAATGAATAGGTTAAAAAGATTTGATAATTGTATGTTATTTATATGCTATTTGACCTGTTATTTACCGGGAGAAGTACTACAATAGAGATGCTCTTGAGGTTCAGATATGGGCTTACAAGTACAATCTCCGCCCCGTCCTGATCTGCGTGCGTACCGGGAGGCGACGAGCCTGCCGTTTCCCGAGCTGGTCGAGCGGCTCTCCCGCCTGATCGGCAGGAAGCTCATCGCCTACATAGCTTCGGTGAAGGACGTGCGCGCGGTGGACCGCTGGATTGCTGGGGCCGAGCCGTACAAAGGAGCGGAGCAGAAGCTGCGGCTGGCCTATCACATTGCCAAGATGCTGAGCGACTATGAAGGCCAGCAGGTGGTGCAGGCTTGGCTGACCGGGTTGAACCCGGAGTTGCATGATCGCGTTCCGGTGCGCTTGCTGCGGTCGGCTGATCCGGAAGATGTAGGCGGCGAACTTCTGGCAGCGGCGCGCGCGTTTCTGGCCGGGGGTTAAAGCCGGCGTGAGCAATCCGGAAGAAATTTACCGCCTGGCCAGAAAGCCGGAACTGTGGGCGCCATTAAACTGGGCCTGGGCTGAGTTGGATGAAACCTTCGGCAACCGCTACGACGATCCCGAATCCCGCTACCGCGTTCTGTACGCCTCCTCGCAAAAGCTGGGGTGTTATTTGGAAACCTTGGCCCGCTTTCGCCCCGACCCCATGCTGGCCACCGAGTTAAATCAAATTGAAGGTGAAAACGATTTTTATCCGCTGGGGCAGGTGCCTGCGGAATGGTTCGGTGCGCGCCTGCTGGGAACCGCCGCTTTCTGGGGCGAATATGCGGAGGTTTGCGGAAACGAATGGCTCAGCCGCTTACGCTCGGAGTTGGGACCGCGTCTGTTGGCCCAGTTTGGAATTCACGACCTGGACCAGGCGGTGTTACAAGCGGGTGCTCCCCGCAAGCTTACACAAATGGTGTCGCGGGCCATATTCAATGCCGGCCTGGACGGCATTCGCTACCCTTCCAAATACGGCAGCGCCATCGAAAATTGGGCACTGTTCGAGCCTTTTAAGATTGAGGTGAGGCGTACGGGCCCGATCGCGTTGGATGATCCCGATTTGGCGCGGGCGCTGCAGCTGTTGCGACTCGCCATCGGGTGAGACGCAATTTGCCCGTCGGCAGGCGAGCTGCGCTCGTTCCGACAGCCGAGAGACTGCCCTGAGCGTGTCGAACAGGCGGCTGTCCCCACACGGATAATCGGAGCCTCCACCCATGCTAAACTCAATGTTTCACCGCACATCTGCCTTCTCCCATGGCTGAGACCATCAAAATCAAGCTGCCGGATGGCAGCGTGAAGGAAGAGCCCACGGGCGCTACCGCCCTCGACGTAGCCAGCCAGATCAGTCCGCGCTTGGCCTCGGCTGCCCTAGTGGCCAAATCCAACGGCGACCTGATTGACCTGACCAAGCCGCTGGATAAAGACACCGACCTGCGCATCCTCACCGAAAAGGACCAGGAGGCCCTCCAGGTTTACCGCCACTCCACCGCCCACCTGATGGCGGCGGCTGTGCTCGAGATTTTCCCGGAAACCAAGCTGGGCCATGGCCCGGCCACCGACACCGGCTTCTTCTACGATTTTTACCGGCCCACTCCTTTCACCCCGGAGGACCTGGAAAAAATCGAAAAGAAGATGCAGGAAATCGTTCAGCGCGACGAGCCTTACGCGCGCGAGTGGCTGCCCCGCGACCAGGGTTTGCAGGAGTTTCGCCAGGAAGGCGACTTCATGAAGTGCCACTTCATCGAGCAGTTCACCAAGCCCGATGAGAAAATTTCCATCTACCGCACCGGCAAGTTCACTGATTTCTGCCGCGGGCCGCACCTTCCCTCTACCGGCAAAATCAAGGCCTTCAAGCTGCTGAACATCGCCGGCGCCTACTGGCTGGGCGACGAAAAAAATCCCCAGCTGCAGCGCATCTACGGCACCGCCTTCTTCAGCAAAAAGGAGCTGGACGACTACCTGCACCAGCTCGAAGAACAGAAGAAACGCGACCACCGCGTGCTGGGCAAGCAGCTCGACCTGTTCTCCATTCAAGAGCTGGCCGGGCCGGGACTGATCTTCTGGCATCCCAAGGGCGGCATCATCCGCAAGACCATGGAAGACTGGATGCGCGACGAGTACCTCAAGCGCGGGTACTCCCTGGTGTACACCCCGCACGTGGCCCGCGTGGATTTGTGGAAGACCAGCGGCCACGAGGGCTACTACGCGCAGAACATGTTCACCCCCATGGAGCTCGATGATGCGGACTACCGCATCAAGCCCATGAACTGCCCCTTCCACATCCTGATTTACAAGGACCAGCTGCGCTCTTACCGCGACCTGCCGGTGCGCCTGGGCGAGCTGGGTACGGTCTACCGCTATGAGCGCTCCGGGGTGATGCACGGCCTGCTGCGCGTGCGCGGCTTTACCCAGGACGACGCCCACATTTTCTGCACGCCGGAACAGATCGAGGACGAGATTCTCGGTTGCCTGGATTTCGCGCTGGAAACTCTGCGCGCCTTCGGCTTCGAGCAGTACACCGCCGAGCTCTCCACCTGGGACCCCAAGGACCGCAAGAATTTCCTGGGCAGCGATGAGCAATGGGAGGGGGCCAACCGCTCGCTGGAAAACGCCCTCAAGCTGCGCAACATTCAGTACAAGATCATTCCCGGCGAGGCCGCGTTCTACGGCCCCAAGATTGATATGAAGCTGGTGGACGCAATCGGCCGCCTGTGGCAGCTCTCCACCATCCAGTTCGACTTCAACTTGCCGCAGCGCTTCGGCCTGGAATATGTGGGCGAAGATGGCCAGCGCCATCAGCCGGTGATGGTGCACCGGGCGCTATTCGGCTCAGTGGAGCGCTTCTTCGGCGTGCTGATCGAGCACTATGCGGGTGCGTTCCCCGTGTGGCTCTCGCCGGTGCAGACGGTGCTGATTCCCATCAGCGAACGCCATCACGAGTACGCGCAGAAAGTTGCGGACCAGCTCAAGGCCGCCGGTGTGCGCACGCACGTGGACGCGCGCAGCGAAAAGATGAACGCCAAGATCCGCGAGCACACCTTGCAAAAAGTCCCATTTCTGCTCGTAGTTGGGGATAAAGAAGCTGAAGCCGGCAAAGTGAGCGTTCGCAGCCGCGGCAAAGGCGATGAAGGCCAGGTGCCCGCTACGGACTTCCTCGCCCGCATTACCCGCCTGATTACCTCGAAATCTGCCACCCTGGATTAATACCTGTGCGGGCACAGCCGCTCTCGCCTTCGATGAACATGTGGGCACAGCCGCCCTCGGCTGTGCGGCCCTGCGCAGTCCGACTAAAAAGGGGCGGACGGCGCTCGCCCGGACAGGGGCGGCTTGCCCCTACACATTCATTTTTATCTTGAGGTTCTACTTTGCGTTCAGACCCACGCTGGCGCCGGTGGTCATATCCATGTACACGTAGGATTTCAGCACTTCGCGGAAGGCAGGCAGCGCCTCGCCCAGGGACTCCTTAGAACGGGAGCTCAGCACCAGCAGGCCCACTACTTCGGGCTCGTCCACATAGGCCACCAGCTCGTAAGAGCCCTGGTTCACGCCATAGAAGAAGCGCACCTTGGCCTGCTGGCTGTCGCCTGCGGGCAGATCGCGCGCTTCCACGACGTTCATTTTGGGAAAGCGCTGGCGAAAGCCGCTGAGATCGCTCGACATCAGCTGTTGCAGAGTCTGCCCGGGCTGCTTTTCAGCGATGTTGGGATAAATCACGCTCTCCGCCTGGTCCCAGCTGGAACCCTGCGGGTAGAGCACACAGCAAGTGCCCATCTTCTGGCCGGTAGCCCGGTCCAGCACCCAGCCTTTGGGTACGGAAATCATGAAGCCGCCGTGATCGGAATAGATGATGGCCGCATTCTGCTGAGCCGCAGCCGTGTTCGGCATCTTCAGTTGAGAACTGGAAAGGTTCGGCGCAACGGCGGTCGGCACCGTGGTATTTAACAGCAGGAAAGCCAACAGGCTCAGCAGCATGAATCTGGTCCTCGGGCGTGAAGCCCCGCCACTGATCCCTGGAGTGAAGCAATATTAGCCTTTGCCCCGTCCCGGCGAAAGGTTACCAAGGCAGCGGGACTGCGGGGTCCGCATTGCCGTGAAAGCCGCTTCAGATGGCACTTTCGTGCCCGTTACCGATTTTGAAACAGGCTAGTCTGACAGCTCAATTGTCCCGAGTCTGCTGGCATGCGTGGCAGTGAACGATTCACCCATGCAGTACCATGGAGGCGTGCACGACCTAAGGCAGCGCGTCTCCCGCTACCTTCGCGAACGGGACCTTCTCCGCGCCGGCGAGCGCGTGGGCATTGCTGTCTCCGGCGGGGCTGATTCGGTTGCGCTTTTGCGTTTACTGCTGGAGTTGCGCGATGAGCTGGGCGTAGTGCCTGCGGTGGTTCACGTGAATCACCAGATCCGTGGGGCGGAGGCTGATGCCGACCAGCATTTCGTTGCTGAACTGGCCGCGAAATATAACCTGCCGCTGCATGCCCTTTCCGCCGATACTCCGGCCCATGCTGCCGAGCACCACCTGGGCCTGGAAGCGGCCGCCCGGGAGCTGCGTTACGAGCACTTCCGGCGTTTACTGGCGGACGGAGTTCTGGACAAGGTTGCCACCGCCCACACGCTCGATGACCAGGCGGAAACCGTGCTGCTGAGGCTGGCCCGGGGCACGGGAGTTACCGGACTGGCGGGCATCTACCCCAGGTGGTCAATGGGCCGTGGTCAATGGGCCGTGCTTAACGGCCAGCCAGAGGCCAATGGTGAGCTATCCTTCGCGCGTCCAGGCGATCAAAGTTCATATCGAGCAACTGCTATCATCCGTCCCTTGCTGCAGACCCGCCGTCCCGAACTGCTGTCCTATCTGGAAAACCTGAAACAGCCATGGCGAGAGGACGCCAGCAACCGGGACCCGCGGTTTGCCCGCAATCGTGTTCGCCACAAAGTCCTGCCCTTGCTGGAGAGTGAACTGAACCTGCGGGTCCGGGAACTGCTGGCCGAAACCGCCGAAATCGCCCGCGCCGAGGAAGATTACTGGGCAGCCCAGGTCTCCCATTTTCTTCCGGAGGTCTGGACCCCAGCCAGCGCAGGCGGCCAGGGCCGCCTATACAGTACTCAACTTCACCGCTATCCCCTGGCTTTACAACGACGGCTGGTAAGGGCGGCGGCGGAATCACTTGGGCTGCCCCTGGAGTTCCGGCATGTGGAAGAAGTGCTGGCTCTGGCGCAGGCACCGCCGGGTAGAGAAAAACACGCCATGCTGCCGGAGGGCTGGCGCGTAGTGCGGCGCCGGGACGGGCTCCGCTTCGAGGCTCCAAGAACCAGCCAAGCAACTCAGAATCAAGACTTTGCCTACCCCCTCCCCCTGCCCGGCGAAGTCGCCGTGGCGGAGACGGGAACGGTTTTTCGGGCCATTGTGGGCCCGATTTCCCCGGAGCACACCAGGGAGGCTTACGACCCCGCCTGCCTGCCGGACCGGCTGCGGGTCCGCAACTGGCGTCCGGGAGACCGCTTTTGGCCGCAACATACGCGCGCCCCCAGAAAGGTGAAGGAACTGCTTCAGGAACACAAGATTCCCCTGCCCCAGCGCCATAGCTGGCCGGTGATCACCAGCGCGGCTTCGGGCCGGGAAGAAGTGATTTGGCTGCGCGGCTTTCCTCCGCCGGAGGTATTGCTGGTCCCCCCCGGGCGGGGGCGGGGCCTGATTATTCAGGAGTATGCTTTGCAGAACGCCCCACATCAGGCAGAATAACCCGAGTTCGGCTGCTAACCTTTGCGGCCGGAGAGCTTAGAGCACCTTGGCATCTGAAACCATCGCTGCCGTTCCCGCCCACCTGAAACCGGTGATCAGCGCCGAACAGATTCATAAGCGCGTGCGCGAAATGGGCCGCCAGATCAGCGATGATTACCGCGGCAAGACGGTACACGGGCTGGCGGTGCTGGAAAACGGCTTTATGTTCATGGCCGACCTGGTGCGTGCTCTGGACGTAGCAGTGATGTGCGAGTTCATCAAGCCCTTGTACCGGGACCGCATCCACGGCACCAGCACCAGCAAGGAGATTTTCTTCAGCCCGGAAATCGAGGTGCGCGGCCATCACGTGCTGCTGGTAGAGGGCCTGGTGCACTCCGGGGTAACCACGGATTTTCTGATGAACGGCCTGCGTTCCCGGGGGGCGGCCTCGGTACGCCTGGCTACCCTGCTAGACCGCCAAACGGCGCGCCGGGTGGCGCTGCAGCCCGACTATTTCGGCTTCCTGGTGGACGACAAATTTCTGCTCGGCTATGGTCTTGGTAACCCGCTGCTGGAACGCAACTTGCCGTATTTGGCGGCGGCTCAGCCGTAAGTGACCGAGGTCATTCAAATCGCGGGTCATAAGCGGCTGAACCGGGTTACAATGGAACAGCGTGAGTTATTGCTTCTATCCAAATCAGCGGTAGAGCATCTAATTCTTTGGAAGTGTGCGGCTTGACTGTCGCTTCCCGGGTGATTTTCGACCCTTCATTGGCTGATTAGGAGTTTTGCGTGAATTCAACCGTCAAAACGGTGGTGTTCTGGCTGGTCATCATCCTGTCCGGGGTGCTGTTGTGGCAGGTGGTTAAGGCGGGTGGCGCCGGGGCAAAGACCCAAGAGATTAATTTTTCCCAATTCTTGACGGATGTGGACCAGGGCAAGGTAGCTGAGGTCACCATCACCGGGGCGGAAGTGACCGGTAAGTACGAGAACAAGAGTCAGTTTCATACTACCGTTCCCACTAATTACCCGGACATGTATAAGACGTTGCGCGATCACAACGTCAGCATGATCGTGAAGGACGTGCAGAGCGGCAGCTGGCCCACCTGGCTGCTGAACCTGGCCCCCCTCATCCTGCTGGCGGCCTTGTGGTTCATCATGATCCGGCAGATGCAGACCGGAGGCAACAAGGCCCTGTCGTTCGGCAAGAGCCGTGCCCGCCTGCTCTCCATGCAGCAGAAGAAAGTCACGTTTAAAGACGTGGCCGGGGTAGATGAGGCCAAGGAGGAGCTGCGGGAGATTATCGAATTTCTGCGCGAGGCGCAGAAGTTCCAGAAGCTGGGCGGCCGCATTCCCAAAGGCGTGCTCCTGGTGGGCCCGCCGGGAACCGGCAAAACCCTGCTCGCCCGCGCGGTGGCCGGCGAGGCCAACGTTCCTTTCTTCTCGATTTCCGGCTCCGATTTTGTTGAGATGTTTGTCGGCGTAGGAGCCAGCCGGGTACGCGACCTGTTCGAACAGGGCAAAAAGAACGCCCCCTGCATCATCTTCATTGACGAAATTGACGCGGTCGGCCGCCATCGCGGGGCTGGCTTGGGCGGCGGCCACGACGAGCGCGAGCAGACCCTCAATCAGTTGCTGGTGGAGATGGACGGCTTCGAATCCAACGAAGGCGTGATCCTTATTGCCGCCACTAACCGTCCTGACGTGCTCGACCCTGCGCTGCTGCGCCCTGGCCGCTTTGACCGGCGCGTGGTGGTGCCCCGGCCGGATGTGCGCGGGCGGGAAGAGATTCTGCGCGTGCACACCCGCAAGATTCCTTTGTCCGACGACGTGGATCTTTCCATCCTGGCTCGCGGGACGCCCGGGTTCTCCGGCGCCGATTTGGCCAATATGGTCAATGAGGCTGCCCTGAACGCCGCCCGCCAGAACCGGAAGATGGTAATGATGTATGACTTTGAAGTGTCCAAGGACAAGGTGCTCATGGGCGCCGAGCGCAAGTCCATGCTGCTCTCCGATGAGGAGAAGAAGGTAACCGCCTACCATGAAGGTGGGCACGCCCTGGTGGCGGCGCTGCGTGCGCATGCTGACCCGCTGCACAAGGTGACCATCATCCCCCGGGGCATGGCGCTGGGCGTGACCATGCAGCTGCCCATTGACGACAAGCACACATACACCCGCGACTACCTGGAAACGCGCCTGGCCATCATGATGGGCGGACGCGTAGCCGAGGAACTGTTCCTCAGCACCATGACCACGGGCGCGGGCAACGACATTGAGCAGGCCACGGAACTGGCCCGCAAGATGGTGTGCGAGTTTGGAATGAGCAACCTGGGGCCGCTTACCTTCGGCAAGAAGGAGGAGCAAATCTTCCTGGGCCGCGAAATCGCCCAACACCGCGACTACAGCGAAGACACGGCCATCAAGATTGACCAGGAAGTGCGGCGCTTTGTGGATGAAGGCTACAAGTCCGCGGTGGACATCCTCTCTTCGCATCGTGACGCCCTGGAGCGCATAGCCAAGGCGCTGCTGGAGCGCGAGGTGCTGGATGCTCGTGAGATCCAGCTGATCATCGAGGGTAAGGAACTGCCGGTGAAGGTCACGCCGGCTCCGCCATCGGACGAGGGCGGCATGCAGAAGGTGCTCAAGCCTGAGCCCGGGCGTTCCGGCGTCACCAAGCCCGGCGAAAGACCAGCGCCAGCGTAAACCAGGTGTAAATTGCCAGTTCTCGGCAGGGCGGCCTGTTGGCCGCCCTAAGTTTTTGCCTCTGGTGGTTGTTGAATGACGGCGAATTTAGTCTGCATCTCACACAGATTTGAACTTCATCCTGAAATTTTCTTGAATGTCATCCTGAGCGCAGCCGGAGGATTCGTTCGCGAATCGTCCGGCGGAGTCGAAGGACCTGGCGTTCGCTTGCGCTCAATACACCTGGCTCAGGGAGTTCTCCAATAGAAATTCCTTCGTTCATTTCGGCGCTTCCCGGTGCGCAGAAGTCTTTCGACTCGGGCGTGCGCCATCGCTCAAGATGACATAAGCAGAGTGTGGCTGGACTAAGGCGAGCTGCGCTCGCCCGGAGAGCCAAGGTCGGATGTCCCCACGCAGACTTTGGGGGCGGCTGGCCCCACATATTGAATCGAGTAAGGTCGCATTTCGCGGGCTACAATCTCATCATGGCCGCCTCTGAAAAACCCAGCCTCCCCGCTGAACCGATCCTCGATTGGGAGCAATATGTTTCCGATTTTCAAAAAGCTGCGCACGATGCGGTGGATTGGGTAGCCGCCTACCTGCGCGATACCCGCCGCTATCCTGTGGTTCCCCAGGTAAAGCCGGGCGAACTGGTAGACGCGCTGCCCCGCTCCGTCCCCCAACAGGGTGAAAGCTTCGAAGCCATCCTGCGCGACTTCAACTCGCAGATTATTCCCGCGGTCACACACTGGAACCATCCCGGCTTCCTGGCCTACTTTGCCTGCAGCGGTTCCACGCCGGCGATCATTGCGGAAATGCTGGCGGCGGCGCTCAACACCAACGGCCTGCACTGGGACACCTCACCAGCTCTGGTGGAACTGGAGCAGGTGGCGCTGGGCTGGTTGCGCGACTGGATGGGCGTGCCGGCGGCCTGGTTCGGCATCATTTACGACACGGCTTCGACTTCAAGCTTTCATGCCATTTGCGCTGCGCGCGAGATGGCAGAGCCTGGGGCCCGCCTGGACGGTTCCGCTGGCAACTTGACGCTCTACACCTCCGAGCAGTCGCATTCGTCCATCGAGAAGGGCGCCATCGCGGCCGGAATCGGCCAGCGCAACGTGCGCAAGGTTCCAGTGGATGCTGAGTTCCGCATGAAGCCCGCGGCGCTGGCCTCTGCCATCGAGCAGGACCGCGCCGCCGGCAAGAAGCCCTTCTGCGTGGTGGCCACGGTGGGGACCACGTCCACTACCAGCGTAGATCCGGTGGCCGCGATCGCGGAGGTCACTGAGCGCCACGGACTGTGGCTGCACGTGGATGCTGCTTACGCCGGCGCCGCGGCCATCCTGCCCGAATACCGCCAGATTCTCGCGGGCATCGAGCACGCTCACTCCCTGGTGATAAATCCGCACAAATGGCTGTTCACCAACATTGACCTGAGCGCCTTCTATACCCGCCGCCCCGACATTCTGCGCCGCGCCTTCTCCCTGGTGCCCGAGTATCTGAGCCCGTCCGATGACCCACGCGCCGTGCACCTGATGGACTATGGCGTGCCCCTGGGACACCGCTTCCGCGCCCTCAAACTATGGTTCATCCTGCGCTATTTCGGGCGCGAGCGCCTGCAGCAGATTCTGCGCTCGCACATGGACTGGGCGCGGCGCATCGCCCGTGAAATTCGGGCGGACTCGCGTTTCGAAGTGGTCGCGCCGGTGCCGTTCTCCGTGGTCTGTTTCCGCCACAAGGGCTCGGATGACGAAAATCGCCGCATTTTCGAAAAGGTGAACGCCTCAGGAAAGTTCTTCATCTCCCACACCGAACTCAGCGGCCGCTACGTGCTGCGCTTCGCCATTGGCAACCTGGGCACTACCTGGGAAGATCTGCGGGGGGCGTGGGAAATGGTTCAGCAGGCAGCCGGGAGGCACTAGCCGGGAGTCAGCAAAGGACTGTTGTTGTCATGCTGAGTCCGGATGCGGCATGCCGAACCGCATCCGGACGAAGGACCTGCTTTGGTTTGAAAGGTCACCTATGCCAAAAAAGCAGGTCCTTCACTCCGGTTGAGTCAGCCCTTCAGCGCTTCCTGCAGCTTGCGCGACTTGGCCTCTACTCCCTGCGCCAGCTTCTGCTTGTGGGCGATGAGCTTGGTGGAAATTCCGGCGTCGCTCACGCCCAGAATTTGCGCCGCCAGAATGCCCGCGTTGGTGGCGCCCGGCTTGCCGATGGCGACCGTGGCCACAGGAATGCCCGCCGGCATCTGCACCGTGGCCAGCAGCGAGTCCATCCCCTGCAGAGAGGTGGAAGGAATAGGCACACCGATCACCGGCAGCGTGGTGTGGGCGGCGATCACGCCCGCCAGGTGCGCGGCGCCGCCCGCTCCGGCAATGATGACCCGAATCCCGCGCTCCGCCGCCTTGGAGGCGTATTCTGCGGTGCGCGCCGGCGAGCGGTGTGCCGAAGTCACGTCCATTTCATAGCCTATGCCGAACTCCTCCAGGGCCTTCGCCGCCTCGCGCATGATCTCCAGGTCGGAATCGCTGCCCATTACGATGGATACCAGTGTTTTGCCCGGCAAAGTTCTCTGCTCCTCTCGAGAAATGTGCTGTCTGGCTGACCAGCTTTCTGGCTGACTAGCTAGATAGCAGCCAGCTAGACAGCTAGTCGGCTTTTACTACCCGCGCCGCAATGTCCTTGCGGTAGTGCATACCTTCAAATCCGATGCCGGAAACAGCCGCATAGGCACGCTCCACGGCTTCGCCCAGCGTCTCCGCGCGCGCGGTCACGCCCAGCACTCGTCCGCCGGTGGTGTAATACGTACCATCCTGATAGCTGGTGCCCGCGTGGAATACCCTAACCCCGGCCTGCTGGGCAGCCTGTTCCAAGCCAACGATCTTTCTCCCGGCGGCAAAGGTCCCCGGATACCCTCCAGATGCCACAACCACGCACACGGCTGGCTGCGGTGACCACTTGAAATCGCCGTCGCTGATGCGGCCTTCGATGGCAGCCTCCATGGCTGAGACCAAGTCGCTCTCCAGGCGCATAAGGATGGGCTGGGTCTCGGGATCGCCGAAGCGGCAGTTGAACTCCAGCACCATGGGGCCGGTGGCAGTCATCATCAGGCCGCAATAGAGCACGCCGCGATACTCCATGCCCTCTGACTTCATACCCTCGACCACCGGGCGGGCAATGTGGGTCACCAGCCAGTCGCGCATCTGGGCGTCAATGATGTCGTCGGTGGAATAGGCGCCCATGCCGCCCGTGTTTGGGCCGGTATCGCCATCTCCGGCGCGCTTGTAATCCTGCGCCGCCACCAGCGGAGCCACGCGCTCGCCGTCGCTGACTACCAGGAAGGAAAGCTCCTCCCCTTTCAGGCACTCCTCGAGCACGACGCGGCTGCCGGCCTCGCCCAGCATCTTGCCGGAAAGCATGTCCACGGCCACAGCTGAAGCCTCTTCCCTGGTTTTGGCGATGACCACGCCCTTGCCCGCAGCCAGGCCGTCAGCCTTGACCACCACCGGAAGGTGAAAGTGCCCGAGCGCCTCTTTGAGTTCCGCCGGCGAAGCGCAAACCGCGTAGTGGGGGGTGGGAATGCGATGGCGCTGCATGAATTCCTTGGCGAAGGTCTTGCTCGCTTCCAGGCGGGCGGCCGCGCGCGTGGGCCCGAAGGTTCGCCAGCCGAGTTTAGTGAACTCATCCACCACACCCAGACTCAGAGGCAGCTCCGGACCTACGACGGTGAGGTCGGGCTGCACCCGCTTCGCCGCTTCCACCAGCGACTCCAGAGACTTCATATCCGCCGGCAGGCATTGCGCTTCCTGGCAAATGCCGCCGTTGCCGGGCGCGCAATAGATCCTGGAGACACGCGGGGATTGGCGCAGTTTCCATACCAGCGCATGCTCGCGCCCGCCGCCGCCGATGACCAGAATCTTCATTGCCGCTACCCGGAACAATCAGGTTAGGGGCGAGCGGAGTTGCTGTCAAACATCGCTGCGCGGTCCTGGCTGGAAGGGCAGGCGAACAACTCATGGCTGGAGGACTGACGACTCTCACCTTGCCCCTCCCTTGACCTTATGTAAACTGTCTCTATCCATGGAGGCGAGCCCTTCAAGCCAGGGGGAAAGCGCGCGCCCACGCTCCAAGTGGCTGCCCTACTTTCGCCGCGCTGAAATCTGGTCCTATTTTGGCCCGGCGTTTGTTGCCAGCATCGCCTACATTGACCCGGGCAATTTCGCCACCAACATCCAGGGCGGCACAGAGTTCGGCTACACCCTGCTGTGGGTGCTGCTGTGGTCAAATGCCATGGCCATTCTCATTCAGTTCCTGGCCGCCAAGCTGGGGATCGCCACTGGCAGGACGCTGCCGCAGAAC
>Ga0310811_10009088_pt1 | contig 12812 bp, 13 predicted proteins | sample YCmetagenome_FD_207642 | JGI IMG/M metagenome (GOLD analysis project Ga0310811, IMG submission 207642) | Soil microbial communities from experimental microcosm in Duke University, North Carolina, United States - YC | ecosystem: Engineered > Artificial ecosystem > Soil microcosm > Unclassified ...
GTGGACCTCGACGGGCCAGGCGTAGGCGCGCGGGCGGCGGTTGGCGAGCGCCGGCAGCTCGCGGCGCATGCGCGCCTGCGCGTCGAGGTCGAGGTCGGCGCAGATGTGGCCCTCGCTGTCGGCCGCGCGCGCGAGGACGAGCCCCCAGGGGTCGACGATCATCGACCGCCCGCCGGAGCGCAGACCGGGCTCGTGCTCGCCGATCTGGTTGGCGGCCACGACGAAGGCCTGGTCCTCGATCGCCCGCGCGCGCAGGAGGACCTCCCAGTGGTCGCGCGTCGTCGGCACGGTGAAGGCGGCGGGCACGGCGAACACGCGCGCGCCGCGGATCGCGAGGATGCGGTAGAGCTCCGGAAAGCGGATGTCGTAACAGATGCTCAGGCCGAGCTCGACGCCGCCGGCCGCGCTGCTGACGACGAGCTCGTCGCCCGCCTCCTCGTGCTCGGACTCGCGGTAGACCGCGCCCTCGACGACGACGTCGAACATGTGGACCTTGCGGTACGCCGCCCGGATCTCGCCGTCCGGACCGACGTGCACCGAGGTGTTGCGCAGCCTCGCCTCGCCCGCGGCGCGCTCGGAGATCGAGCCCGCGACGAGGTCGATGCCGAGCTCGCGCGCGAGCGCGCGCGCCCACGCGATCGCGGGCCCGTCGAGCGGCTGCGCCCCCGCCTGCAGCGCCGCGCCGTGTCCGAGCGCGCTCCACTTCTCCGGCAGGACGACGAGCTGCGCCCCGTCGCCCGCGGCGGCACGCGTGAAGCGGTCGGCGCGCTCCAGGTTGCGATCGAAGTCCGCGGTCGAGTTCAGCTGGACGGCGGCGGCGCGCATGGCTCGGGCTGGGGGATTGACTGGTCAGTCAACCTTGTGGATGCTACCCCCATGCGCGGCCCGGGCCTCTCCTCGCTGCCGCTGCGCTGGGACGCGGGGTCGCCACCGCCCGGCCTGCCCGTCGCGATCCCGCCGGCGCGCATGGCCCCGCTGCGCGGCGGCCGGCCGCTGAAGCGCTGGCGCTACGTCGCGGCCTTCGCCGACGAGCTCATGCTCTGCGCGGCGAGCGCGGCGGTCGGCCCGGGGCGCAGCTCGTGGTGGGCCGTCTGGGACCGGCGGCGCGGGATCCTCGCCGAGCACACGCGCACGATCGGGCCCGGGCTCGTGCGCTTCGGCGCCGGCGGCCGCGTCCGCGTCGCCGACCGCGGCGTGACGATCGACATCACGATCGAGGAGGGCGGCGGCGTCGAGAGCCTCAACGCCCACGGCGCGCAGGCCGTCTGGACGCGCAAGCAGGCCGCGCGGCCGTTTCACGGCCGCGTCGTGCTCGCGGGCCGGACGATCGAGCTCGCGGGGCTTGCGGTCGTCGACGACACCGCGGGCTACCACGCGCGCGAGACCGAGTGGTGGTGGTCGGCGGGCGTCGGCCACGACGCCGGCGGCGCGCCCGTCGGCTGGAACCTCGTCACCGGCGTCAACGACGGCCCGGCGGCGAGCGAGCGCTCGGTCTGGGCGGGCGGACGCGCCCGCGAGGTCGGGCCGGTCGTCTTCGCGGCGGGCCTCGACGGCGTCTCGTTCAGCGAGGGCGGGGCGCTGACGTTCGAATCCGAGGCCGTTCGCGCCCGCCGGGACCACATGGTTGTCGTCCGGAGCGACTATCGTCAACCCTTCGGGAGATTCTCAGGGTCGCTTCCCGGGGTAGGACGGGTTGACGGCGGCCTCGGGGTGATGGAACACCACATCGCGCGCTGGTGAAGGTTGTTGTTGTTGGTGTGACAGGCAGGGGCACTCAAACGGCAGGGGAGAACCACATGAAGCTTCGAACGCCCAGTCCGGCGCTCGTCATCTCGATCATCTCGCTGTGCGTCGCACTCGGCGGTTCCGCGTACGCGGCCACACAGATCACGAGCAAGCAGATCAAGAACGGCACGGTCCAGAACATCGACGTCAAGAAGGGCACGCTGCAGTCGTCGTCGTTCTCGGCCGGCGTGCAGAACCTCCTGAAGGCGAAGTCCGGCAACACGGCGTCCAGCACGGCGGGCGGCCACGTCGCCTACGAGGCCGTGCGCAAGGCCGGGCCCGAGAACGTGCCGGCCAACACGATCGTGACCGCCGCGACGATGACGGTGCCCGCGGGCGCGTACGTCATCACGGCGAACACCGTCATGACGGCGTTCACCGGGTCGACGAACCCGCTCGAGGCGCTGTTCGGCACGAACGGGTCGCTCACCGGCACGTGCACGCTCGACGCCGGCGGCGTCATGGACACGTCGCTGCAGACGATCGCCGTCAACGACCGCCAGACCCCGGCGACGCTCGGCATGCAGGAGACGCGCACCGTCGGCGCCCCGATGGACGTCAAGCTCAACTGCTCGGCCACGATCCCGTGGCGCCTGTCGGAGACGTCGATCATCGCCACGAAGGTCGACAGCATCACGCTGACCCAGCCGACCGGCTGAGCACCAGCCCAGCCGTGCCCTCGGCGGTCGCGACCGACACCGTGTCGCGACCGCCGAGCCTGCGTGGACGCCGCTACAGGCGGCAGACGCGCGCGGGGTGCGGCGCCTGCAGGACGTAGGCCGCGGCCAGGGCGTCGCGCCGCGGGTGCAGCTCGACCGCCTGCCCCGGCGGCAGCGACAGCAGCCCGACCATGACCCACTGGTCGCCGAACCGCCGCGCACGCAGCGTCAGCCGCTGCGCAGGGCCGGCCTGGACGCGTAGGCCGGACGCGGGCACCGGCCCCTCGCCGCCGGCCCATGGGCGCACGCAGCGCCCCGGCGCGCTCGCCGCGGGCCCGAGCGCCAGGCCGCCGGCGCGCACGAGCGTGTCGTCGGCGAAGTTGCGTGCCGTCGCGGGCGCGCGCGGCAGCTGGGCCGCCGTGTAGGCCGGGTCGCCCTTCAGGGCGTCGATCGCATCGAACCACGGCCCGGCGAGCAGGAACGGCGCCGCGCGCGGCGCGATCTCGAAGTCGGGGGCGACGCGGTCGCGCCCGAGCAGCTCGACGGCGGCGAGCGAGCCGCGCATGTCCTCCGAGCGCTCGAGGAAGATGCCGCGCCCCTCGCGGAAGGCGAGCTTGTTGTCCTTGGACAGCGAGACGAGCGCGAGGAAGATCACAACCCACGGCACCCAGGCCCGCACGCGCCAGCCGCGGGCGGCCTCGACGAGCAGGAGCAGGAGGAAGACGAGCCCGACCGTGAGGTAGCGCGACGACGACGCCGGCGCGATGTCGTGGCGCGAGAGCCCGCTCAGGCCGTAGAACGTCACGAGCACCGTGGCGAGCGCCGCCATCCGGACGCGCCCCGCCCGCGGCACGCGGAACGCGCGGTAGGCGAGGACGACGAGCAGCAGGATCAGCAGGTCCTGACCGGGCTCGATCTGGCGCTCGCCGATCAGCGCGCCGGCGGCATGGCCGGCCGCCGTCCAGGCCCAGATGACGCTCAGCGCGATCTCGTCGGTGCTCGCGCGCGTGACGCCGTAGAAGAGGTACCAGACGAGATACAGCGCGAACGGGACGCCGACGACCCACAGGCGCCGCCGCCCCTCGGCGGTCAGCAGCAGCTCGACCGCGACGCCGATGAGGACCGGGATCCCCATCCCGGACGAGGCGAGCGCGACGGCCATGAGCACGGCGAGCGTGCGGTCCGACCGCCGGTCGGCGGGCCGGTCGAGCACCGCGAAGGCGGCGACGCCGGCGACGATCGAGAGCATCTGCCCGGCCTGCCCCGGGATGAGGAAGTTCTCGTACGCCAGGCCGCAGACCATCGCGAACGCGGCGACGCCGACGCCGACGCCGGCGCCGAGCCGGCGCCGCGCGACGACGAACAGCAGCGCGCCGAGGGCGACCTGCAGCAGGACGAGCGGCACCATCATCAGCGGCTGGTCGTCGAGCCCGCCGATGCGCAGCAGGCCGAGGAACACGCTCAGCAGCAGGACCGACAGGTGCTCGTTGTGCGGCTCCAGCAGCGACGGTGCGCCCGGGCCGCGGCGCTCGGTCACGACGATCCACTCGTCGAGGTTGAAGGTCAGCCCGCGCGCGAGGTGGAACATGAACGCCGCCGTCCCGGCGAGCAGGACGAACAGCGCGAGCTGCCAGAGCAGATCGCCGCGGCGGCCGGTCGGGAACGGTGCTTTCGGCGCGGGCTCGGGCGGGTCGACCGCGTCGGTCTCGGGTCGCAGTGTCGCGCTCATGCTCCGCGGGCACGGTAGTCGATGCCGCGCCGCTCGCCGCCATCCGATGGGACGGTTGCCGGCGCGACCCGTCACCATCGTGGCCAATGCCGCTGCCGATCGTCACCGCGCGCCTCGTGATGCGCCCCTACGAGCTGGGCGATCTCGCCGACCTGCACACCGTGCTCTACAACGACGACGCGGCGATGGCGCTGCTCGGCGGCCCGCGCGAGCTCGTCGCCACGCGCGCGGCGCTCGAGCGCTCGATCCGCCAGCAGCGCATCGACGGCTACTCCTTCTGGCCCGTCATCGAGCGCGCGACGGGCAAGCTCGTCGGCGAGGCCGGGCTCTTCCCGCTGGCCCCCGGCGGCCCCGACATCTCGCTGGGCTACGCCTTCGGCGCCGCGCACTGGGGCCGCGGCTACGCGACGGAGGCGGCGCGCGCCGTGCTCGCCGAGGCCTTCGGCCCGCTCGGCCTGACGCGCGTCGTCGCGATCACGCGCGAGGCGAACACCGGCTCGCGCAACGTCCTGCGCAAGCTCGGCTTCAGCATGCAGGGCGTGCGCCACGTCTGGGGCGCCGAGCAGCTGTACTTCGTCCTCGAGCGCGATGGCTACGACGGCGACTACGACGTGACGTAGTCAGCGGCGGCGCTGGCGGCGCAGCTCGGCGCGCAGCGCCTTGGAGTGCATCGCGCCGATGAGCTCGCGCAGCGGCTCGGCGCCGGAGGAGATGATCTGCACCGCGCGCTCGGGCGCGACCTCGCCGGCGAGCCGGTCCAGCAGCAGGCGCACCTCCTCCTCGACGAGCGGGGCGAGGGCGTCGCGGTAGCGCAGCGTGTCGTAGACCGTGAAGCCGAGCGTCTCGTCGTAGCCGCCGGCGCGAAAGCGGCTGATGGCCTTGATGATCGCGACGTCATCGGCGTCGTAGCCGCGGCTCGTCGGCGACAGCACCTCGAGCTCCTCGAGGCGATCGAGGACGTTGGCCGGCACGTCGAAGCGCTCGCGCGCCGCGGTGTGGCTGATGCGCTCGCTGTCCTGCGCCGCCGCGGCCCGCTCGAGGATCCGGTCCTCGAGCTCGACGAGCGCGAGCATCCGGTCGGGGTCGGCCTCGATGACGCCGCGGATGAGCTTCAGCGGCATGAAGCGCTCCTCCTGCAGGCGCTTGATGAGCTTGACGCGCCCGACGAGCTCGGGCGCGTACCAGGCCATGTTGCGCGACGTGCGGACGATCGCGTCGTCGGGGCCGAGCAGGCCCTCGCGCAGGTAGTGCTTGATCGTGCCCGCGCTGACGCCCGACTGCGCGGCGAGCTCGCTCATCTTCAGCAGGCCGTTGCGGCTCATGCGCGAAACGGCTCCATGCCGTGGGCCGCGAGGCGCCCGCCGACGGCGCCGCAGTCGAGCAGCGCGTCGATGCGGGCGTCGTCGTAGCCGGCCGCGCGCAGGACGTCGCGGGTGTGCTCGCCGAGCTCGGGGCCCGGCAGCCGGTTGCAGTCCGCCGGCGTGCGCGAGAGCTTCACCGGCGCGCCGAGCAGCCGGACGGGCGCGGCGGCGCCGGGCTGGTCGAGCCCGACGACCATCCCGCGCGCGCGGACGAGCTCGGAGTCGAGGGCCTCGTCGAGCCCGAGCACGGGCTCCAGGCAGCACTCGTGCTCGGCGGCGAAGGCCTCCCACTCGGCGCGCGTGCGGGCGGCGAAGATCGCCTCGACCTCGGCGTGCGCGTCGCTGCCGGGCGCGGCGTACTGCGCGTCGACGAGATCCTCGCGGCCGACGCCCGCACACCACGCGGCCCAGAACTTCGGCTCCAGCGCGCCGAGCGTCACCCAGCCATCGGCGCAGGCGTAGGGCCGATAGCAGGCGAGCGCGCCGGCGAGCTCGAGCTCGCCGCGGACGGGCGCCGCGCCCTCGGCGAGGTAGCGCGCCGCGACCATCGCCAGCCAGGACAGCGCGCCGTCGGCCATCGACACGTCGACGACCTGCCCCTCCCCCGTGCGCTCGGCCGCGCGCAGCGCGGCGAGGATGCCGAACGCCGCCATCAGCGCGCCGCCGCCGAGGTCGGCGATCTGGCCCGCGGCCTGGACCGGCGCGCCACCGCGCTCGCCGGTGAGTCCGAGCAGGCCGACGAGCCCGAGGTAGTTCATGTCGTGACCCGCGCGGTCGCGCAGCGGCCCGTCCTGGCCGTAGCCCGTGATCGCGCAGTAGACGATCTTCGGGTTCGCGGCCCGCAGCGCCTCGTAGCCGACGCCGAGGCGGTCGAGCACGCCCGGGCGGAAGGACTCCAGCACGACGTCGTGCTCGCGCACGAGGTCGAGCAGGACCGCGCGGCCCGCCTCGTGCTTGAGGTCGATCCGGATCGAGCGCTTGTTGCGGTTCAGCGCGAGGAACAGCGCCGAGCTCGCGCTGACGGCGGCGCCCTGCACCGCCGGCGGCGCCCAGCGGATGTAGTCGCCCATCCCCGTGTCCTCGACCTTCAGGACGTCGGCGCCGTGGTCGGCGAGCAGCAGCGAGCAGAAGCCGCCGGGCAGCAGGCGGCTGAGGTCGAGGACGCGGACGCCTTCCAACGCTCCGGCTGGAGTGCTCCGCGGGGCATCCGGCCCCGCGTTCTGAGCCCGGTGTTCGGCGTCCGACCTCACGAGATCCCCAGCATCTCCCGCGCCTCGGCGACCGTCGCCGCGCGCCGCCCGGCGTCCTCGGTCATCCGCCGCGCCCGCGCGACGAGCTCGCCGTTGGAGCGCGCCATCGTGCCGTCGGGGAGGTAGAGGTTGTCCTCCAGGCCGACGCGGATCGACCCGCCGAGCGCCAGCGCGGCCGCGACGAGCGTCCACTGCACGCGCGAGATCCCGACGACGCCCCAGTGCGCGCCGGCAGGGATATTGTCGACCATCGCCGCGAGGTTGCGCGCGGTCGGCGGCGCGCCGCCGGTGACGCCCATGACGCAGTCGACGTGCAGCGGCGCGCGCAGGACGCCCATGTCGAGCAGCGGATGCAGCGAGCCGACGTGGCCGAGGTCGAAGCACTCGTGCTCGGGCCGGATGCCGAGCTCGTTCATCGCCTCCAGGAGCTCGACGATCTCGTCGAACGGGTTGGCGAACACCGTCTGGAAGACGAACGCCCTGCGCGAGGACGAGTACTTCGCGTAGTTCATCGAGCCCATGTTCAGCGCGGCGACGTCGGGGCGCAGCTCGCGCAGGTAGGCGATCCGCTTGGCGAGCGGCACGCCGACGGCGCCCGTCGAGTAGTTGACGATCACGTCGTCGTCGCCGAGCTCGGCGCGGATCGCGTCCGTGATCGCGCGGAAGTCCTCGACCTCGTAGGACGGCGTGCCGTCGGGCCGGCGCGCGTGGATGTGGATCATCACGCCGCCCTCGTCGACGATCCGCCGCGCCTCGGCGGCGTACTCCTCCGGCGTGTAGGGGATCGCCGGGCACTGCGCGCGGTTGGCGAGCACGCCGGAGATCGCGCAGGTGATGATGACGGGGGCGTCGAGACTCACGAAAGCGGTGGGCGCGATGAGTAGGACGCGCTACTTCTCACTTTGGACCTCGCTGCGCCGCACGTCAAACGGCTGGCCCATAGCCTGGCGCGATGAGCGACGAACACCGTCCCGCTCGCCAGGCTCGAAGCACGGGCGATGACCGCTCCGCCTTCGATCGCTTCGTCGAGGCCGTCTACCTGAAGGTCAGCCGCCCGTCGTTCTTCATCGTCTGCGCGGCCATCATCATCGTCTGGCTCCTCAGCGTGCCGCTGTGGACCGACCTCAAGGCTTGGCAGTACGTCATCCACACGGTGACGAGCGTCATCACGCTGCTCCTGCTCGCCCTGCTCGAGAACGCCGGACGCCGCAGCGAGGAGGCCTCGCAGGAGAAGCTCAACGTCATCGCCGAGGCGCTCGCCGCGCTGATGGAGTCGCGCGCGGCGGATGACCCGAAGCTCGCGGACGCGGCACGGCGGCTCGGCGAGGCCGTCGGGCTCGAGGAGCGCCACTGACGGTCAGGCCGGCGTGCCGACGGGCCAGCTGCGCGCGCCGAGCTCGCGCGAGACGCCGCGCGCCGCCTCCGCGACCGCCGCGATCGTCGCCTTCGACGGCGCCCGCGGCAGGATGCGATCGGTGTCCCCCACGACGCCGATCGCGCCGACGACATGGCCGGCGTGATCGAAGATCGGTGCCGCGATGCTCGACTCGCCGAGCACCGCCTCGTCGCGCTCGCGCGCGTGCGAGCGCTCGCGCGTGGCCTGCAGGTCGGCGCGCAGCGCCTTCGCCGAGAGCGTCCGCGCTGTGAGCTTCGGCAGCTCGCCGGCGAGCAGCTCCTCGAGCGCCGCCGGCGGGCGGTAGGCGAGGATCGCCTTGCCGAGCGCGCTGGCGTGCGCCGGCAGCTGGGCGCCGACCTCGAGGATCTGCAGGCTCGAGTCGGGCCGGAAGACGTGGTGGACGACGACCGCCGAGGCGCCGTGAAGGACGCCGACGCGGACCGCCGCGTCGGCCTTCGTCGCCAGCCGCTCGGCGTGGACGATCGAGCGGCCGCGCAGCTCGTTGAGGTCGAGGTAGGAGATGCCGAGCTGCAGCAGCCCGGCGCCGAGCTGGTACTTGTCGGAGTCGCGGTCCTGCTCGACGAGGCCGTGCGCCTGCAACGTCTGCAGCAGCCCGTGCACCGTCGGCCGGGTCATGCCGAGGCGGTCGGCGAGCTCGCTGACGCCGAGCCGCCGCGGGCCGCTGGCGAGCACCTTGAGGATGCGGGCCGCGCGGTCGACGGACTGGATCGTCTTCCCGGTCGCCCTCGGCTCGTTCACGCGCTCCCCTGTTTCGACGTTTCGTGGATTCGGCATTGTCGAATCGCCTTCGATGTATTAGACTACCCGACAGTTCTGCACAACGTATGACAGGAGCAGGCGTGGTCGGAATCGTCGTCGTGTCGCACAGCCCGGAGCTCGCCGACGGGGTCGTCGCGCTGGCGGGCGAGCTCGCCGGGCCGCAGGTCCGCATGGAGGCCGTCGGCGGCGGCCCGGACGGCCGCCTCGGCACCGACGGCGAGCGCGTGCGGACCGCGATCCGCAGCGTCGACAGCGGCGACGGCGTGATCCTGCTCGGCGATCTCGGCAGCGCGATCCTGACGATCAAGCACGTGCTCGAGAGCCGCGCGAACAACCACGCCCGGCTCGTCGACGCGCCGCTCGTCGAGGGCGCCGTCGCCGCCGCCGTCATGGCGTCGGCCGGCTGCACGCTGGACGAGGTCGCCCGCTCCGCCGAGGAGGCCCGTGATGCCCGCAAGCTCTGAAGTCGTCCTGCCCCCCGGCGTCGACCTGCACGCCCGCCCGGCGGCCGAGTTCGTCCGCACGGCGATGGGCTTCGAGGCCAGCATCGTGATCGCGCTCGGCGAGCGCGAGGCGAACGCCAAGAGCCTGCTGTCGGTCCTCGGCCTCGGCGCCAAGGCCGGCTCGGCGCTCTCGCTACGCGCCGACGGCGGAGACGCGGTCCCCGCGGTCGAGGCCCTGCGCGGCTGCGTCGCCGGCCTGCACTAGCGCCTCGACGGCGCTCGCGTCGACGGCATCCAGCGCGCGCTCTGCCAGCGCCGCGGCGCGCGCGCGGTCGATCCCGCGGATCCATGCGCGCACGGCGCCGACGCGTGCGGCGCCGGCGCTCAGCTCGTCGACGCCGAGACCGACGAGGAGCGGCACGATGCGCGGATCGGACGCGGCCTCGCCGCAGACCTCGACGGTGCGCCCCGCGGCGTGCGCCGCCCGCACGGTGCGCGCGACGAGCGCGAGCACGCGCGGGTCGTGGGCCCGCGCGCGGCCGGCGCCGAAGCGGTCCTCGCCGAGCGTCGCCGCCGTGAGGTCGTTCGTCCCGATCGAGAGGAAGTCGGCGCGGCCGGCGAGGTCGAAGACGGCCGCCGCGGCAGCCGGCGTCTCGATCATCGCGCCGAGCGGCGGGACCGGCAGCCCGGTGGCGGCCGCGGCGTCGTGCAGCAGCGCGGCGGCGGCCTCGAGCTCGCGCGCGCTCTCGACCATCGGCAGCAGGACGCGCAGGCGGCAGCCGCGGCCGGCCTCGAGCACGGCGCGCAGCTGCGCGGCGAGCGCATCGGGCGAGCGCAGGAGCAGCTGCAGGCCGCGCTCGCGCGCGCCGGCGAGGAACGGCGGGGTCTTGTCGGCGCCGAAGTCCAGCACGCGGACGGTCGCGACCTGGCCGCGGAGCGCACCGAGCACGGGCGCGAGCGCGCGCCGGTGCTCGTCGGCGGTCGGCCAGGCGGCGGCGTCGAGGAAGGCCAGCTCGGTGCGGACGAGGCCCGCGCCGTCGGCGCCGTAGCCGAGCGCGACCTCGACCTCGGCGGCGCTCGCGACGTTCGCGAGCACGGCGACGTCGTGCCCGTCGCGCGTGCGCGCGGCGCGGCCGCGGTCGGCGATCCAGCGGCGGTGGTCGCGCGCGCGCGCCTCGGCGGCGCGGCGCGCCTGCGCGGCGCGGCTGGCGCTCGGCTCGAGGACGGCCGTCCCGGCGTCGCCGTCGAGGACGATCGTGCCGGTCGCCGCGAGGATCGCCGGCCCGAGGCCGACGACCATCGGGAGCCCGAGCGAGCGCGCGACGATCGCGGCGTGCGCGCTGACGCTCCCGTGCGCGAGCGCGATGCCGCGGACACCGGCGCCGAGCTCCGCGACGTCCGCCGGGCCGAGGTCGTCGGCGACGAGGATCGCGTCGCCCTCGGCGTCGTCTGCGGTGGTCGCGGCGGCCGGGGCGGCGAGGCGGGCGGCGCGACGCCCGACGCTGCGCACGTCGTCGGCGCGGGCGGCGAGGTTCGCGTCGTCGATCGCCGCGATCAGCGCGGCCTGCGCGTCGGCCGCCTCCACGAGGGCGGCGGCCGCGGGGAGGCCCGCGACGGTGCGCCGCAGGACCTCGTCGCGCAGCGCCGGATCGCCGGCGATCAGCACGGCGGTCTCGACGAGCTCGGCCTCCGCTGCGCGGCCCGCGCCGCCCAGGCGCGCCGCGAGGGTCGCGAGCTCGGCGGCGGCGGCCGCGAGGGCGGCGGCGGCGCGCAGGCCCTCCTGCCCGCGGTCGACCATCGGCACCGCTGCGAGCCCGACGGCCGCGGGACTCGCCGGCCGGGCGGCGCCGACCGCCACACCGGGCGACGCCGCCGAGCCGCCGAGCATCCGCTCGGCCATCAGCGCACCTGGCAGACGGCGCGCTCGAGCGCGCGCATGACGAGCGCCGCCGACGTCGCGCCGGGGTCCTGGTGGCCGATCGAGCGCTCGCCGAGGTAGGAGGCGCGGCCCTTGCGGGCCTGCAGCGGGATCGTCGCGCGCGCGCCGTCCTCGGCCGCGACGGCCGCGGCGGCGAGCGCGACCTCGAGCGCCTGTCCCGCCGCGAGGCCGGCCCGCAGCGCGGCGACCGCCGGGACCAGCGCGTCGACCATCGTCTTGTCGTGCAGCGCCGCGGCGCCGAGCTCGACGACGCCGGCGATCGCCGCATCCAGCGCGCCCACGAGCTCCTCGGCGCCGACGGTCGGTGCGTCCCCGAGCGCGCGCCCGGCGCGCCGGAACGCCGTGCCCCAGAGCGGACCGCTGGCGCCGCCGACGGAGGACACCAGCGTCTTGCCGGCGATCGTCAGGAGCTTTCCGGGCGCCAGCCCGCCGTTCTGCACGGCGAGCGCCTTCGTCACGGCCTCGAAGCCGCGGTTCATGTTGATCCCGTGGTCGCCGTCGCCGATCGCGGCGTCGAGCTGGGTCAGGTGGTCACGCTCGGCGCGGACCGCCGCGGCGATCTCGCCCATCCATGCGGTGACGGTGGTGGAGTCCACGGCGGTCTGCATCCGAGTTTCCATCGCGTGCGTCACGCTCCCCAGCGGAGCGCCGGCGTGTGCACCGGAGCATCCCACAGCGCCGTGAGCTCGGGATCGAGTTCGAGCACGGTCAGCGACGCGCCGGCCATCTCCAGCGACGTGATGTAGCTGCCGACGAGCCGGCGGACGGGGTTGACGCCCGCCGCCCGCAGCGCCTGCTCGATCTCCCCGTACAGGAGGTAGAGCTCGATCTGCGGCGTGCCGCCCATGCCGTTGACGAACGCCAGCACGTCGGCGCCGGGCTGCGGCTGCAGGTCGCTCAGCACGGCCTCGACCATGAGCTCGGCGATCTCGTGCGCCGAGCCGATCGGCGCGCGGCGCCGGCCGGGCTCGCCGTGGATGCCGATGCCGACCTCCATCTGGCCGTCGGGCAGGTCGAACATCGGCTGTCCGGAGGCGGGCGGCGTGCACGACGACAGCGCCACGCCGAACGAGCGCGCGCGGTCGTTGACGCGCCGCGCGACGTGCGTCACGGCGTCCAGCGCGTCGCCGCGCTCCGCGGCGGCGCCGGCGATCTTCTCCAGCAGCACCGTCGCGCCGACGCCACGGCGCCCGGCGGTGTAGAGCGAGTCCTGCACCGCCACGTCGTCGTCGACGAGCACGGACTCGACGCTGATCCCCTCGTCGGCGGCGTCCTCGGCCGCGAGCTTGAAGTTCATGACGTCGCCCGTGTAGTTCTTGACGATGTGGATCACGCCGGCGCCACCGTCGACGGCCTTCGTCGCGGCGAGCATCTGGTCGGGGACCGGCGAGGTGAAGACCTCGCCGGGGCACGCGGCGTCGAGCATCCCGCGCCCGACGAAGCCGCCGTGCAGCGGCTCGTGGCCGGAGC
>Ga0310811_10009089_pt1 | contig 12811 bp, 14 predicted proteins | sample YCmetagenome_FD_207642 | JGI IMG/M metagenome (GOLD analysis project Ga0310811, IMG submission 207642) | Soil microbial communities from experimental microcosm in Duke University, North Carolina, United States - YC | ecosystem: Engineered > Artificial ecosystem > Soil microcosm > Unclassified ...
AAGGATTAATGAGAGGGCGAGATGCCCGCGGTCCTCTGAGCATGACTATGAGCGGGCGGGATCCTTCGACAAGCTCAGGACAGGCGCCCTCGGACCCAGGAAGATCAGATGCCGAGCAGCGCCGCGGCGGCGATGGCGAAGCCGTTGTTGACCATATGCGCCGCCAGCGACGGCCACAGCGATCCGGTGCGCCAGCGCAGCCAGCCGAACCACAGGCCGAGCGGCAGGACGAGGATGATGTGGGCGAGCTCGACATGGGCGGCGGCGAAGGCCAGCGAGCTCGCGATCCAGGCGACCAGGCTGCCCCAGCGGTAGGCCACCCAGCCATACAGGATGCCGTGGAACAGCAGCTCCTCGACCAGTGGCGCCAGCCCCGCCAGCACCAGCAGGCTCGCCGTGAACAGGCCAGGATCGCGCGCAATGTCGACGGCCTGCTTCATGCCCTGCGGGTCGAGGCCGAATTGGCTGACGGCGACCGACAGCACCAGCGTGGCGACCGTGCCGAGCACGATCGGTCGCCAGCCGACCGGCCGAAAGCCGAGCGCCGGGACGGCCTGGCGACCGGCCGGCGCCACGGCGATGACCGCCGCCAGCAGGGCGGCGATAAAGAAGGCGGCGATGACCGCCAGCGTGCCGCGATCGCGGGCCAACCAGACTGCCGGCATCACCAGAAGCGGCAGGGCGACCATGCAAATCACCACCGACCATCCGCGGATGGTTGGATTTTCTCTTGTAATCAATGAGTTACCCTGATCCGCCAAGCCTTTTGACTCCGTGCCCGGCAGGCCTTATACCGCGCGCGTTCAATCGGTCGTGCCGATTTCTCGGTTCCCCCGTCGGGGAGCTCCGCTGATCCGCGAAGGTTCGCGCATCGGCGCGCTCTGCGTTTGGGCAATCGAACTGGAATTTGGGCCAATCGGCATTTGGGCGAACGGAAGACGAAATGTTCGAAGGTCTGAGCAAACGTCTGGGCAGTGTTTTCGACCGTCTCCGCGGGCGCGGTGCGCTGTCGGAGGCCGACGTCGACGCGGCTCTGCGCGAGGTCAGGACGGCGCTGCTGGAAGCCGACGTCGCCCTGCCTGTGGTGCGCCAGTTCATCGACTCGGTGCGGCCCAAGGCGGTCGGCACCGACGTCATTCGCTCGGTCACGCCCGGCCAGATGGTGGTCAAGATCGTCAACGATCACCTGGTCGAGATGCTGGGCGGCACGGTCACCGACCTCGATCTCAGCGCCGTGCCGCCGGTCGTCATCCTGATGGTCGGCCTGCAGGGCTCGGGCAAGACCACGTCGAGCGCCAAGATCGCCTATCGCCTGACCCAGGGCCCGCAGGGCATGGCCGCCGAGATGTTCGGCGGCACGTTCTCGACCAAGCGGCGCGTGCTGATGGCCTCGCTCGACACCCGCCGACCGGCGGCGCAGCACCAGCTCGCCGTGCTCGGCGAGCAGACCGGCGTGCCGACCCTGCCGATCGTGCCGCTGGAGATGCCGCTCGCGATCACGCGGCGGGCGATGGAGGTGGCGCGGCGCGAAGGCTACGACGTCCTGATCCTCGACACCGCCGGCCGGCTCTCGATCAACGAAGAGCTGATGAAGGAAGTGGCCGACATCAGCGCGCTCGCCCAGCCCAAGGAAACCCTGCTGGTCGCCGACGCCATGACCGGCCAGGACGCCGTCAACGTCGCGAAGGCATTCAACGAGCGGCTGGCCGTCACCGGCATCGTGCTGACCCGCGTCGACGGCGACGCGCGCGGCGGCGCGGCGCTGTCGATGCGCGCCGTCACCGGCCGGCCGGTCAAGCTGATCGGCGTCGGTGAGAAGTTCGACGCGCTGGAGCCGTTCCATCCCGACCGCATCGCCAGCCGCATCCTAGGCATGGGCGACATCGTCTCGCTGGTCGAGCGCGCCGCCGAGACGATCGACAAGGAGGATGCCGAGAAGCTCGCGGCCAAGGTTCGCAAGGGTCAGTTCGACATGGACGACCTGCTGAACCAGCTGCGCCAGCTGCGCAAGATGGGCGGCCTGCAGGGGCTGATGGGCATGCTGCCGGGCGCCATGCAAGCCAAGGCGGCGATGTCGAAAGCCAAGATCGACGAGACCCAGCTCAAGCGCCAGGAGGCGATCATCCTGTCGATGACGCCCAAGGAACGGCGCTATCCCGACCTGATCCATGCCTCGCGCAAGAAGCGCATCGCCAAGGGGGCGGGCATGCAGGTCCAGGACGTCAACAAGCTCCTCAAGCAGCACGCCGAGATGCTCAAGATGATGAAGCGGGTGAACAAGCTCGGCGACAAGGGATTCATGCGCAGCCTCGGCGGAATGACTCCGCCGCCCGGTTTTCCGCGCTGAAGGCAAACGACACATCAACCGAGACCTTACGAAACGACCAGAGAGGATTTGAAGGAATGCTAGCGATTCGCATGACCCGGCATGGCGCCAAGAAGCGGCCGTTCTTCCACATCGTGCTGGCCGATTCGCGCAGCCCGCGCGACGGCCGCTTCATCGAGAAGCTGGGTACCTACAACCCGCTGCTGCCGCGCGAGCACGAGCAGCGCGTCACGCTCGACAAGGAACGCATCGCCCATTGGCTGAAGGTCGGTGCGCAGCCGTCGGACCGTGTCGCCAAGTTCCTCGCCCAGGCCGAATTGATGACGCCGCGCGAGCGCCGCGAGCAGAGCAAGAAGCCGCTGCCGCGCGCCAAGGCGCAGGAGCGCCTGAAGGCGGCAGCCGCGGCAGCCGAAAAGGAGGCTGCCGCAAGCTGATGCGGCGGGACCTGATGGGGCGGGGCGATGGCTGAGGGCCGCATCCTGCTGGGCGTCGTCACGGCGCCACACGGCGTGCGCGGCCTGGTCCGCATCAGGAGCTACACCGAGGAACCGATGGCGATCGCCAGCTATGGCCCGCTGTCGGACGAGACGGGGCGTAAACTGTACCGGGTCGAGGCACTGAGCACCGTAAAGGGCGCGGTGCTGGCCCGGATCGAGGGCGTAGCCGATCGAACGGCGGCCGAGGCGATACGTGGATTGCGGCTCTATGCGGAGCGCAGCGTCTTGCCGGCCCCGGACGACGGCGAGTGGTACGAGGCGGACCTGATCGGTCTCGCCGCGGTCGGCCGGGATGGCCGGGATTGGGGTAAGGTGATCGCCTTCCACGATTTCGGCGCCGGGTCGACGATGGAGGTGTCGGGTGGCGTGGCGTCGCGTGGTTCGGTGATGTTGCCGTTCAACGACGATGCGGTGCCCGAGATCGACATTGCAGGTGGCAGGGTCGTGGTCGATCCGCCGGCCGGCGTGCTGGCAGGCGGTGCAGAGAAGGAGGCGGAGGACTAATGTGTGGCGCGCGACGGCGCTGACGCTCTTCCCGGAGATGTTTCCGGGTCCGCTGGGCGAGAGCTTGGCCGGCAAAGCCCTCAGGGAGGGCCTGTGGGAGTTGCAGGCGGTCGATATCCGGGGCTACGCCAAGGATCGCCATGGCACGGTCGACGATGCGCCGTTCGGCGGCGGCGCCGGCATGGTGATGAAGCCCGACGTGCTGTCGGCGGCGCTCGAGGCGGTGTCGGCGAGGCCGGGCCTGGCGGAGGCACCCAAGGTGCTGCTGTCGCCGCGCGGCGTGCCGTTCGATCAGGCGCGCGGGCGCAAGCTGGCGGCGGGGCCGGGCGTGGTGTTGGTGTGCGGACGGTTCGAGGGCGTCGACGAGCGTGTCATCGAGGCTCACGCGTTGGAGGAGATTTCGGTCGGCGATTTCGTGCTTTCGGGCGGCGAGATCGCGGCCATGGCGGTGATGGATTGCTGCGTGCGGTTGTTGCCCGGGGTGATGGGCGAGCCGCTCTCGGCGAGCGAGGAGAGTTTCGAGGACGGCTTGCTGGAGTATCCGCACTACACGCGACCCGCGACATGGATGGGCCCTGATGGGATCGAGCGGCGCGTGCCGGAGATCCTGGTGTCGGGGCATCACGGGCGGGTGGCCGAATGGCGGACCAGGCAGAGAGAAGAGATTACGCGCCGCCGGCGGCCCGACCTGTGGGCCCGCCGATCGGCGCAGGGAAACGAACTGAAGTGATGAAAGGACGGATGCCATGAACATTCTCGATACGCTGGGCCAGGCGACGATGGACAGGATCGTCGCGGAGCGGCCGGTGCCCCGGTTCGAGCCGGGCGACACGCTGCGCGTGCACGTCAAGGTGCAGGAAGGCAACCGCGAACGCATCCAGGTGTTCGAGGGCCTGTGCATCGGCCGCAAGAACGCCGGCGTGAACTCCTCGTTCACGGTGCGCAAGATCAGCTTCAACGAAGGCGTCGAGCGCGTCTTCCCGCTGTACAGCCCGGGCGTCTGGGAGATCGAGGTCGTGCGCAAGGGCGTCGTGCGCCGCGCCAAGCTCTACTACCTGCGCGATCTGCGCGGCAAGGCGAGCCGCATCGCCGAGGACGTCGAGGCCCAGCGCCAGCTGATCGCCGAGCAGGCCGAGGAGGAGGCGAAGCGGCCGCGGCGCGAGAAGCTCAAGAAGGAAAAGCCCCGGGGCGATGGCTCCGTGCGCGCCGCCAAGGGCGGCGGCAGGAAGTAGGCCCGCCATGGCGACCCGCAAGAAGGCGGCCCCGCCGCCCGTTCCTCCGCCGCCGCGCACCCTGTTCGAGAAGATCTGGGATGCCCATGTCGTCGACCGCCAGGACGACGGCACCTGCGTGATCTATATCGATCGTCACCTGGTGCACGAGGTGACGAGCCCGCAGGCCTTCGAGGGCCTGCGCATGGCTGGTCGTTCGGTGCGGCGCCCCGAGGCCACCATCGCGGTGGCCGACCACAACACGCCGACCACCGATTTCAGCGCCGGCATCACCGACGAGGAATCGCGCATCCAGGTCGAGACGCTCGAGAAGAACGTCGTCGATTTCGGCGTGCCGTATTTCGGGCTCGACGATCCGCGGCGCGGCATCGTGCACGTGATCGGCCCCGAGCAGGGCCTGACCCTGCCCGGCATGACAATCGTGTGCGGCGACAGCCACACCTCCACCCACGGCGCGTTCGGCGCGCTGGCCTTCGGCATCGGCACCTCGGAGGTCGAGCATGTGCTCGCCACCCAGACACTGATCCAGCGGCCGGCCAAGAGCATGCGCGTCGCGGTCGAGGGCAGCCTGCCGCTCGGCGTCACCGCCAAGGACGTGATCCTCGCCATCATCGGCAAGCTCGGCACCGCCGGCGGCACCGGCTACGTGATCGAATATGCCGGCCGCGCCATCCGCGAGCTGACGATGGAAGGCCGCATGACGGTCTGCAACATGTCGATCGAGGCAGGCGCTCGCGCCGGCCTGATCGCGCCGGACGAGACGACCTTCAAGTACCTGCAGGGCCGGCCCTATGCGCCCAAGGGCGGCGCCTGGGATCTGGCGCTCAGCCAGTGGCGTCGCCTGCCGAGCGACAAGGGCGCGACGTTCGACACCCAGCTCGAGCTCTTGGGCTCGGACATCCCGCCGATGGTCACCTGGGGCACCAGCCCGCAGGATGCGTTGCCGATCACCGACGTGATCCCCGACCCAGCCAACGCGCCGGACGAGAACCGTCGCGAGGCGTGGGCGCGCTCGCTCGCCTACATGGACCTGAAGCCGGGCACCCGGCTGGTCGACGTGCCGATCGACCGCGTGTTCATCGGCTCGTGCACCAACGGCCGCATCGAGGACCTGCGCGCCGCCGCCGAGATCGCGCGCGGCCGCAAGGTGGCGGCCAGCGTGTCGGCGATGGTCGTGCCGGGCTCCGGCCTGGTGAAGGCCGAGGCCGAGAAAGAAGGCCTCGACAAGATCTTCATCGAGGCCGGCTTCGAATGGCGCCTGCAGGGCTGCTCGATGTGCCTGGCCATGAACGCCGACCGGCTCGAACCCGGCCAGCGCTGCGCCTCGACCTCGAACCGCAACTTCGAAGGCCGCCAGGGCCGTGGCGGTCGCACCCACCTGGTGAGCCCGGCAATGGCCGCCGCGGCGGCGATCAGGGGCACGCTGGCCGACGTCCGCGACTTCCAGTAGGCCCAATACAAGGAATAGTGGTAACATGCCGGGACGGTACAATGCGGTACCGTCCATCGAACTCTTGGGGAGTTCGACATGGCATCCGTTCCGACGGCGGCTCCCCCGCCTCCGCCAACTTCCGATATTGCCAGGATGATGCAGTAGGATGCCGCCAAGCAATCGGCCGGCATCGCTTGGTCGCCTGCTGCTTGCGGCGATGGCTGCCGCGAGTTGTGCCTCTGCGAAACGCTCGCAAGGTCTGACCACGCGTGCTAGGATTGAGCATCCGATCTGCACAAAGAGAGGGCCATGGCGAGCGTTCCGAACTCCAGCTCTGCCGCTCCCCCGCCACCGGTGTGGGATGCTCGTGCGAGCACACCGACGCAAGTCGGCTACGGCGGGTTCTGGATCCGCTTCGTCGCCTACCTCATCGATGGCGTCGTGCTGTCCATTGCCGGCACCATCGTGGGCTTCATTCTCGGCTTCGGGATTGCGGTCAGTCGCACCGGCGACGCCAAAACGGCGGAATTCCTCGGCTACGGGGTCGGCATCCTGCTCGGCTGGCTCTATTTCGCGCTGATGGAGAGCTCGGCGCGCGGAGCGACCCTGGGCAAGATGGCAATGGGCCTCCGGGTGGTGACCAACGAGGGCCAGCGGCTCAGCTTCGCGAACGCGACGGGGCGCTACTTCGCCAAGTTCATCTCCGCCATCATCCTGCTCATCGGGTTCATCATGATCGGCTTCACCGAGCGCAAGCGCGGGCTGCACGACATGATAGCCAGCACCTTGGTGATCAAGGTCCGCTGACCCGGCAGGCGCCTCGCCGGGGCGCTTGACCGACCGGCCAAAAGCCCGTTTATTCCGGGCGTCTCGCGAGGGAAATCCCATGGAAAAATTCACCACGCTGCGCGGCGTCGCAGCGCCGCTGCCAATGGTCAATGTCGACACCGACATGATCATCCCGAAGAACTACCTGAAGACCATCAAGCGCACCGGCCTCAAGGACGGGCTGTTCGCCGAGATGCGCTGGACCGCGGATGGCCAGAAGAAGGACTTCGTGCTCGACCAGCCGGCCTACCAGAACGCCAAGATCCTCGTCGCCGGCCCGAATTTCGGCTGCGGCTCGAGCCGTGAGCACGCGCCATGGGCGCTGCTCGATTTCGGCATCCGCTGCATCATCTCCGAGGATTTCGCCGACATCTTCTACAACAACTGCTTCAAGAACGGCATTCTGCCGATCAAGGTCTCCAAGGAGATCATCGCCAAGCTGATGGACGACGCGAGCCGCGGCTCCAACGCCATCATCGAGATCGACCTCGAGAAGCAGGAGATCAAGGGCCCCGACGGCGGCACGGTCCGCTTCGAGATCGATGCGTTCCGCAAGCACTGCCTGCTGAACGGCCTCGACGATATCGGGCTCACCATGGAGAAGAAATCGGAGATCGACGACTTCGAGGCGCGCCAGAAGGAAGCGCAGCCCTGGCTGCACGCGGCAAGCTGAGACCGGACACCCGAGAGAACAAGACAATGGCGTCAAATCGCAATCTGCTGGTGCTGCCCGGCGACGGCATCGGCCCCGAAGTCATGAACGAAGTGCGCAAGATCATCGCCTGGATGGGCAGGAAGCGCGCCGTCGGCTTCGACATCCAGGAAGACGTCGTGGGCGGCGCCGCCCTCGACAAGCACGGAATTCCCCTCGCTGACGCCACCATGAAGACCGCGCTCGAGGCCGATGCCGTGCTGTTCGGCTCGGTCGGCGGCCCGAAATGGGACAATGTCGAGTTCAACAAGAAGCCGGAACGCGGCCTCCTGCGCCTGCGCAAGGAAATGGACCTGTTCGCCAACCTGCGCCCGGCCAAGGTGTTCGACGCCCTGATCGACGCGAGCTCGCTCAAGCCCGAGATCGTCAAGGGTCTCGACATCATGATCATTCGCGAGCTGACCGGCGGCGTCTATTTCGGCGAGCCGCGCGGCGTCTCGACGCTGCCCAACGGCGAGCGCGAGGCGATCGACACCCAGCGCTACAAGACCAGCGAGATCCGCCGTGTCTGCGCCGTTGCCTTCGAGCTGGCGCGCAAGCGGCGCAACAAGGTCTGCTCCTCGGAGAAGGCCAACGTCATGCACACCGGCGTGCTGTGGCGCGACGAGGCGACCAAGCTGCACAAGGAGCAGTATGCCGACGTCGAGCTGCAGCACATGTACGCCGACGCGCTCGCCATGCAGCTTCTGCGCTCGCCCGGCCAGTTCGACGTCATCGTCACCGACAACCTGTTCGGCGACATCCTGTCGGACGAGGCGTCGATGCTGACCGGTTCGCTCGGCATGCTGCCTTCGGCCTCGCTCGGTGCGCCCGATGCGACCGGCCGGCGCAAGGCGCTGTACGAGCCGATCCACGGCAGCGCGCCCGACATCGCCGGCAAGGGCCTGGCCAACCCGCTGGCCGAGACGCTCAGCTACGCCATGATGCTGCGCTACTCGTTCGATCTCGGAAACGAGGCCGACCTGGTCGAGACGGCGGTCGAGAACGTGCTCGCGGCGGGCTACCGCACCGCCGACCTGCTGGGCGGCGGCAAGGCGGACGGCGTCAAGAAGGTCGGCACCCAGGAAATGGGCGACGCCATCGTCAAGGAGCTCGACCGGTTGGCGTAGGTCTTCTCAGCAGACCGCGGGCGTCAACGGCGCGGTAATCCGCGCCGAGCCCGCTCTTCCTCATGAGCGGGCGGGACGCCCGCGGTAATCCGCGCCGAGCCCGCTCTTCCTCATGAGCAGGCGGGACGCCCGCGGTCCAGAAGACAAGACGTCACTTCTCCGCATCGATCGCGCCGTCGACGGCGGCCGCGAACTTCGCCATGTCGCTCGGCGCGATGTCGGCGACGGCGCGCAGGTCGAAGCCGCCGCGGCGCCAGCGCGCGAGGGCGAAGCCGTTGCGCTGGCTGAAATCTGGTGCCTCGTTGGCGCCGACGGCCGGCCAGACGGTCAAGGTGATGCGATGCTGGTTGCGGCGATAGACCAGCACCGCCGCCTTGCGGCCGTCGACGACGTCGATGCGCCCTCCCAGCAGCGGGAAGCCGGCGGCCGTGAGATCGTGCACCGGCGGCGAATAATCGATGCGCCCGGCGTACCACGGCTTCACCGTGTGTCGATCCGACGACGCCACGTCGACGGCATGCTCGCTCATCGCCACGCGGACATAGCCCGCCAGCAGCTCATCGACCTCGCGATTGCCCTGGCCGACCAGCCCGCCGCCCAGCCAGCCGATCCCGACGGCCAGCAGCAGGCTCGCGGCCATTGCCGTCCAGCGTAGCGCCTGACGCCGCTCGTTACCGCTCGCCCTGACCTCGCGCTCGACGCGGCGGCGCAGGAGTTCCGGCGCCGGCTCCACCGGAAGCTCGCGCAACAGGGCACTCAACGAACGCGCCGCGTCGACTCGCCGCCGGCATTCCGGACAGACCGTGAGCGCCTGCTCGAAGGCGGCACTCTCGCTCACCGACAACTCCCCGTCGACGTAGGCGTCGACCATGATCTCACAGGTCGGGCAATCCATGGCCCCTCCTTCCCAGTCGGCTGCCGAGCTCGACGGCCAACCTTTCGCGTGCGCGCGCCAGACGCGACATGACAGTGCCGACCGGCACGTCGATCACGGCCGCGATCTGCTTGTAGGAAAGATCCTCGATCTCGCGCAGGACGAGGATCTCGCGGGCGTCGACCGGCAGGGCGGCCAGCGCCGCCGCGACCTGGCGCCGGCGGTCGCCGGCCAGGGCGCTCTGCTCCGGATCAGGACCGTCGGCCGGCCGGTCCTCGGCCTCTTCGAGCGGCCGGTCGGTGGATCCGTTGCGCGCACGCAGGTCGCTCCAGGTGTTGCGCACGATGCGCAGCAGCCATGGCCTCGCCGCCTCGCCGCGAAACGCATGGAAATAGCGCAGAGCACGCAACATGGCCTCCTGGGCCACATCCTGCGCCAGCACCGGATCACGGCTCAGCCAGCGCGCGAAACCGTAGGCCGCGTCCAGATGAGGCAGAACGATGACGCGAAACCGCGCCGCCGTGCCGTCATCTGAATCCGGCGCTTTCGACATGCCGCCCATAGGACAGGATTACCGGTGACCAGTCGATCTTATTCCCGTCGGAATAATCCTGGAGGGGGTTCGGTATTGGCCTCAGTGACCCAGGAGGCACCCATGGTCGATCGTCGTGAATTCCTGAAACTGGCCGGCGTGGCCGGCGTAACCTTCACCGCCGGGCTGTTCCCGGGCCGGCAGGTCGGCGCCCAGGCCGGCTCGGACTTCCATTTCGTACAGTTCTCCGACACCCATTGGGGGTACAAGGGCCCGGCCAATCCAGACGCCGAGCACACGCTCGAGAAGGCGGTGGCAACGGTGAACGGCCTCGCCAAGCAGCCGGACTTCATCGTTTTCACCGGTGATCTCACGCACACGACCGACGATGCGACGGAGCGCCGCGCGCGCATGAAGCGGTTCCGCGAGATCGTCTCGGCGCTGAGCGTCAAGGATGTGCGCTTCATGCCGGGCGAGCACGATGCGTCTCTCGACAAGGGCGAGGCCTACAAGGAGTTCTTCGGGGCGACGCACTACACGTTCGACCACAAGGGCGTGCACTTCATCGCCTTGGACAACGTCTCCGACCCGGCCGCCAAGCTGGGCGACGAGCAGCTCGCCTGGCTGGCCGCCGACCTCAAGCAGCGCAAGCCGGACGATCGAATCATCGTCATGACCCATCGCCCGCTGTTCGATCTGCAGCCGCAATGGGACTGGACAACGGCCGACGGCGCCAAGGCAATCGAGCTCCTGATGCCGTTCAAGAACGTCGTGGTGTTCTACGGTCACATCCACCAGGAGCATCACCAGATGACGGGCCATATCGCCCATCATGCAGCCAACTCACTGATCTTCGCGCTGCCGGCGCCGGGCTCGCAGCCCAAGCGGGCGCCGCTTGCCTATGATGCAGCCACGCCTGGCAAGGGGCTGGGCACACGCGACGTGACAGTGGGCGACAAGGTCGGACTGCTCGAGCTGCCGGTCACCAAGAGCTGAACCCATGCACCGCAGAGCATTGGTCGCGCTGCTGCTCGGCAGCGCGGTGGGCGGGGCTGCGCGCCTCGCCGCCGATGGGCCGGCCGAGATCCGCATCAGCGCCAAGAAGTTCGAGTATCACCCCAACAAGGTTGCGACCAAGCTCGGTCGACCGATCGTCCTGGTGCTGACCTCGGAAGATCGCATCCACGGATTCAAGATGCCGGATCTCGGCATCCGCACCGATATCGTTCCGGGACAGGAGACCCGGGTGCCGCTGACCCCCGACAAGGCCGGAAGCTTCACATTCTTCTGCGATGTCTTCTGCGGCGACGGCCACGAGGACATGGACGGGATCCTCGTGGTCGAAGCCTAGAGCTTCACCAGATTGTCATCCCGAGCGCGGCGAGGGATCTTTAGAGCAAGAGGAAAGATCCCTCGCTTACGCCGCTTGCTTCGCAAGCGCCTTTCTCGGGATGACAGAATCTTGTGGCGAAGCCGCTACTTCAGCAACGAACCCAGCACGCCGCGCAAGAACGATCCGCCGTCCTTGAGCACGGCCCTGGTCGCTTCGCGCACGATGACGTTGGTCACGGTGCGCGTCGCGGTCTTGGCGATCGTCGTGCCGATCGAATCGGTGCGCGATGTCGGCGTCCGGGCAGGCGGCGGCGATGCCGGGCCCTGAGCCTCACGCAGCCGCGGTCGGCGCCGCGGCTCGGTCGGTGCGGGCGCTTCGGTCTGCGGCACGTGCGTGCGTCCCCATGGGCCGGACGATGACGGCGCCTCGGATGCAGGCGGCGGCGTTGCGTCGTACTGACCGCGCCGCCCCGGCTGGCTGGCCGGCGGCTCTTCCTCGTGACTCACCTGGCCACCGGTCGCACGGCCGGTCAGCACCTCGTAGGCCGATTCGCGGTCGACCACGCGGTCGTACTTGCCGGCGAGCGGGCTCGACTTGATGACCGCAGCGCGCTCGGCCTCGCTTGCTGGACCGATCCGAGCGCGCGGCGGCGCGACCAGGCATCGTTCGACCGGCTCGGGCACGCCCTTGGCATCGAGAAAAGAGACCAGCGCTTCTCCGACGCCCAGCTCTTGGATGACTTCCGCGGCATTGAACTTCTTGTTGGGCCGGAACGTCTCGGCCGCCGTCCTGACCGCCTTCTGGTCCTTGGGCGTGAAAGCGCGCAAGGCGTGCTGGACGCGGTTGCCGAGCTGGCCCAGCACCGAGTCCGGAACGTCGAGCGGATTCTGGGTGATGAAATAGACGCCGACGCCTTTCGACCGGATGAGCCGCACCACCTGCTCTATCTTGTCGACCAGCGCCTTCGGCGCGTCATCGAACAAGAGATGTGCCTCGTCGAAGAAGAACACGAATTTCGGCCGGTCGACATCGCCGACCTCGGGCATGACCTCGAACAGCTCCGACAGCAGCCACAGCAGGAAGGTGGCGTAGAGCCTGGGGCTCTGCATCAGCCGGTCGGCGGCGAGAACGTTGAGGTAACCCGCCCCTGACGGGTCGCGGCCGATCATGTCCTTGAGGTCGAGCGCCGGCTCGCCGAAGAAACGCTCGCCACCCTGCTGCTCGAGCGTCAGCAGGGCCCGCTGGATGATGCCGACGGTCTGCTTGCTGACATTGCCGTAGCGCGTGGTGAGCGAGCCGGCATTCTCCGCCGTCCATTGCAGCACGCTCTGCAGATCCTTGAAGTCGAGCAGCAGCAGGCCTTGCTCGTCGGCGACCTTGAAGACGATGTTCAGCACGCCTTCCTGGGTGGCATTGAGCTGGAGCAGCCGCG
>Ga0310811_10009090_pt1 | contig 12810 bp, 9 predicted proteins | sample YCmetagenome_FD_207642 | JGI IMG/M metagenome (GOLD analysis project Ga0310811, IMG submission 207642) | Soil microbial communities from experimental microcosm in Duke University, North Carolina, United States - YC | ecosystem: Engineered > Artificial ecosystem > Soil microcosm > Unclassified ...
CATCCGGACAATGCTGCTCCAATGAGCTTCCGACCCCGCATCTCACCACACCCCCTTTTCGTCCCCTTGCGCCGCCCCCATAGTGTCGGCTCCCCCAGCGAGGCCTCCTCCGTGTCCATACCCAGTGCCGTCAAGAGCACCCCGATCCAGGGCCGCCAGCAGCTTGCCGACTACCTCGCCGCCGGCGAGAAGCCGCGCGAGGCGTGGCGCATCGGCACCGAGCACGAGAAGTTCGGCTTCCGCACCGACGACCTGCGCCCGCCCACGTTCGAGGGCGAACGCGGCATCAAGCTGCTGCTGGAAACCATCGCCACCCGCTACGGCTGGGACGTGGCGCGCGAAGGCGAGAACCCGGTGGCGCTGTCGCGCGACAAGGCCTCGATCACGCTGGAGCCGGCCGGCCAGCTGGAGTTGTCCGGCGCGCCGCTGGAAACCATCCATCAGACCTGCTGCGAGGTGAACTCGCACCTGGAGGAAGTCCGCTCGGTCGCCGACGGCATGGGCCTGGGCTTCCTCGGCATGGGCTTCCAGCCGAAGTGGCGCCGCGACGAGATGCCGTGGATGCCGAAGGGCCGCTACAAGATCATGCGCGAGTACATGCCCAAGGTCGGCTCGCTCGGCCTGGACATGATGACGCGCACCTGCACGGTGCAGGTGAACCTGGATTTCTCGTCCGAAGCGGACATGATCAAGAAGTTCCGCGTCGGCCTCGCGCTGCAGCCGATCGCCACCGCGCTGTTCGCCGATTCGCCGTTCACCGAGGGACGTCCAAACGGCTATCTGTCGTACCGTTCGCACATCTGGACCGACACCGACCCGGGCCGCACCGGCATGCTCGACTTCGTGTTCGCCGACGGCTTCGGCTACGAGCGCTACGTCGACTACATCCTCGACGTGCCGATGTATTTCAGCTACCAGGACGGCAAGTACATCGATCTTGCCGGGCAGGACTTCAAGCGTTTCCTGGCGGGCGAGCTGCCCGCGCTGCCTGGCGTCCACGCGACCATGAAGGACTTCGCCGACCACCTCACCACCGCCTTCCCCGAGGTGCGCCTGAAGCAGTACCTGGAGATGCGCGGTGCCGACGGCGGCCCGTGGAACCGGCTGTGCGCGCTGCCCGCGTTCTGGGTCGGCCTGCTCTACGACCAGCAGGCGCTGGACGCCGCGTGGGACCTGGTCAAGGACTTCAGCCGCGAGGAACGCCACACGCTGCGCGACGGCGTGCCGAAGCACGCGCTGAAGTTGCCGTTCCGCGGCGGCAGCGTGCGCGATCTCGCCGAGGAAGCGCTGAAGATCGCCGGCCACGGCCTGAAACGCCGCGCCCGCCTCAACCGCCACGGCGCCGACGAGAGCGTCTTCCTCGAACCGCTGGTCGAGATCGTGCAGGCCAACCAGACCCCGGCCGAACGCAAGCTGGAACTGTTCCATGGCGCGTGGAACGGCAGCGTGGATCCGGTGTTCCGCGAGTTCGCGTACTGAGTTTCAGGCTGGAAGCAAACCAGGCTTTTGATCCCTCTCCTGCTCGCAGGGGAGGGTTGGGGTGGTGTCGCTCTTGATGGATGCGTTCGATACCTCCGCACATCCCATCAGAAGGAAGCCTGTTTCACCACTGACCACGCCACCGATTCACCCGCCCGCATCGGCTTGCAGGTGGATCCGGCCAGCGGATATTCGTCCGGCACGATCCATGGCGTGCGTTCGAGCGCGATGCGATCCTGGTTGCGCGGCAGGCGGTAGAAGTCGGCACCATGGAAGCTGGCGAACGCTTCCAGCCGATCCAGTCGGCCCGCCTGCTCGAACGCCTCGGCGTACAGCTCCAGCGCCGCATGGGCCGTATAGAGTCCTGCACACCCGCAGGCCGATTCCTTCGCTTCGCGCGGATGCGGCGCGCTGTCCGTGCCGAGGAAGAAGTGCGGGTCGCCGCTGGTTGCCGCCTGCAGCAGGGCGGCGCGGTGCGTCTCGCGCTTGAGGATCGGCGCGCAGTAGTTGTGCGGGCGGATGCCACCCTCGAACAGCGCGTTGCGGTTGAGCAGCAGATGATGCGCGGTGATCGTGGCCGCCACGTTGGCTGGCGCCTCGCGCACGAATTCGACCGCATCGCGGGTGGTGATGTGCTCCAGCACCATGCGCAGCGCCGGAAACCGTTCACGCAGCGGCAGCAGGTGACGTTCGATGAAGACGCGTTCGCGATCGAAGATGTCGACGTCCGGACCGGTGACCTCGCCGTGCAGCAGCAGCGGCAGTTCGTGCTTCTGCATCGCTTCGAGCACGGCATGCACGCGCGACAGCTCGCGCACGCCGGAGTCGGAATTGGTGGTGGCACCGGCCGGGTAGTACTTCACCGCAAACACGCTGCCGCTTGCCTTGGCGCGGGCGATTTCCGCGACCGGCGTGTTCTCGGTGAGATACAGCGTCATCAGCGGCTGGAAGCGCGAGCCTGCCGGCAGGCTCGCGAGAATCCTCCGGCGATAGTCTTCGGCCTGCGCCACCGTCGTCACCGGCGGCTTCAGGTTCGGCATCACGATCGCGCGCGCAAATCGCTGCGCGGTATGGCCGATCACCGAGGCCAGCGCATCGCCGTCGCGAAGATGCAGGTGCCAGTCGTCGGGACGGGTGATTTCAAGGCGCGTGGATGCCATGGATTCCGGGCTCGGGTGCGGGCAGAGGTGACAATGGTATCGCGCAAGCGCGAGGCGGACCTGCGCTGCGTGCGGTCATCATTCGAACAAGAGCTTCCTGAACTCGCCCGATGAACCTGGAAACAAAGCTCAAGTGCAGAACTTTCACCGTCCTGCGGCGCACGAAAGCTCTTGTTTCTGCGACGCATGTCGGGCCACATCACGATATCGCGAGCGTCGATTTCAGCAGGCTGGCATTGGAGTTCGCGCCGTCCACCCTCATCTAGCCTGCTTCATCCACACGGGAAGTTCCCATGCCACTGGTTCGCATCTCGCTCCGCCGCGGCAAGTCGTCCGCCCACATCGCCGCCCTGCGCAACGGCATCTACCAGGCCATGCGCGAAACCTTCAACGTGCCGGAGAACGACCGCTTCATCCTGGTCAGCCAGCACGATGCCGACGAATTCGACTACGACCCGAACTATCTCGGCATCGCCCGCAGCGACGATCTGGTGATCGTGCAGATCACCTGCAACAGCGGCCGCACGGTGGAACAGAAGCAGGCGCTGTATCGACGCATCGCCGAGAATTTTTCCGCCGATCCGGGTCTTCGTCCAGAAGATGTATTCATCAATCTGGTCGAGGTAGCAAAGGAGAACTGGTCGTTCGGGAATGGCATCGCGCAGTACGCGTGAGCGGATACCTGGCATCCCCAGCCTTCAGCCGAACTGCCCTGTCCGCTGTCCGCAGCGTGCCCGGACGCCGCCGGCACCGTCCACGGACAGTCTGACGTCGCCGAGGGCAAGTGCGGCAATGGGGCGGCAGCGCGCGTGACCGACTGAGCAGCTATTCCCCGCGCAGCCAGCGCGCCGCGTCGATGGCGTAATAGGTGAGAATCGCGTCCGCCCCCGCCCGCTTCATCGCCGTCAGCGCTTCCAGCACCACTGACTTCTCGTCCAGCCAGCCGTTCATCGAGGCGGCTTTCAGCATCGCGTACTCGCCGCTGACCTGGTACACGAAGGTCGGCGCACCGAAGGTGTCCTTCACCCGGCGCAGCACGTCGAGGTACGGCAGGCCGGGTTTCACCATCACCGCGTCGGCGCCTTCGAGCAGGTCCAGCTCGACTTCGCGCAGGGCTTCGTCGCTGTTGCCTACGTCCATCTGGTAGGTGTGCTTGTTGCCCTTGCCGAGGTTCGCCGAGGAACCGACCGCGTCGCGGAACGGGCCGTAGAAGGCGGAGGCGTATTTCGCCGAGTAGGCGAGGATGCGCGTGTGGATGTGGCCGGCTTCTTCCAGCGCCTCGCGAATCGCGCCGATGCGGCCGTCCATCATGTCCGACGGCGCCACGAAATCCATGCCGGCTTCCGCTTGCGCCAGCGACATCCTGATCAGTGCCTCGACGGTGGGCTCGTTCATCACGTAGCCGTCGTCGTCGATCAGGCCGTCCTGGCCGTGGGTGGTGTACGGGTCCAGCGCCACGTCGCCGATCAGGCCCAGCTCGGGATATTCCGCCTTCAGCGCGCGGGTGGCCCGGTGCATCAGGTTGTCGGGATTCCACGCCTCGGCGGCATCGAGCGACTTCACGCCGGCACCGGGCGACGGGAACAGCGCCAGCGCCGGAATGCCCAGGCGGACGCATTCGCCGGCCAGCTTCAGCAATTCGTCGACCGACAGCCGGTCCACGCCCGGCATCGACGGCACCGGCTCGCGTCGGCCCTCGCCCTCGATCACGAACGCGACCATGATCAGGTCGCTCGGCAGCAGGGTGTGCTCGCGCATGAGGGCGCGGGAGAAGGCGTCGCGGCGCATGCGGCGCATGCGGGTGGCGGGGAAGCTCATGGCGGAATCTCGTGAGGCGGTATCGGGACATTTTACGCCGCGGCGTGCCGCACCCGCCGCTGCCGGACACTTTGCCACGGTTCGACCGCGGGCCAGCGGTGGAGATCACGGCACATTCTGCGCCGTACGGTCAGCAAAACACTGGACTAACCGCCGTTACGTCGGCAGGCTTGGCGCTTCACGCCGTCAGGAAGTTACATGAGCCAGCCCAGCAGCGCCCCCACCTTGCTCGTCGATCTCGGTGGCACCAATGTCCGGTTCGGGGTGGCCGATCCAGCGCGCGACAAACCGTTGCTCGGCGACAGCATCCGCCGCTACCGCGTGGCCGAACACGATTCGCTGGTCTCGACCGCGCAGCAATACCTCGCCGACACCGGCCTGAAGGTACACCGCGCCATCGTGGCCGCCGCCGGCCGCATCGTCGACGGCGAGACGGTCAAGGTCACCAACAATCCGTGGGCGATCTCGGCCCGCCAGACGGCCGGCGCGCTGGGCCTGGAATACGTGCATCTGGTCAACGACTTCGCCGCGCAGAGCATGGCGGTGACCCTGCTGCAGGGCGACGACCTGGTCGACGTGGGCACGGTGCCGCGCCCGGTGGTGGGCGCGGAGGCCGAGCAGACCTTCGCCGTCGTCGGACCGGGCACCGGCCTGGGCGTCGGCGGCCTGCTGGTGCGCGGCGGTCACTGCAGCGTGCTGCAGACCGAAGGCGGCCATGCCGGCTTCGCCGCCCACTCGCCGGAAGACATCGCCATCCTCGACTACCTCAACCACAAGTACGGCCGCGTCTCCAACGAGCGGCTGATCTGCGGCCAGGGCCTGGTGAACCTGTACGACGCGATCTGCCACATGGTCGGCGCCCGGCCCGAAGACCTCAAGCCCGAAGACATCACCGCCCGCGCCAAGGACGACAGTTGCCCGCTGTGCATCCGCACCGTGGAAACCTTCGCCGGCATCTTCGGCAGCGTCGCCGGCGACCTCGTGCTCACGCTGGGCGCCTGGAACGGCGTGTACCTCACCGGCGGCCTGATCCCGATCCTGCTGCCGTGGCTGGAACGCGGCCGCTTCCGCGAACGCTTCGAAGCCAAGGGCCGCTTCCGCGACATCATGGAAAAGGTGCCGACCCAGGCGATCATGAATCCCGAGCCGGGCCTGCTGGGCGCGGCGGCGCTGGCGGTCGTGGAATCGGGGCGGCCGTTGCTGCCATCGCGCTAGCCCGCGGCGACGCAACGGGCCAGCGCGGATCCTTTCGATGGAATGCGGGGAACGCGTATGCCTTACACCATCATTGGCCGCCTGCTGTTCCTGCTGGCGTCGGCGCCGCCGTTCGCCGCACTGGCGGCGCCGACGCCAGATGACGGCGTCACCCGCAACGTAGCGCTGGCCATTCCGGCCAAGCCGATCACCTCGCGCGCGGCGCTGGATGCCTACCTGCGCGACACGCCGCCGGCAAACTCGCCACTGAACTGGCTCACGCCCGGCGCCCGGCGCCGTTTCATCGACAGCCTGGTGTACCGCGAGCACGGCCTGGGCGGCATGAGCCTTGCCGATCTGCGCTACGAACTCACCCGCGAGCAGGCCTATACCTTGCTGCGCCTGTTCGGCGCACAAGACTACGCCGTCGACCTGGATGCGCTCACCGCGCCGCGCCCGGCCACGCAGGACGACGGGTCAGGCACGCTGGAAGCCGCCTACGATCGCCTGCTGGCCGCCGCCGGGCACGCCGAGGGTGGCGCGCAGGGGCAAGCCATCTCGCGCAGCTACGCCGCCGAATTCGCAGCAGCGCAGACCGATGCCCGACGACATGCACTCGGCGACCGCGACGTGGAATTCCTGTTCCGCGCGGCGACGCTGGCGTTCAACGCCACCAGCCAGCCGGACTACCTCACCGACATGCGCCGCGACTTTGCCGAACTGGAGCGCCGCCGCCGCGCCGATCGCCCGTACGGCGCCGACCTCTACGATGCGCTGCTCGCTGCCCGCCACGGCGACGAGGCCCGCGCGCTGCTCGCCACGCACCCCGCGATCGGACGCAGCCCGCCACCGCTGATGCGGTCCTTCGGCCGCATCCGCAACGGCCAGCCCAGCCTGTGGGTGGTCACGCCCGGCACGCGCAAACGCGAACTGGTGCGTTTCCGCTTCAATATCCGCGCCCCGGCGCAGGTGATCGTGCTGGCCTCGACCGGCTGCCATTTCTCCGCGAACGCCGCACGCGACATCGAGGCCGATCCGCTGCTGCGCGACCTGTTCCGCGAGTACGGGCAATGGGTGGCGCCGCCCAGCGAGGTCACCGCCTTCGATGCCGTGCGCGAGTGGAACGAGGCGCATCCGGCACTGCGGCTCGGCATCGCCTACGATGATGCCGCGCTGCCGATGGTCGAACGCTTCGAGACCCCGGTGTTCTACTTCCTCGATCACGGTACGGTCGTCGACACCGTGGTCGGCTGGCCGCCCGGCGGCAATCTCGACGCGATCCGGCGCGGCCTGCGCAAGATCGATCTGCTGCGTTGACGCAGCTTCCACGGAGAAGCCCATGCCCCGCCACGACACCGCCTTCCTGTTCGACCTCGACGGCACCCTGATCGACAGCGTCTACCAGCACGTGCTGGCGTGGAAGGAGGCGTTGGACCGCGAAGGCGTGGAACTGTCGGTGTGGCGCATCCATCGCAAGATCGGCATGAGCGGCGGGCTGTTCACCAACATCCTGCTGCGCGAAACCGGGCTGGAAATCACCGCCGAGCGCCTCGACCGCCTGCGCCAATGGCATGCCGAAGCGTTCAACCGGCAGCACGCGCAAGGCTCGGTGCGGCCGCTGCCCGGCGCGCGCGAGCTGCTGGCCTTTCTCGGCGAGCAGAAGATCCCGTGGGCGATCGCCACCAGCGGGCGGATGGAAACCGCCGCGCGCAACCTGGAGGCGCTCGGCGTCGACCCGTCGAAGGTGCCGGTAGTGACGCGCGACCAGGTGCGCCACGCCAAGCCCGATCCGGACCTGTTCCTCGCCGCCGCCGCGCGGCTCGACGTGGACATCCAGCAGTCGCTGGTGATCGGCGACAGCGTGTGGGACATGCTTGCCGCGCAGCGCGCCCGCGCGCTCGGCGTGGGCGTGCTCTCGGGTGGCTACGGCCACGCCGAGCTGCAGCAGTCCGGCGCGTTCCGCGTCTACGACGACCCGGCCGACCTGCTGCGGCACATCGACGAGATAGCGGCGCGCGACTGAGCGGCCGGCCCCGCTGAACCGCGCTGTCGCGCATCATGAAAAATTAATCATCCGTGCGCGTGCCCGCAGTAGGCTCGTGCCCCATCGCCCACGGAGCCTTCCATGCGCCGCCTCGTCGCCAGCCTGCCGCTCGCCCTGCTGCTTGCCGCGTGCTCGCCCTCGCCGGCACCGCCGCAATCCGGCGCCAGCCAGTCCGCGCCGGCAAACGCCGCGCTCGGTTCCCCCGAATGGTATGCGTGGGTCGATCGTTCGCTGAGCATCAGCGACGACGGCCACGGCCCGGATCGCGGTTCGGACGAATGGAACCGCGCGGTGCAGAACAAGCTGGGCCAGGAAGCACCGCAGTCGAAACCCGGTTCGCCGGAATGGCAGCAGTCGGTGGACGCGCTGCTGCGCACGCGTCTGCCGCCGTCGACCTGAGCTCCCGGGAAAACGTCGGCCGCCTGCGGCAACCGCCCTGCCTACCGACCGATTGACGTTCCATGCCAGACTGTTCGGGCCGGCCCTGACGTGAGGCGGCGTGGCTCGGGGGGAGCTCATGTATATCGGTTGGGCACTGGCGGGACTGGTGTTGTTCATGGTCGTCGGCATGATCGACGGCCCGGGTTCCGGCAGCCATCTGTACGGCATGCTGACCGGCGTGCTGCTGGGCCTGCTCTGGGCGCGCCAGAAAAATCTGCGCAGCGAACTGGACAAGACCCGCGCGCTGCTCGACCGGGCGCCGGCGCAACGCGTCGCGGCGCCGACACCGGCGCGGCCTTCCGGGCAGCCGCAGGCCGACGCGCCGGCAGCGAAGCCGCGGGAAACCCGCTACGACGCCGCGTATTCCGACGCGCCAGCCCCGGCCGTGCCGCCACCGCTGACGCACCCCGCCACCAGCGCCGTACCGCGACCACGCAACGCCACGCCGGCGCGTCCGGACAAACCCGCGCAGCCGGACCTGGCGACGGTGGCGATGGCGCGCATCAAGAGCTGGTTCACCGAAGGCAACGTGCCGGTGAAGATCGGCATGCTGGTGTTGTTCGCCGGCGTGGCAGCCTTGTTGAAATACGCCTCGGACGCCGGGATGCTGCGCGTGCCGATCGGCCTGCGCCTGAGCCTGGTGGCGCTGGCGGCGATCATCGCGCTGCTGGTGGGCTGGCGTCAGCGTGACGAGCGGCGGGTGTTTGCGCTGTCGCTGCAGGGCGGCGCGATCGGCGTGTTGCTGATCACCGTGTTCGCCGCGTTCCGCCTGTACGCGTTGCTGCCGTCGCTGGCGGCGTTCGCGCTGCTGGTGGTGCTGGTGGCCGGTGTCGGCTTGCTGGCGGTGTTGCAGGAAGCGCTCGCGCTGGCGGTGCTCGGCCTGCTCGCCGGCTTCCTCGCGCCGATCCTCACCTCGACCGGCCATGGCAGTCACGTCGCGCTGTTCAGTTACTACGCCGTGCTCAACCTGGCCATTCTCGGCATCGCGTGGAAGCGCTCGTGGCGGGTACTCAACCTGCTCGGTTTCGTGGCCACGTTCGGCATCGGCAGCGCCTGGGGCGTGCTGCAGTACCGGCCGGAACTGTTCGCCAGCACCGAACCGTTTCTGATCCTGAATTTCCTGTTCTATCTGGCGATCCCGCTGCTGTACCTGCACCGCGCCGCGCCGGACCGACGCAAGCTGATCGACGGCTGCCTGCTGTTCGGCAATCCGTTGCTCAGCCTGTTGCTGCAGGCGGCCCTGCTGCAATGGCGCGGCCAGCCGCTGGCGTTCTCCGCGCTGGCGGCGGCGGTCATCTACGTGGCGGTGGCGTGGAGCATCCGCGGGCGCGACAACTTCGGCATCCTGCGTGACGCCTGGGCCGTGCTGGCCATCGCGTTCGCCACCCTGGCGGTGCCGCTGGCACTGAGCGCCAGCCTGACCGGCAGCATCTTTGCGCTGGAAGGCGCCGGCCTGATCTGGCTCGGCTTGCGTCAGCAGCGCCGGCTGTCGCGCTGGAGCGGCGTGGCCCTGCAACTGGCGGCGGCGATGGCGTTGGCGATCGGGCGCAGCGACAGCGCGCCGATGCTCGCCACGGCGTGGCTCGATCGCGACTTCATCGGCGCCCTGATCCTGGTGGCCGCAGCGTTCGCCAGCGCGGCGTTCTATGCGCGGCTGGGCACGGACGCGGTGCTGCAGCGCTGGACCGCGGTGCTGCTGTACGGGTGGGGGCTGTGCTGGTGGCTCGGCGCCAGCTGGAGCGAAATCAACCGCCATGTCGTGACCTCCGGCGAAGCCGCGGCAGCGACGGGCCTGCTCGCGCTGACCGGTTGGGCCGCCGCCGAAACGGCGCGGCGACGACCGCGCTTCGAGCTGGGTACCGTGGTGGCATGGACGGCGCCGATCCTGCTCGCCGCGATCCTGCCGCTGGTGCTGCGGCAGCTGCTGGACGGGCAGCCGCCGTTGTGGGGCTGGAATCTGCTGGCGACCCTGTCGGCTGCGGCACTGGGCTGGCGCACGCTGCAGTGTCTGCGCGGCTGGCCGCTGCCGGCCATGCTGACCCAGTTCGGCTGGCTGTGGCGCTGGACCCTGGTGGCCAGCGCCACGATCAAGGTGCTGCTGCAGGGCACGCCGGGAATATCCGCTGCCTGGATGCTGCTGCTGGTTCTGCTGCCGCTGTGCGTGCTGGCGGCGCTGGCGCTGGCCCGGCCGCACTGGATCGCGCCACCGCTGGTCGAGCTGCTGCCGAAGCTGCGCCCGCCCTTGCTCGGCTCGGTGCTGTTCGTGCTGGGCCTGTACTGGCTGGCCGGGTTGTTCATGGCCGGTGACACCGCGCCGATGACGTACCTGCCGCTGCTCAATCCGCTGGAGTTGCTGCTGATCCTCATCACCTTGCTGGTCGCACGCTGGCTGGGCGATGGCACGACAGCGGCGGCACTGCGCCGGGGCCGGCCGATGGTGCTGGGCGTCCTCGGCATGACCGTGGTCACCAGTGCCACGCTGCGCGCCGTGCACCAGCTCGGCCACGTGCCGTGGAACGACGCCCTGTTCGATTCGAGCCTGGCGCAGATGTCGCTCACCGTGGTGTGGAGCGTGTTCGGCCTGCTGGCCTGGGTGTGGGGTTCGCGGCGCGGCCAGCGGCTGGTCTGGCTGGCCGGCGCGGTGACCATGGGCGTGGTGCTGGCCAAGTTGCTGCTGATCGATCGCAGTCATCTGGGCAACCTGTTCGGGATTGCTTCGTTCATTGCCTACGGCCTGCTGTGCACGGTCATCGGCTATCTGGCACCGGCGCCGCCGCGCCTGCCAGCGACGTCCACCGGGGAGACCGCCGATGCGTCCTGATGCCTGGTTGCCGAAACGGCGTGCATGGCTGCTGGGACTGCTGCTGCCGCTCACGGCTGGCGCCGGCACGCCAGCCGACTACGCGTATCGCTACACGCTGGATACCGCAGGCAGCAGCGCGGCCTGGCGGGTCGAGCTGACGCCGGCGGTGTACGCCGTGTCCACGCCCGCCGCCAACCTGCGCGATCTGGTGGTAGTCAATGCGCAGGGGCAGGAGGTGCCGTTTGCGCCCCTGCCCGCGGCGCCGCCGCGGTCGCATCCGTTTGCGCTGCGCGCAACCCTGCTGCCGCTGCCGCCCGGCGGTGCGGACAACGGCAGCGGCGTGCGCGTGCAGCGCAACAGCAACGGCGACATCGTGATCGAGCAGCCGGACATGCCATCGACACCGACCCGGCCAGGCCAGTGGCTGGTCGACGCCCAGCGCCAGGTGAGCCTGGATCGCATCGAGATCGACCCGGCCGCCCTGCCGGCCGATTCGCGCTTCCACCTCTCGGTACAGGCCAGCAACGACCTGCAGGCATGGAGCGAGCGCAGCCAGGACACCGAGATCGTCAGCGTGAAACGCGGTGGGGACGTGGTGGAACAGCACACCATCGCGCTGCGCGGCGACACCCCTGCGCACTACTACCGGCTGAGCCTTCGCCAGAACGACGTCGCGCCATGGGACAGCGCGCAGGCGCCGCAGGTGGAACTTCGCGGCAGCTATGCCGACCCATCCGCCGAACGCATGGCGGCGCGCCACTGGCTGACCTTGTCGGCCGCGCCCGCGTCGCCCGTCGCCAGCGGTGGCGCCGATTACGACTACGCCCTGCCCGCCGCCCTGCCGGTGGAGGCGGTGCGGGTCGTGCTCGGCGGCGACAACACGGTGGCGCGATTCAGCCTGCTCGACCACGACGAGGGCAACGGGCGGATGCTGGCCACGATCACCGCGGTGCGCATCGGCACAGGCGCGGATGAAGACCCGGCCACCCCCTTCGCGACGACGCGCGTGCAGCACCTGCGACTGCATACCGACACGCCGCTGTCCCAGCCGCCGTCGCTGCAGGTGGCATGGCGGCCGGACGTGTTCGTGTTCCTGGCCGAAGGCAGCGGCCCGTACAGCCTGCTCGCCGGCAGCCATGCCGCACGCCGCGGCGACTATCCGCTGGCGGCCGCGCTGGAGCGACTGCGTCCGCGCGACGCCGGCGCCGACTGGCAACCGCCGCTGGCCACGCTGGGCGCGGTCAGCGACGCCGGTGGCGCCGCGGCCCTGCTCGCGCCCAAGGCACCGTTCGACTGGACCCGCCTGCTGCTGTGGCTGGTGCTGATCGGTGGCGCGCTGGCCGTGGCCGGCATGGCCTGGAGCCTGTTGCGGCAGTCGCGGCGCGAGGACGATACGCGCTGATCGCCGAGGTGACGGCGACGCGCATCCACGCGTCGCGGTCACCTCGGCGGAAGTCAGCCCGGCGCCAGCAGCGCGTCCAGGTCGCCTTCGTCGAAACTGAGCTTCTCGCGGCTGCCGCCGCCTTCGAGCACGGCGGCGGCCAGTTCGGCCTTGCGCTCCTTCAGCTCCTCGATGCGCTCTTCCACCGTGCCCGAGGTGATCAGGCGGAACACGAACACCGGCTTGTCCTGGCCGATGCGGTGCGCGCGGTCGCTGGCCTGCGCCTCGGCGGCGGGATTCCACCACGGGTCGTAGTGGATCACGGTGTCGGCCGCAGTGAGGTTGAGTCCCACGCCACCGGCCTTCAGCGACAGCAGGAACAGCGGCACCTCGCCGTTCTGGAAGCGCTGCACCGGCTCGGCGCGGTCGCGGGTGTCGCCGGTGAGCGTGACGTAGCGGATGCGCCGGCGATCCAGCTCGGCCGCGATCA
>Ga0310811_10009092_pt1 | contig 12810 bp, 12 predicted proteins | sample YCmetagenome_FD_207642 | JGI IMG/M metagenome (GOLD analysis project Ga0310811, IMG submission 207642) | Soil microbial communities from experimental microcosm in Duke University, North Carolina, United States - YC | ecosystem: Engineered > Artificial ecosystem > Soil microcosm > Unclassified ...
CTGGCGGGGCAGCTCGGCATTTCGGCCAGCTACCTCAACCTGATCGAACACGACCAGCGCAAGATCACGGCGAGCCTCCTCCTCAGGCTCGCCGAACTGCTCGCCGTTGATCTCGCCGCCCTCTCCGGCCGCGAGGAGCGACAGCTCGAACTGGGCCTGCGCGAAGTCTTCGCTGATGCCCTGCTGGGCGCCGAGCCGGTACCGGAAGCGGAGATCGCGGCGCTTGCCGCGCTGCCCAACGCGGCGCGGGCCGTCCTCGCGCTCTATCGCGCTTGGCGCGTCTCTTCGGAGGATGCGAGCGGCATTGCCCTGCCCTCGGGCCGGCGCGTTCTGCTGCCGAACGAGGAAGCGCGGGACGCCTTCCACGAACGCGGCAACCATTTCCCGGAAATCGAGGCGGCGGCCGAACGGGTGGGCTCACTGCTCGCCGCCGCGCCGGCCGAGATGAACCATGCAGTCGCCGAAAGTCTCCGCCGCCGGCATGGTGTCTCGGTGCAGGTGGCAGCACTTCCCGAGGCGCTTCGCCGCTACGATCCCGTCACCCGCAGCCTCACCCTCTCCGAGCAGCTGCCGCGCGAGAGCCGGGGCTTCAACATGGCCTTCCAGCTGATGTTGCTCGAGGCGCGGGAGGTGGTGGAGGAGACGATCGCGACCATCGGCCCCTCCTCTCCGGAGGCCGCCTCGCTCATCCGTATCGGCCTTCTCAATTACGCGGCGGGCGCCCTGATCATGCCCTATGGCCCCTTCCTCGAAGCGGCCCGTTGCCTGCGCCACGATGTAGAGATGCTGGCCGCGCGTTTCAGCGTCTCCTTCGAGCAGGCCTGTCACCGCCTCTCCACCTTGCAGCGGCCGGGGTTGCGCGGAGTGCCCTTCTTCTTCCTGCGGGTCGATCCGGCGGGAAATGTCTCCAAGCGCTTCTCGGCCGCGGGCTTCCCCTTCGCGCGCTATGGCGGATCCTGCCCGCGCTGGGTCGTGCATTCCGCCATGGCCACGCCCGGCCTCATTCGCGTCCAGGTGGCGGAACTCCCGGATGGCGGCCGCTTTCTCTGCTTCGCCCGGACCGTCTCGCGGATGGCTGCTTCCTGGGCCGAGCCGCGCCCCATCCATGTCGTCGCCATGGGCTGTGATCTCGCCCATGCCGAGGCTCTCGTCTACGCTGACGGGCTAGAGTTGGAGCGGTCGGCGGTCGGCATCGGTCTCTCCTGCCGGCTCTGCGATCGGCCCAATTGCCGCAGCCGCGCTTTTCCGCCCCTCGACCATCGCCTCGCGCTCGATCCCCTCACCCGCGGGGAAAGCCCTTATCATTTTGAAATCACCAAGAATCCTGCGGGGCCTCCCGCTACGTTCACGAGGCGGTAAGGCATTACTCCTAGTTTGAGGGAGGCTTTGTGCGCAGCATCTAGGACGATCCGTCTGCATTCCTCCCCTCCTTCCTCCAGCCAGGGCTCTCCTGCAGGTCCCGCGGACCGCCGCCTTCAGGGCGAGACGCGGCGCGGCCTGACACGGGATATGCTCGTGCTGGATTACCAGCCCCGCCACTGCATGCGCAGCGGCCGCACGCTCGCGGTCGAGGCCTTGCCGCGCTGGCCGCACCGGTTGACCGCCGCCATGGGCGCCAGTTCCAGCGGCACCCCGGAGCGTCATTCCGGGCGCCTCGTCGGCGGATGGCTACTGCAGACCGCCTGCACCGAAGCCAGGCTCTGGAACCGCCCCGACCTCCGACTCTCCGTCAAACTCATCGGGCCGCAACTCACCAGCGAGGAGTTGTGCATCCAGGTCTCCGCGGCACTTGAGGAGAGCGGCCTGCCGCCTGAATGCCTGGAACTCGCCATTCCAGAATCCGTCGCCTTCAGTCTGGACGAGGATGCCGCCATCGCGTTCGCGAGCTTGCGGGACATTGGCGTCAATCTGCTGCTCGACGAGTTCGGTCATGTCTTCGCCAGCCTGCTTGCCCTGCGGGACATGCCGCTGACCGCGATGAAGGTGGATCGCCTCATGCTGCGCAGTCTCCCCTCGGACCAGGAGACGCTCGCCGTCGTCCGCGCCGCGGTCGAAACCTCGCATGCCATGGGCCTCAGCGTCTGCGCGGACGGGGTGGATACCGATGCCCATCGCCTCGCCCTTCAAGGCCTCACGATCGACGAGGGCCAGGGTGGCGTTTTCAGCCCGCCACTCTCCGCCGCGGAGATTCGCCTCTACCTGCAGCGCTGACCGCGCGCTGTCGCAATGGCGAATGGCGCGCGCCCGGGGTGGCGGCCCCAGGCGGGGCCTAAACGCTGGCGGCGCGCTGGCGCCGCCGGCGGAAGGAGCGGCCGAAGCGCCGCAGGCCGGACATCTGCTGCTCAAGATAGTTGCCCGTATGCATGGCCTCGTCGGCCGACGGATCGCCCGTGCGAATGTATTCACGGCCGAAATCCGCGGTGCCGAACATCATGTCCCACCAGGGCAGCGTCGCGCCGTAATTGCAGCTCTTCTGGCCGGCCGCCTTCACGCTGTGATGGGCACGGTGGAAGCGCGGCGAGATGAGCAGCCGCTCGCCCAGCCAGCCGAAATAGACCTTCGTATTCGCGTGGCTGAAACTCTCCAGCACCCGCACGGTCAGCACCAGCATGGGGAACTGGATCGGCGGCACGCCGATCGCGATGGCAACGACACCGAACCAGATCGCCGACAGGAAATCATCCAGAAGATGGTTCCGGTCATCCGACCAGAAGGTCATCTGGCGCTGGGCGTGATGCAGGGAATGCAGCGTGTACCACCAGTAGAAGCGGTGGGAGAGGCGGTGCCGCCAGTATTCCGCGAAATCCAGGATGATCAGATAGGTGATCAGCGTCAGGATCGGATGGCCGAGCAGGAAAGGCAACGCACGCTCGATCGTCGGCGGCACGATGCCATGATCGGTCAGGAAGCCGTTGATCCAGGTCTGCACTTCATAGAAGAGCACGAAGCTGACGAGCGGCAACACACCCACGCGGTTGAGCAGCGTGTAGAAGATGTCCGTCCCGACGCTCTCAACCTTCTGCCATTTCTCGAGCGGCCAGAAGCGCTCCACCGGCATCGAGAGGCCGAGGGTGATGAAGACCTGGGCCACGCCGTAAAGCGCGACCAGCGCCCAGCCGTAGGAGATGTCCTCCCAGGCGGAGAGGCCGGTATGCCAAAGCAGCGGCAGCAGCAGGTGGCCCTGCAGCCAACCGGCCATGGCATCGAAGGGATCGTAAAGAAAATCGCTCCAGGTCATGCTCAGTCGGCGCTCGCGAGGCTGGTCTGCCAAATCTTCGGGTCATGCGTGTTGAGCCAGATGCCATGCGGCGAGCGGCCCACGCGAATCGTCGTATAGGTAAAGGTCTTGGGGTCGATCAGCGCGATTTTATGGTCCCAGCGCAGCGTCGCCCAAATCGTTCCATCGGGAGCGAAGTCCATGTCGTCCGGCCCACCCTGCATCGCGTAGGTATTGATCACCTGCAGCGTCTTGGCGTCGAGCACAGTAATATGGCCGCTCTCGCGATCGGTCACGTAGATGATCTTATGGTCCGGCGGCACGAACATGACATGCGCGCCCGGGTCGGTCTTGATCGTGCCGATCACGTCGCCCGTCTTGGGATCGACCTCGGCGACATGGCCCTCGCCCATGATGCCGACCAGGATCATGCCATTGTGCCAGAGCACGCCCGCCGGCGTATTGCCGACCGCCTTCTGCCACTCGACCTGGCCCGTCCCGGTATTGATCGCGATGAGCTGGCCCGAGACCTGGAGGCTCACATAGACGTGCCGCGAATCCGGAGAATAGTTGATGTGGCTCGGCATCGTATCCGCCTTGATGCGATGCAGAAGCTTGAAGCTCTGGGCGTCATAGATGTCGATCTGATTGCGGGCGAGGCCGGCGATCGTCAGGAAGCGGCCGTCCGGGCTGAAGACCAGCTGGTAGGGATCGCTCATCGTGATGTGCTTGACCATCTTCCCCGTGCGCGGGTCGAGGAAGAAAAGCGCATTGCCCGTTGTATCGCCCACCAGCAGGTAGCGGCCGTCCGGCGTCAGCGCCATGTGGTGCGGCTCGCGGAAGACCGGCACGGTCCGGATGATCTTGTGCGTGTCGACGTTGATCTCGTCGATCGAGGCGCTCAGCGAATTGATCACGAAGGCAATTTTCAGGTGCTCCGCCCGCGCCGGCTGGGCGGCAAGGCCCAGGGCCACGCCAGTCATGGCGAGACCGGACAAGAAGCTGCGCCAAGCAGGCATCGGGAGACTCTCCGTCATCGAGAAACTACATGAAAAAGCCGCACTAGGCCGCTGAAAGTCAAATGAACTCTCAGACGAAAATGCTTCACGTTGAACGGGCTGCGGCCCTGCCGCAATGACCATATTGCGGCGCAAAAATCCTGACGAAGGCTCGAATGGCAGCCCTGCGCCGAGGACCTACCGGGGGTTTCGGCCCAGCAGACGGACCGTAACCACCGCGCAGCAGATAAGGGCAAAAAGCAGATCCATGGTGGCGAAAGACAGCGGCAGGCCGGGGATGAGGAAATTCGGCGCGTCGCAGGGCTTGGCCGGCCGCGCCGGCAGGCTGTTCATCAGCGCCGTCAGATTGCCGGTGACGAGATTGGAGGCGCTGCATTCCGGCAGCGGGCTCGGCCACCAGTGCCGCTCCACGCCGACATGAACCACAGCGATGCCGATATCTGCGAAAAGGGCGAGCGCCCCAAGCCACAGCAGAGCACGACGCGCCGGCGCCGGCAGGAGCAGTGCCAGAACACCTAGCAGGATGATGATGCGGTAGGGCCAGCGCTCCCAGAGACACAACGCGCAAGGCGCCATGCCGAGATAATTCTGCGCCCCAAAGGCGACGGCAAGCGCCGCGAGCCCAACGAGAAGCAGGAAGATGGCCGTGCGCCGGTCAGGAGAATCGCTCATCCGATCCTTATCATCTGCGGCGCCCGAACTGCCAACCGCCCCGGCAGGACGGCGGGTCTCCAACAATCCGCTTGGTTTTCCGCGCGGTTCGGGTGATACGCTGCCAAGATTCATGCTGGACCTCTTCCTTATCGTAGCCCCGGAGCGATGACGGCCCTTTTTCTCCTCGTCGCGGCGGCGCTGCGTCATCCGATCTTGCAGGTGCTCTCGATCATCGGTGCCACCTTCATCCTCGAGGATGCTGCGACCGTGGTGACCGCGATTCAGGTCCAGGCAGGCACCGTCTCCATCGAAATCGGCCTGGGCTCGCTCTATGCCGGCATCGTGCTGGGGGATCTCGGGCTCTACGGCCTCGGCCGGCTCGCTGCTGTCATTCCTTGGATGGAGCGTTTCATCCCGGCGCGCCGGCGTGATATTGGGCGAGACTGGTTGAACAGCCGTCTCGCCAGGGTCATCTTCATAAGCCGCTTCTTGCCTGGACTTCGGCTGCCGACCTATACGACATGCGGTTTTCTTAAGACGTCGTTCCTTGTCTTCACGCTGGCGGCGATCGTCGCGACCCTGATTTGGACCAGCCTGCTCTTCACCGTCTCGATGAAGCTCGGGCACTATATCCTGGCCTATCTCGGCGCCTGGCATTGGGCAGGGATCGCCGTTCTGTGCATCGTGCTGCTGGTGGCCAGCCGACTGGTCGCCCGGCAGTTGAGAGGGAAAGAGACGACGTGAGCGACATTCAGGCGGCTTCGGCGGCTTCAGCAGCTCTTTCCCGCCTGCGGCGCTTCCAGAAGCAACCCCCGGAACGGCTCACGTCTTTCTTCGAATTCTGGCCCGGGTGGATCGCCTATACCCCGATCGTCCTGCAATGGATCGGGCTCGGCATCCGCTACGGCAATCCGATCCTGGCGACGGCCGCCAACCCGACCATCGAAGCCGGCGGTCTCTGTGGCGAATCGAAGCAGTCGATCCTCGACCAGATGGGCCCGGCCGGCCGGGACTGGGTGGCGCCTTATACGGTCGCGACCACCGGCGCCTATCTGGAATCGGATGATCTCGGCGTCGCCGAGGCTGCGATGACCGAGGCCGGCCTTTCCTTCCCCGTTGTCGTGAAGCCCGATATTGGCTGCAACGGCACCGGCGTCTGTCTCGTCGACAACCGCGCCGATCTCGCCCGTTATCTCGCCGCCTTCCCGCGCCTCACCCGCTTCATGCTGCAGGCGCTGATTCCCTACGAGGCCGAGGCTGGCATCTTCTATATCCGCCGCCCGGGCGAGCCAGTCGGCACCATCACCTCCGTCACCCTCAAATCCTCTCCTGTGGTGGTGGGCGACGGGCGCTCCAACCTGCGCGAACTGGTCATGGCCGATCCGCGCTGCGCCCAGGTACCGCATCTCTATCTGCCGCGTCTCGCCTCCCGCCTGCATGAGGTTCCCGAAGCGGGCGAGCGGGTGAAGCTCGTCTTCGTCGGCAATCACTGCAAAGGGTCCACCTTCAAGAACGGCGCCAAACTGGTGACCCGGGAACTGACCGAGCGGATCGAAGCCATCGCCCGCTCGATCCCGAACTTCCATTTCGGCCGCTTCGACATCCGCTACGAAAGCGCAGCCGGGCTGATGGCGGGGGAAGGCTTCCGCATCATCGAGATCAACGGCGTCGGCTCGGAAGCGACCCATATCTGGGACCCGCAGACGAAGCTGCGCGAAGCCTATGCCGCACAGTTTTTCCATTATCGCTCGGCCTTCGAGATTGCCGCGGCCAACCGGACGCTCGGGCACAGGCCCACCGGCTTCTTCACCCTCCTGCGCATGTGGCGGCAACAGAAGCGCCTGATGGCCTCCTACCCCGCCAACGACTGACCTTGGCCACTCCGAAGATCCGGCGGATCCGGGCAGACCGGCTGCTGGTCGATCGCGGCCTCGTTGAAAGCATCGCCCGCGCCCAGGCCCTGATCATGGCCGGCCAAGCCTTTCACGACACGCGGCGCATCGCCAAGGCGGGCGACCTCCTGCCCGAGGACGCATCCCTGTCGCTGAAGGGCCAAGACCACCCGTGGGTTTCCCGCGGAGGGCTCAAGCTGTCCCATGGCCTCGCCCATTTCGGCTATCCGGTCGCAGGCCGCACATGCATCGACGTCGGCGCCTCCACCGGCGGCTTCACGGATGTGCTGCTTAGTCAGGGCGCGGCGCGGGTCTATGCGGTGGATGTCGGTCATGGCCAACTCGCCTGGAAGCTCCGCAGTGATGACCGGGTCGTCGTGCTGGAGAAGACCAATGCGCGGCTGATCACGACGGCCCAGATTCCCGAACCTCTGGGCGCCCTGGTCTGCGATGCAAGCTTCATCGGGCTTCGCGCCGTGCTTCCGGCGGCCCTGGCGCTTCTTGCACCCGGAGCCTGGGCCATCGCGCTCATCAAGCCGCAGTTCGAGGCGACGCATGCCGAGATCGGGCCGCGCGGCGTCGTGACGGACCCGGCGGTGCGTGCCCATTACTGCGGCGAAATCGAAGCCTGGTGGAAAACCTTGGCAGGCTGGACGGTGGACGGCATCGTCGAAAGCCCGATCACCGGCCCCGAGGGCAACCATGAATTTCTGATTGGGGCGCGCTACGCGCCTTGAGGGATGGTGGTCAGCCCTGGCCGGATCGCAGGTCGGCCGCACCCGAGCAACCGATTTCCTCGCCAGCACCGACGCCAGAGATGTCGTCCAGCAGCGACCAGACCCGGTGCGGCTCCATCGGAGCGGTCGGATCGTTCAGGATCCGGTCCAACTCTTCGAGTTTCCAGCCGATCGATCGCTTCATGAGTCCCATCTCGCCTCTCCCGCCCAGCCAATGCGATGCTACCGCACTGCAACATAAGTGGAAGTAAGAATCCTCGTCATTTCTTCCAGATTTGGCGAATCAACGTTTTCGTGCGCAGTCAGGGTCGCATCGGTTCAAAGTGAATCTGATAGGCGACTCACCTGAATCGTTACTCGGGCCCCTACCACCACATCAGAGCGAAGACTGGATGGCCGGGGCGAGGGCCGAAATCTTGGCCGCCGGATGGGCCTGATTGCGGAAGCGAAGCTCTCCTTCGGCGGCGGCGTCCGGGCCGCTGAGGCCGAACATTTCCATCCGGCTGTAGCAGGTGACCGCCACGACATGCGCCGCCGCGTCCGAGGTCATGTATTGCCGCGCGGCCCCCTCGAGTTCGAGACTGTCCATGAGCATGCGCCATTCAGGTCGGTCCATGTCCTCGATGAACAGGGCGAGAATGGCCGGGCGCGTGCCGGAGACGCGCGCCGGGGCCAGCCCGTCCAGCGCGCCGCGCACCGTCTCAGCGACCGCATTGCGCTTTCCGGCTCGTGCCGCCATGGCCCAGACGCCGTCGGCGCAGGCGGAGAGCGAGAGATGCGCCTCCGGCCCGAATTCCTGGCGAAGCCGGGTCATCAGCCCGTCAATCGCGGCATTGTTGCCCCCCAGCACCAGCGGCTCGATGCGGAACACCGCGGCCTCGTCCTGGTCCAGACGCGCACCGCTGTCGAGCATGGCAAGAACGCGCGCCTGCAGCGCGTCCAGCTGCGCCGCATCCTGGTCCCGCAGACCGCGGGCGAAGGTTATCTTGAGCAGGTAACGGCCGGGCCGCGCCTCGATCCAAGGCTTCATCTGCGCCTCGATCCGGTCACAGAAGGAGGCCCAGGCGAGGCGATGGATGTCGCGCCCGGCTTCCGCCGATACGGTGTGGCAGATGCACTCGACCTCGGCATCTTCCCGCCGCAACACGAGATCGTAGGGGGCCGCTTCCTCCAGCCCGGCGTGGAAGACGTCGAACCCACGCTCCCGGTGCAGCGCGGCCGTACGGAACAGGTGCAAGAGATCCACGAGCCGCCCTTCGCCCGACAGCGCGGCGGCGAGATGCGCCCGCAATCGTTCAAGCCCCACTGGGCTAAGTGTCCCGGTCGTGCCCACCAGCTCGGCCAGGATCGCCCCGAGCCTCTGCTCGGCAACCGTGGGCGTCGCGCGCTCAGCAGCACGGGTCCCGTCCGGTGCGCGGCCGCGCATGCGCTCGATCGCGAGTTCCAGCGCATGGCGTTGCTTGAAGACCGCGCCGCACCGGTTCGACGCGGCGGCCCGGCCGATGATTTCGGCGATGCGGGCCGACCAGACCTCCTCGCCGACGAACAGGACGAACTGCTCGATCACCGGCAGTGCCGTCACGGGGAAGTCCTGGGCGGCGCGCTTCAGGGTCTCGGAGGAAAGGGTTTGGGTCATACTGCACCGATACGCGATGCCGCCCCGCGTCTCAATCAACCCCTGCAACACAGAGTTGTGAGAGGAATGCTTTACTTTGTGCGGTCGCCGTTCTGCGCGCGGTCGCGCAGCAGATGGTCGGCCAGCACGCAGGCCATCATGGCCTCGCCCACCGGCACCGCGCGGATGCCGACGCAGGGGTCATGCCGGCCCCGCGTCGAGACCTCGACCTCCTCGCCGGCCTCGTTGACAGAGCGGCGCGGGGTCAGGATGGAACTCGTAGGTTTAACCGCGAACCGCGCGACCACCGGCTGGCCAGAGGAGATGCCGCCCAGAATACCCCCCGCGTGGTTCGACAGAAAATCGATCTGGCCATCCGCGCCCATGCGCATCTCGTCGGCATTCTCTTCGCCGGTCAGCGCGGCGGCGGCGAAGCCTTCGCCGATCTCCACGCCCTTCACGGCATTGATGCTCATGAAGGCGCTCGCGAGATCGGCATCGAGCTTGCCGTATATCGGCGCGCCGAGCCCTGCCGGCACGCCTTCGGCGATGATTTCGCAGACTGCGCCGATGGAAGAGCCCGCGCGGCGGATCGCGAGCAGCGTCTCTTCCCAGGCCTCCGCCGCCACCGGATCGGGGCAGAAGAAGGCATTGGCGTTGACCGCTTCCCAGTCCCAGCGGGCCGGATCAATGCGATGGGCGCCCATCTGAACCATGGCGCCGCGGATCACCACGCCCTCACCCAGCACGCGGCGCGCGACGGCGCCGGCGGCGACGCGCATCGCTGTCTCCCGCGCGGACGATCGCCCGCCGCCGCGATAATCACGGATGCCGTATTTCAGCTGGTACGTGACGTCGGCATGGCCCGGCCGAAAGCTCCGGGCGATATTGCTGTAGTCCTTCGACCGCTGGTCGACATTCTCGACCATCAGACCGATCGGCGTGCCCGTCGTCATCCCCTCAAAAACGCCCGAGAGGATTCGGACCTGGTCCGGCTCCTGCCGCTGGGTTGTGAAGCTAGACTGGCCGGGCCGGCGGCGATCCAGATAGGGCTGGATATCGGCCTCCGTCAGCGGAATGCCCGGCGGGCAGCCATCGACGACACAGCCGATCGCAGGCCCATGGCTCTCACCCCAGGTGGTGACGCGGAAGAGATGTCCGAAGCTGTTATGGGACACGGCTGGATGACCCGCCCTGCGGTTTCAGCTTGTAATCGCCGCGATGTCGGGGGCCGCGGGATTTTTCATGCCGACAATGTGGTAGCCGCAATCGACGTGATGGACCTCGCCGGTGACGCCGCGGCCGAGATCGGAGAGCAGATAGAGGCCGGAGCCGCCCACCTCTTCCGTCGTCACGTTGCGGCCCAGCGGCGCGTTCAACTCGTTCCACTTCAGGATATAGCGGAAATCGCCGATGCCGGAGGCGGCCAGCGTCTTGATCGGGCCGGCACTGATGCCGTTGACGCGGATGTTGCGCTCGCCAAGATCGGCCGCGATGTAGCGGACGGAGGCTTCCAGCGCCGCCTTGGCGACGCCCATCACGTTGTAGTGCGGCATCACCCGCTCGGCGCCGAGATAGGTGAGCGTCAGCATCGAACCGCCATCCGGCATCATTGCGGCCGCGCGCTGGCAGACCGCGACGAAGCTGTAACAGGAAATGTCCATCGCCTGCAGGAAGGCGGCGCGCGGCGTGTCGACATAGCGGCCGCGGAGATAGGCCTTGTCAGCCCAGCCAATGGCATGGACCAGGAAGTCGATCTTGCCCCAGCGTTTCTCCACCTCGGCGAAGGCGGCATCGATACTCGCCTCGTCGGCCACGTCGCAGGGCAGCACGATGTCGGCGCCAATGCTCTCGGCCAGCGGGCGAACCCGTTTCTCCAGCGCCTCACCCTGATAGGTGAAAGCGACCTCGGCCCCCTGGGCCGCGCAGGCGGCAGCAATGCCCCAAGCGATCGACCGGTCATTGGCAACGCCCATGACCACACCGCGCTTTCCAGCCATGAGCGTGCCCTTGGCGGGCGGGATGGCCGTGGCATCCTGAGACATGCGGGACCTCTTCTGAACGACGACTGCGGCAACTGCGACGAATGGCCTCGTACCCGGCGGCAGTTTACCGGGCACGTCTGTAACAGCGGGTGGTGGCACAGGAGGGAACGAGCGACAAGGGGTGGCGGTGCGCGACGCCGTGGCGCCATCCCGAAGCTGGCTTGGCCGGATGCGAAGGTCGGCCCAGAATACCCTCGTCAGATCAAGGATTGCTCTGCCATGACCCTCGCTCCTTCCTCCCCCTCGTCGCTATCCACGACCGATCCCTTCAAGCTCTTCACGGAATGGTTCGCCGATGCGCGCCGCACCGAGCCCGCGGACCCGAATGCGATGACGCTCGCGACCGTCGGTGCGGACGGCATGCCCGATGCCCGTATCGTGCTGCTCAAGGGCCAGGACGCCCAGGGCTTCGTCTTCTATACGAATTATGAAAGCCAAAAGGGGGCCGAACTTGCCGCCAATCCGCGGGCCTGCCTCAATTTCCATTGGAAAACCCTGCAACGGCAGGTGCGGCTGTTGGGCCGGGTGGAAAAGGTGACGCCGGCGGAGGCCGACGCCTACTTCGCTTCCCGCCCGCGCCTCTCGAAGCTGGGGGCTTGGGCCTCCGACCAGTCACGGCCGCTCGCCGACCGCTCGGTGCTGGAAAGCCGGCTCGCCGAAGCCGAAACCCGCTTCCCGACGGAAGAGGTTCCGCGCCCACCGCACTGGTCCGGCTACCGGGTCGTGCCGCTGCGTTTCGAGTTCTGGCGCGAAATGCCCTACCGCCTGCATGATCGGCTGATCTTCACCCGCGACGGCGAGGATGCGCCTTGGGAAACGAGCCGCCTCTTTCCCTGAGGCCAGCTATGCTACAATAAAACCCCGCACGGAAACGGACTGACGCTCATGCCCATCCGCAAGGTAATTCTGCTTCTTAACGAGACCGCGGCCGGACGCGCCGCGCTCGATACGGCACTCGACACCGCCACGACCTGGCAGGCGCATCTCACGGTGCTGCATGTCCGCGTCGATGCGCGGGACGTGGCGCCGCTTGCCGGCGAAGGCCTGTCGGGCGCCATGATCGAGGACATGATGGTGGCAACCGAGAAGGAAAGCGCCGTCCGCGCCCATGATGTGCGCGTGCTCTTCGAACAGGCGATGAATATCCGCGGCATCACCATCGGTGAGCCGCGGCCGCATGCCGGCGTCCCGACCGCCAATTTCGTTTCCGTCGCCGGGCGGGAGGAAGAGATCATCGCCCAACAGGCACGACTGGCCGATCTCACTGTCATTCCCCATCCCGAGGCCGGGCAGGATGTCTCCTCCTCGGACGCGCTGCATGCGGTGCTGTTCGATTCCGGCCGGCCGGTAATGATCGCGCCCGCCGCGGTGCCGAAAAGCCTCGGCCGCCGCATTTGCATCGGCTGGAACGGCACGGCTGAATCCTCGGCCGCCGTCCAGGCCGCGCTGCCCTGGATGCAGAAGGCGGAGGCCGTCCGCATCCTGACATCGGACGATTACCAGCGCCGCGGCCCCGGCGCGCCCGACCTCGCCGCCTATCTCTCGCTACACGGAGTCGAGGCGGAAATCGCGACCTTCCGCCCGGTCGACAAATCGGTGGGCGCCGGCCTGCTCGCCGCCGCGCGGGAATT
>Ga0310811_10009093_pt1 | contig 12809 bp, 11 predicted proteins | sample YCmetagenome_FD_207642 | JGI IMG/M metagenome (GOLD analysis project Ga0310811, IMG submission 207642) | Soil microbial communities from experimental microcosm in Duke University, North Carolina, United States - YC | ecosystem: Engineered > Artificial ecosystem > Soil microcosm > Unclassified ...
CGCGTTTGCGTACTGTTCTTGTAGTCGGCGGTCCACAGGTTGCGCTTGACCGCGGTGGCCCACTCGGGCGAGGAGGTCGCCTTTTGCAGGACGTTGTCCCACCAGGCGATTTCAGCAGGCGTCATGTTCTTGGGGCCGACCAGCACACGCCATGTGGTGAAATCGATGTCGACGCCCTGCTCTTTCCACGTTGGCACATTCGCAAGCGCTCCCTGTTCGCGTTGCGCGCCGGGAATCGCGATCATCCGTACGCGGCCTGCCTGGCTGGGTCCAAGCACGACACCGGCCGGCGTCGCGGCAGCGGTGACATGGCCGCCCATTAGCGCGGTCATTGCCTCGCCACCCGAATCGAAGAATACGACCTTCGCTTTTTTCGGGTCCTGGCCCGCACCCTTTATGACTAGCGCCGCGGCATCATGGCTTTGACCGCCCGGCGAACTCGATACACCCATCGTTACGCTGGCGGGATCCTTTCTCAGCATCTGTACGAGATCCGCACCGCTCTTGATCGGCGAATCGCCCGGCACCGAAAAGACCACCTGCTCAGTCACGAAGACGGCAAGCGGCGTCACGTCGTCGAGCCCGAAAGTGCTAAGACCTGTGATCCGGTTGGTGATCAGCGGCAACGCCTGAACTGTCACGTAATGCCCGTCGCCCACATGCGAGTTGATGTACGCGATGCTGACCGTGCCGCCACCGCCTGGCCGATTCAGCACCGTCACCGGTCTGCTCGACAGGTTTTCCTGCTGGATCACGCTTTGCAAGGTCCGCGCGACCAGATCGAGCCCACCGCCCGGCGCGCTTGGCACGACGATCTCGACAGGCCGACGCGGTTGCCACGTCTCCGCTGCCATGCCTGACATGGGCGTTGCGATCGACAGTGCGGCACATGCACCCCAGATCGCCACTAAAGCTCGCCTCCTTTTCATCGCTACGTCTCCTGTATGCGGGATTGTTCGTGATTGGCCGCTCGCTTCCTCGCGCATCGCACTAGAAGCGAAAGCTGTCGAATGTGCTTGCGGCGAAGAGTTGCTCGATCGGCACCTCGTTCTGAATCAGGCCATCGCTTTTCGCATAGCGCTGCAGCGCGTCGAGGTCTGCGCGATTTTCGGCAATGCCGTAGCGCCAGAAGTCAAAGCCCATCAACGCGCGCACTCGCTCCACTTCTGATACGAGCCACGGATGCATTACGCGCAATGTGTCCATGATCGACAGTTCGCCAAGCGCGACGTCGCGTGACTTGCAAAAGGCTGCATAGACATTTACCGGCAACCACGGATGCTGTTCGACCAGTGAGCGGCGAATGCCAACCACATGCATCAGCGGAAACAGCTTCGTCTTCGCAAACCATGCTTCTTCGGCGGCTCGATAATCAGGAAAGAGCCGCCGCACCGCCGGATTTCGCCCAAAACACGATGGCGGCTTGGGCGCGATTACTGCATCGATCTCCCCCTGCGTGAGCAGTTCCGCTAGCGTTGCATCCGGTGCGATAGGCTCGACGCGAATCTCGTCCGGCAATCGATAGGGCATGCGCGCCTGGCGTCCGCTCTGCTCGAGGCCGCCGGTTAACCATTGCACTTCGCTGCTGCGCACGCCGTATTCGTCGCTCAACATGCCGCGCACCCAGATACCGGCTGTCTGCTGGAAATCCGGCACACCGATCTTGCGTCCCTTCAGTTGCTCGGGGTGGTCGATGCCGCGATCTCCACGCACGTAAATGGCAGAGTGCCTGAACGAACGCGACAGAAAGACTGGAATCGCGACGTAACGGCTTTCGCCGCGCGCGGTGGTCATGAGATGCGTGCCAAGCGAAAGTTCCGAGATATCGAACTCGCCGTGCCGAAATGCTCGCTGAAACAGTTCCTCCGCAGGTCCGTTGATGAAGTTGATCGTGCAACCGTCGACGGCAGCTCGACCGTCGATCAAGGCCCGGGTGCGATCCGTGAGTTGACATGCAAGCGAAAGTTCAAGCATACGAATATGCAACTGATGACCGATGGAAAGAATCCACGGCGCCAGCCGAGGATTCACCGATTAATGCCAACCACACAACATAAAATTTCGCACTACGTAATAACAAAAGGAAGCTTTCCCACATCGACCAATTCGGCAAGTAGGCTGATCAGTAAGAAACCTGGAGCGGCCCGGCATGCGGCGCAACCTGCAGCGCCGCTCACGCCAGCCATTTGCTCGAACCGATGCCGCTTAAACGATGCGGTCGTCCAGTTCCTCTTCGCTGGAATCGGTTGTCGAATTTTTCGCCAGATCGTCGAGCGCATTGAGCATCCGCTCTTTGCCTTTCGATACGTGGCTAAAGCTCGTTTCGTAACTCAGCGCTGCGTTATGAGCTTTGAGCGCGGCGACGATCTCCCGATGCTCTTCGTTCGACGTCAACAATGCGCCGCGCTGAACCATGCCATGTACGCGGAACAGATGAAACTCCTTGACGCACCCGCGATACAGCTTGATCAAACGCGAGTTGCCGGTGGACTGCACGATGTAATCGTGAAACTCGAGATTAAGCGGATCGAACCGCGAGAAGTCGCCCTGTTCGGCAGCTTCCTGCATTTCGTCGACGTACGCATCGAGCCGGGCCGTCATCTCCGCCGTCAAGACCGGCGCAAGCAGTGATGCCGATAGCGCGGTAAAGCCCGCGCGCAGGTCGTAGACCTCAATCGCATCGTCGCGCGTCACCTTCTTGATGAACACGCCGCGATTCGGCACCAGATAGACGAGCCCCAGCTCAGCCAGCGCCCGGCATGCTTCGCGCACCGGTCCGCGGCTCACCGACAGTTTGTCTGCAACGGCCTTCTCATTCAGGCGTTTACCTGGCGTGAGTTCGCCGCTCAATATCATTCGCTCGATCTCGTGCTGCACGACGCCTGTCAACGTATGTGCACGAAACTCGGCGAGCGAGACCGTTGTCGGGTTGTGATCGATTTCCATGAAATCAAGTCTAGGTTGCGACGTGAAAACTGTCAACACTTTACTTTTTACTATTTCATTGCTGCCTTGACCCGATTCTGCAAGGTAGTCGGGATGCCGCGTCGCTAACACTTGCGCAGCGGCACCGCGATCTGTTTCCTGTCGACAAATGCTTGCATGCGCAACGACTAGAACTTGTGCTGAATCCCGATCCGGAATGCGAGCTGGTTCTGCGCATCACTACCGGAGTTGCCGAAATAGCTTGTCGATTTCCCGATCATCGCCTGCACCGGCACCCCCTGGTTCGAGCCCGACGCCTTCTGATAGATCGCAAGCAGATAGACGCTGGTACGTTTGCTTAGCAGATAGTCGATGCTGCTGTTGATCTGATGCCATGTTCCATTCGCAGAACCTGTCACCTGCGTATGTGTATAACCTAGCGCTCCAATCAAGGCAGGCGTGATGTTGTACACGACACCCCCCTCGTAAATGTTGAGCGTCGCCGAGCTGTGGTCGAGATTCTCGAGGCGCGTGTTGGTCCACAACGCATAACCCAGCGCCGGACCGTACCGGTATTTCGCACCGACGCCGTATGTGCGCAAGTCGCGCTCACCAAGGGGATCGAGGTTCGCCAGCGTCAGTTTCAGCGCCGGCGCGGTTTGCAACGGATAAGTAATATCCGTGTAAGCAAATGCCATGCTGAACGGACCATGGTTGTAGTCCACACCAAAGCTGTAAGTGCGCGACGATCCACCACTGCCGTTAGTACCGTTCGATCCGCCGAACTCGCCAGCCTGATTGGAGAACCCGTACATTGCACCGACTTTGAAGCCGTACATGCGCACGCTATTGAACTTCACTGAATTGTTGATACGCACCGACGTCAACAAGTCGAGCGTATCGATGTGGTACATGTACGCGTCGCCTGCGGTCAGACCACCGGTCGCATAACGGTTCAGATAGTCATGCGAGAACGGATACTGTCGACCCAGGGTGAAGGTGCCGACATCGTTCTTTTCGACACCGACAAATGCCTGGCGCCCGAATAGCGCACCGCCCTGGCTGATCGACCCGTCTGCAAGACCGAAGCCGTTTTCCAATGTGAAGATCGCTTTATATCCGCCGCCCAGATCTTCGACGCCTTTAAAGCCGATACGGTTGCCGCCGTTGATGCCATCGTCGAATTTGACAAAGCTATGGCTTTTGCCGTCCGGCCCCGCAGCGTTATTCACGTAGCTGATGCCGGCGTCGATCAAACCGTACAAGGTCACACTGCTCTGCGCATGCGCGGCACCTGCAATGCCGCCTAGCGCAATCAAGCTTAACACTCGCTGCACCTTCCTGACGCTCACTTCGGTCTCCTTAATTTGTAATTCAGATTGCAAGGACACCCCACGGCCGGTTCGTTGCCAGAGTCCACCGTGGACCGGTTCAGTTGAGCTGCGATGCGACGAGCCTCAAGGCTCGTGACGCGTTCGCATCCGTCTCCTCCGTTGTCGGCAATGGCGCGAGAGCCATTGCCGCCGGACGCCGACCCGTCTTGTTGTGACGAATCAGCGTGAAGCGAAGTGTCTATCGTCTTATGCTAACTGTCAACACTTTTTCAAACCTAGGGTTTTGCCTGACAAACGACTTCACAATCGCCTTATTGCGTTATCGATTTCGCCATTTCGAGTCGGGCGTTTGCCGGCTTGCGCGGAACATGAACGAACCTGTGTGCCGACGGCGTCGCCAGTAGCTTGATGAGTTCAATCACGAAGTTCCGTGGCTAACGCGCTTACGGATAGCCTGCAGAGACAGGGTGACCGTAGCGACCATTCGCTATCTGGACGCGGCTGGCTGTGCATCGCTTGCCGGGGCGGAGAAGCAGAGATGGCGATCGGCGCATGAAGCGACGTATCGACCAGGATGCTGTGAGCTTGTATCGCGGTTTGCTGCTTGAGACTGCTTATGGTTGCCCCTCGTATTCGTCTATACACCTGAACGCGTCAATCCACTCAAGCTTTCGCTTGGTCCAGATTTCCCTTAGCGGACGGCCCAACTCATATCGTTGTGCCAGTGCACCCACGCGCAACGAATAAACCGTCGGGTTCTCGACCACACACGAATACACGGGCGTGCCGCAATGCTCGCAAAACGCGTGCACCCTTTCGCCCCCCGCTGTCGCCTGTCCTCCTCTATGGAAGTGCATTTGTTGCCGCGAGGCATCGCGCACGCGACTGCTTCGACCTCGTTGGCAAACAGGTTCTTTACGAACGCACACGGACTATTTCGGCAGTCGACGTGTTCTCTATGATGAAACAATCTTCCCGTTCACGCGATGCCTCTTTAAAGGAATCTCAATCATGCAGGAAAGTCCCGCAAATCCGTCCGCCTACCTTAAAAACCGCTTGCAGAAGCCAGAGGGAACCAAACTAGGAATCGGCGTAACGTCCCCTTCGCCGGAACTGGTACAGATGTTTGCGCATGCGGGCTTCGACTACGTCGTGATCGACATGGAGCATGGGCCGATTTCGATCGAGACTGCTTACCGAATGGTGACGGCCACGATCGGCACTCCCGCTGAGCCATGGATACGCGTCACTCACAACGATGCAGCGCAGATCAAACTCGCACTGGACGCCGGCGCAAAGAACATCATCGTGCCGATGATCACTTGCAAGGAAGACGCAGAAGCCGCCGTGTCGTACGCCAAGTATCCGCCGCGCGGCATACGCGGCTGGGGGCCGTTTCGCACGCAATACCAGTGGCAAACCAACATGCTCGACTATGCACAGCACGCCAACGAGCAAACCGGTGTCATAGCGCTGATCGAGCACCCAGGCGCGGTGCGCGACCTGGATGCGATTCTCGAGATCGATGGGATTACCAGCGCCATTCCAGCGCCGTTCGATCTGTCGGTCAACATGGGATTTAGCGACGGTCCGAATCACAAGGAGGTGCGCGAAGCGATCGAACTGGTGATGCGCAAAATCAAGGCGAAGGGAATGCGGCTCACCTCCTTCGCGATCACGCCGGAACAGGCTGTCGAAGCACTGCGCCTCGGCGTCGACGATCTGTTTCTCGGCTTCGATCCGATGTACATTCAGGCCTCGGTGCAACTGTTCATGGCAACCGTTGCACGTCTGCAAGATGCGAAATGAGCTGCTGGCGTATACGGGGCTTCCGCGTCGGCTGACCTGTCATTGACCCGTTAGAATGCGTTAGGTGACGTATCGCGGCAGCCTTGGGAGTTGTATCCTTCCATCGGGAAGCCAGGCGGCGCGATGCGTGCATCGACCGATTTGACTGCATCGAAGACGATGCAAATCGGCATCCAATACTACCAACGCACGAAGACGGGCAGCCACGTGACCTCCTCCAGCGCCGGCGTCAAATTTCTCCATTCCCCCGGTCCCACGCACGTACCGGACCTCGTGCTGCAAGCGATGCTGGCGCAGCCGATGGATCTCGGGAATCCGCGTCTTGCATCGCTGATCGCAAACTGCGAACAAGGTTTGCGGCGGCTTCTCCATACATCGAAGGCCGAAGTCCTGATGTACGCGGCCAATGGCCACGGCGCGTGGGAAGCCGTCATTGCAAATCTGCTCGCTCCCGGGCGCAAAGTGCTGGTGGCCGGCAGTGGATTCTTTGCCGAAGCCTGGGCCCAGCACGCCGAGGCATGCGGCGCTGTGGCAGTCCGCACGGCCAGCCGCTATGGAGCGCCAATCGACGTCGAGCTGATCGAACAGACGCTGCGCAGCGACGACGCACAAGAGATCGTCGCAGTATTCGCCGTGCAAACCGACACGTCGAGCGGCGTCACAAGCGACATCCATGCAGTTCGGCAAGCGATCGATCGCGCCCAACATAAGGCGCTGCTCGCCGTAGACGCGGTCGCATCGCTCGCCGCAACGCCATTGCTGATGGATGAGTGGGGCGTGAACGTCGTGATCGGCGCGTCGCAAAAGGCGCTAATGCTACCGCCGGGGCTCGCGTTTACCGTAGTCGACCAACGCGCGCTCGAAGTGGCCCGCTCCAATCCAGTTCCGCGCATGTATTGGGACTGGGACCGGCGAGTCAGCAATCTGCTATATCGCAAGTTCTGCGGCACGCCCCCGGAAAACCTGCTGATGGGGCTTGAGGCCGCGCTCGCGCAAATCGAGCGCGAAGGATACGACGCGGTATTTGCCCGCCATGCGCGTATTGCGCGCGCGGTGCATGCAGCCGTCGAACGCTGGGGCGAGCGCGGTGCGCTATGGTTAGCGGTCGATCGGCCATCGGCGCGTTCCGCATCGGTCACCGCGATCTGCGTGCGCGAGGGCATCGATCCCGACGAACTCGGCCAGCTGGCGCGTGAGCGCTTTCACGTCGCGGTGGCAGGCGGTGTCGGTCCGCAATCCGACGGCGTATTTCGTATCGGGCACCTCGGCGACATCAACGAACCGATGATTCTCGGCTGTCTTGCAGGCGTGGAAGCGGCCCTTCGTCATCTGAACATCCCGATCGGCAACGGCGCGCTCGATTGCGCCATTGCCGCTCTGGCGGATTCGCGCAATGCATGACTGGCGAGATGCTTGCGCATACACCTTGTGGCACCCTCACGCGCCGGCGGCCGTCCGGCGCTTTCTGACGCTCTCGACCTTCTTTGCCGGCGCCGCTGCAACCGCACCGGATGCGGCAACCGGATTGCCCTTGTGGTCGGTTTCGAAGGATTGCGACTGGAACGCAAAGAAGAACGCCAACCACTTGCTACCGGGATAGCTGAAGAACAGGCAGCCATCCTGGTAGACGCCATTGTCCCGCTTGAACTTGCCGGAATTGCCCTGATTCATGTGGATATCGTGGATACCATTGCCCGGCACGAACCTGAAATATTGATCGGCCTTTTTCTCCGGGCCCCACCGGTCGCCGAAGGCATACACGACTGAGCCTTGCTCGGCCATAGCCTTGACGACCGCCTCCTCCAGCTTGTCCTTCAGATCGTTGTTCGCGCCCGGTTGGTCGGGTGGCACCGCTTTCATCGCCTTTGGATTGACGAGCCCGCCGCGCAGATAATCCATTGCGAGGCCATCCGGTTTGCTGCGCAGCTTTGCGAAGCCCGCCTTCAGTTCGGTGAGTTGTGCAGTCAATGCCGCAGGCAAGCTTGTCTTCGCCTGGAACAGCAATGTCGACGGGGCGTTACGGGCCGACGACTTGACGTTCACCGCGATGCGAAACACCTGTTTGCCGGCATGGACGAGAATCTGATAGTGATCGTCATCCGCGTCGCGCAAGTGTCCCGCGATGGATCCTTTTAGCAAGCCGTAGTTCAGTGCCATGCGCTGTTCCTGAAGAGTGGTGATTGACGACACAACGTTCGATCAAACCACCTTCTTAACGGCGGATCATGACAAGCCTGCGACAATTCGCAGCGTTGGCCGCGTCTTTTCGACGTGGCTCAGCCCACTACGTGCGAGTGCCACCCGACGCCAATTGCGAGTCCCGCCGCGATGATGGCCAGCACGCCCAGCGCAATCGCGAAAAAACGCAAATCCCGGTTGCGGGCGAACATCAATGCCATCGCGGCAACTCGCACGACCGGCAACGCAATTACTGTCGCGATGCCTGAACGCACCAGTACCAGCCCGACGACCGCGGTAGAAGCGTCTCGACGCAACGCATCCGCTACCACGGCACAGACGAGCCCTGCTGCGATTAGCGCGCAACTTAGCCACGTCCCCGCCGAAAGCAGCTGCGCAAGATGTGCATCCATGCGCGCGGTCCGCACATCGTGACCGGTCTGCCCATCCATTACGCACCACCCGTTATGGAAACACCGAGTGCTGAGCATCCCATCTGTATCGCAAGCGCCACAAGTACGATCACAAACAGCACGCGGATGCTTTCGCTCGACACCTTCATCAGCAATTTCGCCCCGAGCGCTGCGCCCACGACGGAGCCCAATGCGACAGGTCCGGCAATCGCCGTAGCGATTTCACCGCGGGCAAAGTAGATCCCGGCACTCGCCGCAGCCGTCACACCGATCATGAAATTCGACGTTGCAGACGAGACCTTGATAGGCAGCCGCAGTGCCGAATCCATTGCGGGAATCTTGAGCGCGCCACTCCCGATGCCGAGCAACGCGGAAATCATGCCGGCGCCGTACATCAGCGCCATGCCGAGCCGCAGCCGTTCAATCCGATAAGGAACCTCGGCGCCAACCAGTGTGTCCGGATAAGTGGAGTGCAGCCTGGACTTCAGCCAGCCATCTTTCGCATGCCCGCCCTCGGTACCTGCCGCGCTCGCGACGTCACGCCGCTTGCGAGCCATCTGGCAAGCCGACACCACCAGCACCGCCGCAAAAATCGCAAACAGCACACGCTCCGGAATCCACCCCGATAACAGCACGCCCGATAGCGCGCCAGCAGTTGTGGCGATCTCGAGCACGATCGCCAGACGAACGTTAGTCAGCCGTGCGCGCAAATACGACGCTGCCCCACCGCACGAGCATGCAATGACCGATACGATGCTTGCGCCAATCGCCGTACGCAAATCGATGTGGCCGAACAGCGTCAGCAACGGCACGATGAAAATGCCGCTCGCCATTCCCAGCATGCCGCCGAGCGCGCTCGCCGCCAACGATGCAAGCAACAGCCACAATGCCATCGATACGCTCATGCCGCTTGCCCTGTCTTGCGCTTTGCATGCGTAACGGGCCGGGTAAGACGCGTGACGAACTGGATCTTGTCGCCACGATAGTAGAGTTTCTCGTAGTCGACCGCGCGATGCGACGTGCTGTACGAGGTTCGCTCGATCAGAAACAGCGGACTGCCAACCGCGATCTTCAATGCGGATGCAACCATCTTGTCAGCCGCGACCGCTTCCAGCCGATACTCCGCCTCGCTGAGCGGGGTATCGTACTCATTCTCGAGCAGGCTGAAAATCGGCTTGATTGCCAGATCGTCTGCGACAATCCGGCGACCGAGGTCGGCAGGGAGATAGGTTTCGTCGTAGCTGAGCGGCAGACCATCAGCCAAACGCACACGACGAATCGCCACGACTTCTTCGCCTTCCTCGATGCCCAGTTTGCGCGCGACGTCGACCGTCGCCGGTACGATCGACTTGCCGAGCACACGCGCCGTGGCCTTCATGCCGAGCGCTTCCATGTCTTCGACAAATCCCGTCAGGCCCGTCAGCGCCTGTGCGATTTTCGGCTGTGTGACGAAGGTGCCTTTGCCACGCCGAATCTCGACGAGGCCGCGCTGCAGCAGATTTTGAATGGTAGTGCGGACCGTCGTACGACTGACCGAGAATTCCTCAATCAGTTGCTCTTCGGAGGGCAACCTGTCACCGATGGCCCACACGCCGTCCTGAATTCGCTGGGCCAGCGTTTCCTCGACCCGCGCATAAAGAGGAAGAGATGGATGCGAGTTCATATAACACATACTGACATCATGACGTCACTACGTCAATGCGCCCAAAACCCGATCTGCCGCGTGCCTTTCAAAAAGCTTCCGCGCGGTTCGCGGCTCAGCACCGAACGCCGCCATATGATAGAAATGTGCGTGTTTTAACGTATCAAACCTGCACACGAGCGGCGCGACCGCGCGCTCCTCGCAGGCGCGCACTTCGCGATCGCGTGCGTGTCGGCTGGCCGACAAAGAACCAATCTCTCTATACTGCTAACGTACGCGGAATGCAGTTAACCGTACGCGCAACAGGACCTGTCAAACCCGACCGCCTTTCAGCGGACGCGCCCACATTTTGAACACGATAACGCCCCGGAGAAACATGGACACCGCAACCTATTCAGACACCCTTTTGCTTATCGACGGTGAATGGTGCGCAAGCGCTAGCGGCAAAACCATCGACGTCGTCAATCCCGCCACCGGCAATGTGATCGGCAAGGTCGCGCATGCCGGCATCGCAGATCTGGAGCGTGCCGTCGCGGCAGCGCGTCGCGGCTTCGAAGCCTGGCGCAAGGTGCCCGCCTACGAGCGCGCAGCGATGATGCGCAAGGCCGCCGCACTGTTGCGCGAGCGCGCTGATTCGATCGCCCGTCTGATGACGCTGGAGCAAGGCAAGCCGTTTGCGGAAGCACGCATCGAGGTGCTGTCAGGCGCCGACATCATCGAATGGTTCGCCGATGAAGGCCGCCGCACCTATGGCCGGATCGTGCCCGCGCGCAACCCGGCTGCGCAACAAACCGTTGTGAAGGAGCCGGTCGGCCCGGTCGCCGCATTCACGCCATGGAACTTCCCGGTCAATCAGGTCGTGCGCAAGTTGTCGGCCGCGCTCACCACAGGTTGTTCGTTCATCGTAAAAGCGCCCGAAGAAACGCCTGCATCGCCGGCGCAACTGCTGCGCGCGTTCGTCGACGCAGGCGTGCCGGCCGGCGTGATCGGCCTCGTGTTCGGCGAACCCGCTGAAATTTCGCGCTTTCTGATCTCGCACCCGGTGATCCGCAAAGTCACGTTCACCGGCTCCACGGCGGTGGGCAAACAGCTGGCTGCGCTCGCGGGCCAGCATATGAAGCGCGTCACGATGGAACTCGGCGGACACGCACCGGTGATCGTCGCCGAAGATGCAGACGTGGCGCTTGCCGTGCGCGCTTCTGGCGCCGCCAAATTCCGCAATGCAGGCCAGGTCTGCATTTCCCCGACGCGTTTTCTCGTACACAACAGCATTCGTGAAGACTTCGCTCGCGAGCTCGTCAAGCACGCGGAAAGCCTGAAGCTCGGCGACGGCCTTGCCGAAGGCACGACGATCGGGCCGCTCGCCAATGCGCGGCGTTTGACAGCAATGTCGAGCATCGTCGCCAATGCGCGGGAGAAGGGTGCGACGGTCGCTACCGGCGGTGAACATCTGTCCGGCGGCGGCAACTTCTTTACACCGACCGTGCTGACCAACGTGCCGCTCGAAGCGGATGTCTTCAATGAAGAGCCGTTTGGTCCGATCGCAGCCGTCCGCGGCTTCGACGCACTCGAAGACGCGATCGCCGAAGCCAATCGTCTGCCGTACGGGCTGGCTGGCTATGCGTTCACGCGCTCGTTCCGCAACGTGCACCTGCTTACGCAATCGATGGAAGTCGGCATGTTGTGGATCAACCAGCCGGCGACGCCGTGGCCCGAAATGCCGTTCGGCGGCGTCAAGGATTCGGGTTACGGATCGGAAGGCGGACCTGAAGCGCTCGAGCCGTACCTCGTGACGAAGTCGGTAACCGTCATGTCGGTTTAAGTCGTACCGCACAGACTGGAGCCTTCAGGCCCAGTCTGTGCGCCTGCGTTGCTTTTTGCCACAGAGGTCAGAAGCGATGCCGGATACCCGCGATCACCAGTTCCTGCGTCGATTTTCCGCCGTCGACGAAGGCGTCCGAGATCACTGCTTGTGCGGGACCCATGCCGTTACTTCCGGACGCGTGCCCATAACTCATCGTACCGTACAGATCGGTGCGCTTGCTAAGCGAATAATCCGCCGCCAGCGTGACCTGCTGATAAGTCGCCGATGAATCTCCATGCGACTTCAGATAGTTGTATCCCGTTTCGAACATTAGCGATGGTGTGGCCTGCCACACGACGAATGCAGAGCCGTTGTTATAACGCTCGGCGGACTGAAATGTCGAATGGCCGTCCGCCAGATATTCGGAGTAGCTGTAGTAGCCGCCTAGTGTGACAGCGCCTATTACGTAGGTAGCACCCGCGCGTGCGATATTGATCGCACTGGCGGTCGCATACGCGTCGTTGACGGGCGAAAGAAAGATGCTGTCCGCGCTACTCGTCCCGCGCGTCGACAATGTCGCATTGCCGTTGTCCGCATGCGAATAGCCGGCCGCCAAAGTCAACGGACCCCGGGCATACGTGATTGCCGCGTTATACGCCTGCCCCGATCCAACCGACCCTGCCACGCCGCCAAAGCCGTACATC
>Ga0310811_10009094_pt1 | contig 12809 bp, 7 predicted proteins | sample YCmetagenome_FD_207642 | JGI IMG/M metagenome (GOLD analysis project Ga0310811, IMG submission 207642) | Soil microbial communities from experimental microcosm in Duke University, North Carolina, United States - YC | ecosystem: Engineered > Artificial ecosystem > Soil microcosm > Unclassified ...
AGCCCCGGAAACCCGAAGATTGGGGAGCACTACGCGCCTGGTCCTGGGGAGCAGCCAGGGCCCTGGATTACCTCGAAGCAAACGAACCCAGGGTCGACGCGAAACACGTCGGTATAGAAGGCGTCTCACGGTTTGGGAAAGCCGCATTGGTCACCCTGGCCTTCGAACCCCGTTTTGCCATGGGGCTAATCGGCTCCTCCGGAGAAGGCGGCGCAAAATTGAACCGTCGCAACTGGGGTGAGGCAGTAGAGAGTTTGACCGGCGGAGAATATTATTGGATGGCAGGTAACTTTATGAAATATGGAGCGGCAGAAGCTACCTTTGGAGCAAAGACAGCAAAAGACCTTCCAGTCGATGCTCACGAGCTCATCGCCCTGTGCGCACCTAGACTGACCTTTATTAGTTACGGGGTGCCTGAACAGGGAGACGCAAAATGGCTCGATCACCAGGGCAGCTATATGGCGGCCGTTGCAGCAGGGCCGGTCTTCCGTTTGCTCGGAGCAAAGGACCTAGGCGTCTCCGCCGATTATCACACCGAAAAAATGCCGCCTGTCAACACAGGCCTGCTCGACGGACAACTCGCCTGGCGCCAGCATGATGGCGGACATACAGACGCGCCCAATATAAAATATTTCCTTGAATGGGCAGATAAGAACATAGGACACAACCAATAACCCCTACCCTCTCAATGCCTCGATAGCATCCGCCGTCTTAGCCAGCGGCTTACCCAGCAATCTGCTGCCATCGGCCGTAATGACGAGATCTTCTTCGATCCGGATCCCCCCAAACGCCCGCAGGGTATCCAACTTATCGTAGTTGATAAAATCCATATACTTCTTCTCCGCCCTGTACTGATCCATCAGTTCCGGAATAAAATAAAGCCCCGGCTCGATGGTCACAACAAAACCCGGTTCCAGCTTGCGCGCCAGCCGCAACGATTTCCAGCCGAATTCCTTGCTCTTTTTTAACGTATCCGTATACCCGACATATTCCTCTCCAAGGTCCTCCATATCATGCACATCCAAACCCATCATATGCCCGAGCCCGCACTGGAAAATAACAGTGTGTGCACCCGCGGCCACCGCTTCTTTTGGATCTCCCTTCATCACCCCCGCAGCTTTTAATCCTTCCATCAGCTTCTCGGCAGCCAGTGCATGTACATCCCGGAAAAGGATGCCCGGCCGCAAAGCATCCACCGCGGCCTGCTGAGAGCTCAATACAATATCATACATCTCCCGTTGTAGTGTCGTAAATTTCTTACCGACAGGAAAGGTCCGCGTCATATCGCCCGCATAGTGCATCGCATTTTCCGCACCGCTGTCGCAGATCGCCAGTCGCCCTTCTTTCATTACCGTGGTCCCATAGTGATTATGCAGAACCTGCCCGTTGACCGTAAGTATCGTCGGAAAAGCCAGGTTGCCGCCCCCGCTGATAGCAATCCCCTGCAGGCCGCCCGCCAGTTGGGCCTCCGTCATCCCATCCCTTGCACCCGTGATCGCGGCCAGGTGCATGGCAGCAGTCGTATTCACCGCCTCTTCTATCTGTTCTATTTCGAGATCCGACTTGATGCTCCGCTGTGCTACTACCGCCTTGATCAGGGGCACTGAAGCATGCTCCTTCACCGCCGCAGGTGCGATACTCAGCCAGCCGCTGAGCTTCAGGATATTCTCGGGCCTGTAAGGAGGCAGGAAATGTACGGTCCGGCCTGCGCCCCTCGCCGATACCAGCTCGGAAGGCAATCCCGCAAAAGGTCTTGTGTCGGTAATACCCGCCGGCACAGCCTGCTCGGCCAGGGACGGCTGCGGACCCGTCCAGACGATCTCATCCATCGTCAGATCATGACCGAATACGATCTCCTTATCATTGTCTATATCTATAAGCCCTGCCAGTCCCGGTTTGTCCATGCCAAAGAAATAAAGGAAACTGCTGTCCTGCCGGAAAGGGTAAAGATTATCCCGGTAATTCATGCTGCTTTCCTCATTTCCCAACAACAGGATCAGTCCTTTTCCCAACTGCTCCTTTAGCTTTTTTCTGCGTGATATATAAACGTCTTTAGTAAACATGGCTGCAAATTTATTCATAAATAACTTTCTTCAGATAGAAAACCCGCGTGTCCACCAGTGGCATGGAGTTGCTGACAACAACTATTCCCTTTTTGTCGATCCGCATTCTGCTCATCCCTGCATCGGTCGTAATGTCCAGCGGCAACGGCATATCAATGTTGAGCAGCTTTACGAGGTAATGCGTCGCATCCTGCTGCTTTACGTCCACCTCCAGCTTATTGGTCGTATAAAGATAGAGATGGAACAGGGGGGAAAGATCGATCCCCGAGGCCCGGCTGAACAGCTTTTCCACATCCGATGTATTGGTGGTATGTGTATAAGTTGTATTGCTGTCGGTAGACAAATGTTTTATCGTAGGGAAGAAAACGCTGTCCCCGATGATATACCGCAGCGTATGCATGAAAAAGGCCCCCTTCGGATATATATCAGGGTGATAAGCCTCGTCTTCGGTGATGTCTTTCCCGAGTACAATAGCCTTGTCATTCCGGATACGCGGCGCACTTTTCTGGAACACCTTCTCATAAGCCGCCTCACCCTCCATATCCCGGGTATACAACGCATCCCCGAAGGTGCCGATACCTTCATGGATCCAATAATCGGCCCAGTCCCCCGCCGTCACCTTATTACCCCACCACTCATGACCAAACTCATGATTCATCAGCCCGTCGAAATCCTGTCCGCCGATCTGTGTATAACGGAACTTATTACCATAGGCATTCATGCTCTGGTGCTCCATGCCAAGATGCGGGGTCTCCACCAGGCCTATCTTTTCTTTTGCCCAGGGATATTCGCCAAAATATTTCTCTTTGATCTGCGCCATATGCGCCATCATTTCCAGCTGATGCGGAGCCTTGTCCGCATGCTCCTTCAGCACATAGAACTGCATGGGAACTTTATGACCATCGATCGTTGTATACTCGCGGGTGACCACGACATAGTCCCCCACATTGAATACGATGCTGTAATTGTTGATCGGATATTCCGTCTTCCAGTGAAAACGGCGCAGGCCGCCCTTTGTCTTTACGTCCTTCAGCAATCCCGGGCCAGCTACAACCAGCTCTTTAGGCACCGTAATAGAGAGATCGACCCCATCATCCGGCTCATCGGAGGGATGATCCTTGGCAGGAAAGTAGATCTTGCCGCCCGTTCCTTCCGCCGTAACTGCCACCCAGGGATGACCCGTAGAATCTTTTGTAAATGTGAACCCATCATCCCATGGCGGACGCCTGGCGATCATCGGCCGGCCGGCGTATACAACCTTCACGGCAGCCGGACCCGCCGGCCAGGAACCCGTAATATGCAATTCATGACTAGTATGTGTGAAGACGGCAGGCTTGTCATTTACCGTCACTTTGGAGACAGCAAAAGAGTCCATCAGGTCAAAAAGCAGGGCCGAAGCCGGCTCCTTCAGCCGAAGTCCGATGATAGCATATCCCGAAACACGCTGACCCGGTATATCCAGCATCAGGTCAATCGTATAATGCCTGACGTCCATATTCGCCTGCTCGGGCTTCAGCTTGCCGCCGTAGGAGGGTCGCTGAGCTCCGACGCCACCGGTAACCAGCATCAGTAACCAGCAAATAAAATATTTTCTCATGGCTGCAATATAAACACTTCTATATTGACCGCCTACCCATTAATTAGCCGGCAATAGCCATTATATTACCGACGCCAGCGCCCATTGCACCCCCCTCAGTTCCGCCAGTCCCCGTAACCGCCCAATGGCGCTATACCCCGGATATGTGGTCTTCTTCAGGTCATCCAGCATCTGGTGCCCATGGTCGGGACGCATGGGGAGCGAGATCCCCCTTTTCTTCTGCACGGTCAACAGTTCCCTGATCACCGCTACCATATCCACATCTCCGCCAAGATGATCGGCTTCAAAGAAATTCCCTTCCTCATCCCTCTTCGTACTGCGCAGATGAATAAAATGGATGTGGTCCCCCAGACGACGCACCATCCCCGGAAGATCATTATCCGCCCTCACGCCATAGGAGCCTGTGCAAAAGCAAAGCCCGTTGGCAGGCGACGGCGCACAGTCCAATAATTCACGGGCATCCTTCTCCGTACTGACGATCCGCGGTAGTCCCAGGATCGGATAAGGCGGATCATCCGGATGTATCGCCATCTTCAGGCCCTCCGCCTCGGCAACAGGCACCACCTGCCGCAGGAAATAGAACAGGTGCTGCTTCAGCCTGGCCGCATCGATACCGGCATAGGTCTTCAGCGCCTTCAGGATCTGCTCCTCGGTAAAACGTTCCTCGCTTCCCGGTAGTCCTAATAAGGTATTACGGTAAAGCGTTTCCTTCTCCGTCTCTGTCATCGTGCTGAGCCGCAGCCTCGCCTTTTCAATTTCCTCCGGAGTATAATCTTTTTCCGCACCCGGCCGCTTCAGGAGAAAAACATCAAATGCGATAAAAGCCGATTTCTCAAAACGCAGCGCCTTGCTACGGTCAGGCATCTCGTAAGAAATATCCGTCCGCATCCAGTCAAGGATAGGCATAAAGTTATAGGTCACTACTTCCAGCCCGGCCTTTGCCACATTACGAAGGCTTTCCTGGTAGTTTGAGATATAAAGCTGGTAATTTCCGGTCTGCTTTTTGATATCCTCATGTACTGGCAGACTTTCGATCACTGTCCAGCGCATTCCCGCGGCTTCGACTTCGGTCTTTCTTTTCAGGATCTCCTGATAAGACCAGACTTCTCCAACAGGGATATGATGCAGGGCGGTTACAACGCCAGTACAGCCGGACTGCCGGATATCCCATAAACTCACCGGGTCATTCGGGCCGTACCATCGCATCGTTTCTTCCATCAAAAAGGGTTGTTGCATATAAGTGGATTATTAAACGGAAACTGCAAGGTAAAATAAAAACCTATAAAACACGGGACCTATGCGCTTCATCAGACAATTTTTACTTTTTTTCCTGCTATTATCCATACTTTCCGTACTTTCTTATCTTTATCTGGGACGTCCCGCACTGGGCATGGATGACGCCGATATCTTTTTGAACTATGCCAGACGCCTGGCCCATGGAGAAGGTTTTGTCTTCAACAGCGGAGGCGAAAAAGTGGAAGGTTTCACGTCCATGCTATGGGTATTGATCTGCAGCCTGTTCTATCACCTCTCTGCCCACCCTCAGTTCCTTTTGTCCCTGTTCGCGCTGATCCTTACCAGTCTCTCGGTTACCCTGACCTACCAGGCATTGCGAAAGGATCTCAGCCAGTCCGCCACACTGGAATTCCAAAAGTATTTCCCCTTTGTTTTCTGCGGTTATCTCATTTGCATCAGTCCTTCCTTTGTTACCTGGTCTGTACTCAGCCTGATGGAGAACGCCCTCTGGAATTTTCTTTTTATCAGTACCATTATTCTATTGCTGAACAATATTTCCGACAAACAGCCTACCCGTCAAAGCAGGATCCTGCTCCTGCTGCTTGCCCCCCTGCTGATCCTTTGCCGGCCGGAAGCCATGGCCTGGGTTATCTTCTTTGCGGCCGCTCTCGCCCTGATCTACCGGAGCAAAGGCCGCAGCCTGCTTTTTCCCCTGGCTTTCCTGGTTACTGCCATCCTTTCAACCATCATCATCGTCCGTTTCCGTATTCACTACTTCGGCTATCCGCTGCCCAATACCTATTACGCAAAAGTTTCCCCGAACAGGGTTTATAACCTGGTCAATGGCTTACGCTATGCACAAAATTTTATGGCAGGTTACAATCCCTTTGTGACCTTTCTTGTACTGGCCCTGCTTCTTATCCTGGCTTTTTCCTGGAAACGGGCCGTTTCACCCCGGATCATTTTACTTTCCTTTATCATGTGGATGGGGATTTTACTCCCCATTCTGACCGGCGACGATCACTTCGGCAGCTTTCGTTTTTATCAGCACCTGCTTCTGCCGGCACTGTGGGGTCTCCCTGCCTTTTTGTGGATGTTCAACAGCAGGATCAGGTCCTACCAGGTACTCATCGTCCTCGGCTTTTGCTGGTTCTATATGCTCAACGGTCTCTTTGGATTAAAAGGCGCCCCCCATAGCCAGCTGGATATGGAATTTTCCATCGCGGCAAAAGGCAGAGCCGCCGCCCTGGCCTTGAACCAATGCTGCACACAGACAGATAAACCCTCAGCAGCAGTCATTGCCGTAGGAGGTTTTGCGCTTTTCTATGAAGGAAAGACCGTGGACCTGATGGGCCTCAACGATGTACGCATGGGCCATAGCAAAGGGGACAGAAAAGGGATAAGAGACCATGCGGCCTTTAGCAGAGAAGTATTTTACGAGGAACAGCCTGACCTCCTCCTCCCGATGGTCGTCACCGATCGCGAGGCAGCTGCCCGTCTCAACAGGGGTCTCCTGGATTCTTCCAGCTTCGAGAACCGGGCCATGAAAAATATATTTGCGGAACCCAGGTTCCAAAATGAATACGTTGGCGCCATAGTCAACAATAAAAAAGATAACCACAACCTCTTCTTTTTCTGTAACGTCAACTATCTGACTGCTCTTCAAAAAGATACCAGCCTCGTTATTTCCGTATTTCCCCGCTAGGCCCTTTCGGCCGGCCTTCAAAAGACGGAGCAGGAAGCCCGTCATGGAATAAGATATCCCTGTTATACAGGTTCGCACCCTGGGGATTATCAGCCCAGGCATACCGCACGACGGCAGGTTGAGGCACCGCTTCACTCCAGACAATGACCACATTCTTTCCATCGATCGTCGCATTCGCCGGCACAAAATGATTGTCGGCCCCGGCAATCTCGAAGCCATGCAGCTCCCCGCCACCCTTGACGATAAGCCCGCGATCGGCTTCTTTAAAACTAATATGAGCTTTTCCGCCCTTTATTTTCATAGAATGATATAGTGGTCCCGTCCAGATCATGTCTCCGGCGTCATAGGCAACATACTCCGCCGACAAGGCCAGCCGCTTGCCCACATCTTCCTTATTCAGCGGGTGAATATCGTTCTCTTCCCCAAGATCCATCGCTACCGCCATCCCTGTCTTTGGCAACGACAGCGCCATCCGCTGCGCTTCCCTTAACGCAGCTATCTCGCTTTCTTCCGGCTTATCCTTTACGGGACCATAACCTGCCAGCTGCACAAAGAGAAAAGGGAAAACACCCTGGTTCCAGTGACGGCGCCAGTCTGTGATCAACGCAGGGAATGAGGTCTGGTATTCCTTAGCCCGCGTGACATTCGCCTCTCCCTGGTACCAGATGACTCCTCTGATTGTATAGTTGATCAGGGGAGCGATCATCCCGTTGTAAAGCCCCATCGGTTTGTAAGTGCTGTCGGCATTCCGGCCGGCCACGGTGGTATATTCAGGGAAAGACCTCAATGCTTCCGCGCTTAACCATGCCTCGTCGGAAGCGTCACCCATGGTAGCGGTGATCAGCCCTACCGGTACATGATAGCGCTCATTCAGCGCTCTCGCAAAGAAATAAGCCACGGCGGAAAAACTGCCGATCGTCGCCGGACTGGCCGACTCCCATTTAGCCCCGGGAAGGTTGTCATGCGGAGTATTGAGATCATACTTCTGCGGCACCCTTAATTGCCGGATCGCTGTATTCTCACTATGGGCTATGATCTCGGGGTATTTTTCCTTTACTCTCTCCATCGGCAGTTCCATATTCGACTGCCCCGAACAGACCCATACCTCTCCTACCATGATATTCTTCAGCCAGATATGATTGATGCCATTGATATCCATGACAAAAGGCCCGCCCGCCTTCTTTGGCGACAGCACCACCTGCCATTTCCCACGGTCATCCGTCTCGCCACTGGCCGTCTCCCCACCAAACTTCACCGTGACCTTCTCACCCGGAGAAGCCCATCCCCAGACACGGATAGGGATCTCCCGCTGTAATACCATACCGTCGCTTATCAGCCTCGGAACTTTGACCTGGCCGTAGCCTGCCCCACCTGTCAGCAAGCCTGCCAGGATTCCAATGAATAATTTTCTTTTCATCATAAGACTGTAAATATACCGGTTTACCACAAAAAAAAATGCCGGCCAAAGCCGGCATTTTTTCTCCCTAATTGGAGTATAAGGCCCTAATTGGAGTGTAAGGTAAAATCACTTTTTATCATATCCTCCAGATTATGGACCGGCCGGTCTATATCGTAAGGGATCGGCATACGACTGAACTGTTGAAAATAAAGCAGGCAGGCATCTTTCCATAATACAGCATTGGCACATTGCTCTACCAGTTTACGCTGCACTTCTGTAAAACGGGGGCTGTCTACGAAAGGCAGCACTTTATCCCATATCTTTTGAAATTCACGAACACTCCGGACCCCTCTATCATAACGATAGCAAAGTCCATCCCACAGCGTTTGACCATTTTTCATTTTATAGTCCCAGGGCAGATGATGAAACCATAATAAATATTCTTCGGGACATTCAGCCGGATCACTGAATTTCGAAGCCAGCGGCTCATGATACTGGCTTACGGCATTACTTCCCTGTGCTGTGCGGTCAAAACCAATGCCATTTGTTCCGGCCTGATGATAATAGGGCGGAGTCCAGTCGGCCCTTACCTTCTTCGGAGACCACCACGGCCCCGGCCCGTAATGCCCGTTGGCAGACATGATGTGATGCAATCCCAGCGGCATCATGAAATTGACGGCCACTTCCCGGCTGTCGAGCATCATTTGCCGGACAGGCACAAGAAAATTATTTGTCCAGTCATTCTTTTTTTTCGCATCCGGGAGGCTATCTGTATAAAAGGTCAGCTTCAGCCATTCATCTGCTATTCGCGCGCTGCTCAATGTATCGTTCCACGCCAGTCTGCCAAACGCATACCAGTTCGCCTGCGCAAACAAATACCCGCACCAGTTGCTATCCAGACCGACATTCGAAACACCCGCAATAGCCGTAAATTTTTGAGGATAAATGCTACCGTCGGTACAACGGGCAACCGTGCTGCCTGCGCCCTGTTGGTACGTATCGCTTTTGAGGTTTTCTTCCCACATGGTCGACAAAAAAACGAGATAGACGGAATGCCCCAGGTACTCCTGCGTGATCTGAAATTCAGGCATTATGGGGGTCTTTTTCATGGCCCCGAACAATGGGCTGAAAGGTTCTCTCGGCTGAAAATCCACAGGTCCATTCTTTACCTGTATGATCACGTTATCCCTGAATTTCCCATCAAATGGCATAAATTCCGAATAAGCCTGCTTTGCCCGATCATTATCATTTGCGGCGTATACAAAAGCACGCCACATGACGATACCTCCATAAGGCTTCAAACCATCCGCCAGCAGATTGGCTCCGTCGACATGGCTACGCCCATACTGCTGAGGACCGGGTTGACCTTCGCTGCTTGCCTTTACGACAAAACCGCCCAGATCCGGCACTATGCTATAGATCTCTTTTATTTTGCTGTTCCACCAGGCTACTACAGCCGGATCAAGCGGGTCGGCAGTTTTCAATCCGCCGATCGCTATAGGCGAGGCAAAGTTCACAGAAAGATAGGCCCTTATACCGTAAGGCCGCAGCACTTCGGCGATAGCCTTTACACGCGCAAGATACCCGGCTGTCAATATATGGGGAGACGCATTTACGTTATTAAGCACGGAGCCATTAATGCCGATGGAGGCATTGGCCCGTGCATATTCCCTCCATAATTTTTTATCAGCCTCCGTCACTTCAAATGAATCCGTCTTACGCCAGAAAATGGAGTTGCCTGCATATCCGCGCTCTACCGTTCCGTTAAGATTGTCCCAGTGATCCAGCAGGCGTAATCCGTAAGAAGGGTTGCCAACTTCACCTGCAATATTCTCGCCCATCCTCTGACGTCTCAAAAGATCATACACGCCATACAAAATGCCGATGTCCGTGTTTGCTTCGATCCTGTTTTCGCCAAGCCGGAAACCATCGCTCTTCAACGCTTTATCTTTTTTGACAACTAATGTAACCGAAGCACCCGCCTTGCCCTGCCAGCCGTTCTGCAATTCCTCCCGTGCGATGGCCAGTGTGGCAGATTTTTTGGAACAATCTATCGCCACCGGATTGGCCTTTTCTTTGCTCAGCCACAGCTGATGCCCGGACTGCGCACGAAGGCCCATGGCCGCAAAAAAGAAAAATATACAGGAGAATATTCTTTTCATAAAGTTCTATGCCCGTTTAGTTATACCCAGGGTTTTGATACGCTGCTTTGACCGCCGTGCTCACCTGCATCGCGTCCAGCTGTCCCTGCGGAATAGGACGCAAATAAAGATAAGGCTGAATATTACGCGTTATAGTCTGTGGCGTATGCGCTCCATAGCTGCTACCACAGATCTGATAAGTGGAAGAGAGTTTTGTCCATTCCTGCGTGCGGATCAGATCATACCAGCGATAGCCTTCACCATAATATTCCCTGGAACGTTCCGCCAGAAGATAATCTATATCTATAGTTGCAGGTGTGGCAGCAACCATGTCCGCGCTGTGATCTTCTGTTTTGATAACGTTTCCATTGTTATTCCAACGCCATTTTCCGGCGCGCGCACGAAGAACGTTGATCAAACCTTTTGCGGTACCGTCATTGGCATAGGTGCCGGTTACAGCTGATGTAGCAGCCCCTTCCACCGCGGCTTCTGCGGCTATAAAGAACAGCTCCGAAAATTTAGTGATATTATAAGGACGCGTGCTTCCGGCATTCGGATTACCCAATCCCGTGCCGTTATCGGTACGGTAAGGACCGAGTTTCCAAAGCCCCGGAAATGTAATTCTGCTTATGCCGTTCGGGTCGATGACAAAATCGGCCCTGCCTGGCAATACGCCTGCCCCAACCGCGCTCTTGTACACCGAATTGGAGTAATCGATCGTCTGGGAAGGTTCCGCATCCAGGAAAGTTAAAATTGGATCTCCCGGGTTCACCGTCATAAAATTGGCATTGTATAAAGAGCCGCTTATGCCGGCTAAATTCCAGTTGCCCCGGTAGACCGTTGAAAAGGTACCGTCATAACGCGAATCATTGGTCTTATCGGCAAATGTATTCGTGATGGCGCCAATAGTGGGAGCCATACGTATATACGGGCGGCCCAGAAACTGGATCGACGCACGCTGAACCGAATTCACCGCGGCCCATGATGAATTTTGTTTACTGCTCGTAAGGACCGTATAATTCCAGGTCTGCATCCAGCCCGCAAAATTATCCGGCGAACCGCCATTACCATAGGTAAGGCTGCCGCCATTGTACTGCTGGCTCGCCTGCGTATGATCGGCATACAGCATGATCTCGTTATTCCGGTCATTTGACCCCAGGTTCACATCATAATACGTCGGCTGCAACCCGAAAGTTCCCGGATTTGCAATAGCAGTTGTAGCAAGCGTATAGGCCTGCTGAAAATAATAGGCAGCATCATGTCCATCCGGATCGACCCGGGCTGTATCCGGAAAAGTAGGGATGTTATTGGGGTTCTTCAACCACCAGGCATAGGTCAGATAGGCCTTGGCCAGGTAAAGCTGCGCCAATGGCTTGGTAGCAGTGCCGGTAAGACGGGGCGTAGTCGGTAATTTCCTTACCGCCGTCAGCAGATCCGGGAAGATACATTTGGTATAGACGGTCGGCACGGAATTGCGAACAGAGCCGGCCACCGGGCTGGTGTTGAATTGCAATATACCGGCCCCCAGGTCAAGGGGCACACCGCCGAATGTTTGCACCAGCAGGAAATAATCAAAGGCACGGAAGAAATTCGCCTCCGCTATCAGCGAGCTGTCGACGCCGGCTTTAGCAGCATATTGAATTACACCACTGGCCGTATTGATATTGGTAAAGGCCGTATTCCAGATCACATCGGCGCGGCTGGTGGTAGCCGTAATAGCACCCTGTCCCGATACGTCCATGACCAAAAAATTCTGGTCTGCGCTCTGCCCATACGTCGACTCATCCGTACCGGTTTCACAGGTATTATAATAATAACCTTGCCCATAGATGGTCCGCAGGTGGGCGTACATTTCCGTTAATCCCCCTGTAACCCCGGCGGGGGTCGCGAAAAAGGCAGGCGTATAAGTACTGCGCGGCTGTTCCTTCAGGACCTTGGAACATCCTCCCAGGAACAGGACCATCATGGCCGTCCCTAATAATGTTCTGTTGATATATATGCGTTTCATTATCGTAGTTGTTTAAAATGTTAAATTAAGCCCCATTAAGAAGCTGCGCGTTGCAGGTGTGTTGAACCCCTGGGTCAGCAGACGATGCTGATACTGGGTAGTTACTGCCTGATTCTGGTCGCCGTACGAATTGGTCTGCGGATCCAGACCCGTTTCGCTATGATAAGGTGAGAAAATGACAAATGGGTTTTGTGCGGTAAAATAAAGCCTCAACTGAGGAATATGGAATTTTTTAAACCAGGCATCGTTTGCAAAACTATGCCCCAGGGTGAGGGTGCTGATCTTTAGGAATGATCCGCTGAAATAGCCTAAAGTAGAAGCATATTGGGGATTGTCACCGCTCATCTGTCCTCCCGGTTTGGGATATTTGGCGCCGGTATTGGTAGGTGTCCAGTAATCTACATTGATATTGTTCCTGCGTCCGCTCATCAGATTGAGATAACCCGACGGTCCATAAATGGTGCTGATCAGAATGCCCCCGCTCTGGAAGACACCTACAGCCGACAGATCGAACCCTTTATAGGAAACACGCGTATTGAAACCGCCGATGAATTTGGGATCGGCGTTCTGAGCTATACGGTCATCCGGGTCCAGGGCCCTTGTCGGCACACCGTTGGCGCCGTATGTACCGGTATATTTCACCTTGATCATACCCACATT
>Ga0310811_10009095_pt1 | contig 12808 bp, 8 predicted proteins | sample YCmetagenome_FD_207642 | JGI IMG/M metagenome (GOLD analysis project Ga0310811, IMG submission 207642) | Soil microbial communities from experimental microcosm in Duke University, North Carolina, United States - YC | ecosystem: Engineered > Artificial ecosystem > Soil microcosm > Unclassified ...
AAAAACTTCTGTGCCATCGCCTGGTTCACGATGGCGACGTGCATCTTCAACCCGTCATCCTCCGTGAAAGTGCGTCCGCGGATCATCTGCGCCCCAACAGTCGCAAAGTACGTGGGAGTAATCTCTCGGCGCGTCGCCTCGTCATGCTCACCCGGTCGTACTGGCTGCCCGTCCACGATGAAGTCGCTGAACGGCCCGTTTCCGGTCAGCGGCAGAAATGTGGCGATCGCCGCCGAGCGCACTCCCGGCAGGTTCTCCATCCTGCGCAGCACTTCCTTCTCAAGCGCGATCGACTTCTCATCCGTGCCGTATGTTGACGGCGATGCCGCAACGCTGATCATCGCTAAGTGATCCGCCCGTATTCCTGTAGCTACGTGCAGCAGTTGAAACAAACTCCGCGTCAGCAGCCCCGCACCCGCCAGCAGCAGCATCGCCGTCGCCAGCTCCAGGACCACCAGGCTCGATCCCAACCGCCGCCACGTCATGCTCGCCGCTGTGCGTCCGCCATCCGTCAATCCCCCGCGCACATCTCGCAGCGGCAGACGCACGAGCGGCACCACGGCGAACAGCATCCACGCAAACAGTGGAACAGCCGCCGCATAGAGCGCAACATGCGCGCTCAAACCGGCTTCGGACAGAAACGGCATTCCCGCCAGCATGTCCGCAGGCATCAGCCGCGGCAACGTGCGCACCGCTATACTGGCGATCGCGACCCCCAGCAGACTGCCCGCTCCCACCAGCACTGCGCTTTCGGTCACAAACTGGCGAACGATACGCGTTGCCGAAGCACCCAGTGCGCCACGGAGCGCCATCTCCCGACGGCGGCTCTCCGACCGCACCAGCAGAAGGTTCGCGACATTCACACCCGCGATCAGCAGCAGCAGCGCCGTGCCCACCAGCAGCGTCTTGAGGATCGGTGCTACATCGCCAACGATAACCTCCGTCAGCGGAAACACCGCCGCACCCTGCCCCTGGTTCGAATCCGGATATTGCTTCTCCAACTGCCGCGCCAGACGTGTCACATCATCGAGCGCAGCCGCCACCGTCACGCCATCCTTCAGCCGCGCCACGCCAAACAGGTTATGGCAGATGCGTCGCTTCGAGCAGGAACTCGCGGGATCGATCGTGTCCCAGAACTCCACCGGCTCCACCGGCGCGAAATGGAACTCACGCGGCATCACCCCCACAATCGTCTTCCCGACGCCGTCGAGCGTCACCGCCTTGCCCAGGATGTCCTTCCTTCCGCCAAAGCGTTTCTGCCACGATGTATAGCTCAGAATCACCGCGCGTCCCGCATCGCGGCCATCTTCCTCCGCGCGAAAATCGCGCCCCAGCATCGGCACGACTCCCAGCGTCTGAAAGAATCCCGAGCTCACATGCGCGCCGGCTGCCAGCTCCGTTCCCTGCGGCGACCGCAGCATGAAGTTCCACCCGCTATACATATCCACGGAGTCGAAACTCTTGTTCAGCTGCTTCCAGTCCAGATAGTCGAGATACGAAATGCAGTACTTCGGTCCCGCCGCAATGCTCTCGAACAGCCCCACCAGCCGCGCCGGATCGCGATACGGCAGCGGCTTTACCAGCGCAGCGTCGACAAACGTGAAGATCGCCAGGTTCGCGCCCATCCCCAGGGCTAGAATCAGAATCGCCGTCAGGGTGAAACCCGGACTCCGCCGCAGTTGCCGCATCGCGAACCGCAGGTCCTGCACCACAGTCTCTGCGCGAAAACCGATCACCTCATGGCTCTGCTCGTTCAGCCGCGTCACATTGCCGAACTGCCGCTGCGCCGCATAGTGAGCCGCCTCCGCTGTCATGCCGCTATCGACGAATTCCCTTTCCGCCGCCGCGCGATGAAACTCCATCTCCTCGTTCAGCTCGTCGCGAAATCTATCGCGCCCGAAGAGCAGCCGGAGCCTGCGTAGAAAACGAAGCATCGATGCCATGACCAACTCCAAATCTAAAACTCTGCTTTTTTCAGCCCGTCTGCACCACCGCGCCGAGGTAAGCGACCACAGGAAGCGAAACCCAGTGCTTGCGCCGTAGGCGAGTCCGCAGTGCGGTCACTCTTACTCCGCGCGCAACGCCTCCACCGGATTCACCGACGCTGCCCGCCGCGCCGGCAGATAGCTCGCCAGCATCGCAGCAACAGCCAGCACAGCGGCCACCAACCCCAGAATCTGCACATCCCACGACTGCACACCGAACAGGAGTGACCGCATCAGCATCCCCGCAGGCAGCGAACAAGCCAGACCTGCGAGTATGCCAGCCGCCGTCAACCCTCCCGCCTCTTTCAGCACAAGCTGATAGATAGAACTCCGCTGTGCGCCCAGAGCCACGCGCACCCCGATTTCGCGAGTCCTTTGACTAACCGAGTAGGCCAGAACTCCGTACAGTCCAACCGAACCGAGTAATAACGCCAGGACAGCAAAACCGCTCACCATCCATGCGGAGGATCGATGGAGATACGTTGCGGGCGATTCATTCACCCGCTCCGTCATCGACCCTTCTTCCGAGATGGCGATTCCAGGATCGATCCGGTCGATCAAGGCGGCCATCGTTGAGTGGATCGAGTCTTCTGTCAGGGAGCTGCGGACCAGCAAATAGAAGGCTGTGTCTGGGTCCTGAGCGAAGGGCGTGTACATGGCCGCGCGCATGGGCTGATCCGGAGGACCCTCCTTGATATCGTCAACGACGCCCACAATCTCGATAGGCGGCTCTGAAGCGTCGAACCGGATGCGTTTGCCAATAGGATCGTCTCCAGAAAAATAACGCTTCGCCATTGTGCTGTTGATAATCGTCACCGCGGGTTTTGAGGCATCTTCTGTAGCACGGAAGAAACGGCCGCGCAGCAGACGTACTTGGAGCGTCGTGAAATAGCCGGCACTCACTTCCCGCTGATTTACCTCTTTGAGTGCGCCAACTGTGGGTTGGCCAACGATCTCAAACGTCGTGTTGCCGCCGGCACTCCCTATCGGCAGGCTGTGGCCAATACTTATCGAAGTCACTCCCGGCAGAGCAGCTCCATCTTCCAGGAAGCGGTTCGCCACGACAGTGATCTGCTCCTTTACATAGCTTGAATGCGGCAGAAGAACGCGGAGTGTAGCTACGTGCTCGGGATGGATTCCAAGGTTCGTATGGAGCAGCAGGTAGAAGCTCTTGGTCAGCAAGCCCGCGCCCGCAAGCAGCACCATAGCGGTCGCAAGTTCGATGGCCACCAGATTACCTCCAAGCCTTCGCCAAACCGTGCCCGAAGTGTTGCGGCCACCTTCACTGAGACCATCCTGAGGAGTGCGCACTGAAGGAGTGCGCACTGACAATCCCAGGCTGGGAACAGCAGAGAAGAGCAACGCCGCAGCAAGCGAGATAGCACACGCAAAGGCCAGGATGTGAGAATTCAGCCCTAGTCCTTTCAGGTAAGGCATGGCAATCATCATGGGCGGTGGTATGAGATGGGTGAGCAGTTGCATCAGCATCCACGCGGTCCCAAGCCCAAGGGAGCTACCAAGCGCGACCAGCACCAGACCCTCAGTGACGAATTGCGCTGTAAGGCGGAGGCGCGAAGCTCCCAGCGCACCGCGTAACGCAAGCTCGCGTTTGCGAACCTCCGTGCGCACCAGCAACAGGCTGGTGACGTTGACACAGGCTATGAGAAGGAGCAGTTCCGTTCCGCTGAGAAGAACGAGCATGATGGGTCGGACGTTGCCGACAATGACGTCAGACAACGAGACAACCGTGGCCCCCCGGCCTTGATCTGAATCCGGATATTGCTTCGCGAGTTGCGCCGCGATCGATTGCATATTGGCCGTCGCAGCCTGAAGGGTGGCTCCGTCCTTGAGCCGCGCGATAGCCGAGAGCCCATGAGCGCCCCGGTCCTCACTCTGGGAAAGGTGAAGTGACTCCCAAAATTCCGCCGAGCCGGTGGGTGCAAAGTGAAACGCCGCCGGCAGCACGCCGATGATGGTGCTCGGCATGCCGTTCAAAGTGACTGTCTGCCCGATCACATCTCTTCGTCCTCCGAAGCGCCTCTGCCATGTGCCATAACTAAGCAGCACGTTACGGCCAGCTCCGGATTCGTCCTCGCCTGCACGAAAATCCCGTCCCAGGATCGGAACAACGGCAAGAGTCCGAAAGAAACCGGCAGTCACGGCTGCGCCTTCTACCCGCTGTATTCCCACCGGGGTACTCAATAGCGATTCGCTGCTATCGAATGCATCCAGTCCACTGAAGACCGTATTGAGCCGCTTCCAGTCGAGGTAGTCGAGAACCGACAGATGAAAGCGAGGGCCGCTTGGCGTGCTCTCAAACAGCGCAACCAGCCTGGAGGGATTTTGATACGGCAACGGCTTGATCAACGCTGCGTCGACGAACGCAAAAATGGACACGCTTGCGCAGATTCCGAGCGCAAGTGTGAGTATCGCCGTGCAGGCAAAGCCGAGGTTTCTGCGCAATTGCCGCAGGGCAAACGCCACATCCTGCGCCACGTTCTCCACTCGGAAGCCAACCACCTCATAGCTCCGCTCGCGCAGCCGCGTAGCATTGCCAAACTGCCGCCGCGCCGCATGCCTCGCCGCCTCTGGAGTCATTCCCTCATCGACAAACGCGCGCTCCGACGCGGCGCGATGGAACTCCATCTCCTCGTTCAGCTCGTCGCGAAACCTCTCGCGCTCAAAAAGCAGCCCCAGCTTGCGCAGAAAACGACTAAAAGACGCCATCGGCCACCTCACGCATCCTGCAGCACACGGCCAATCGCCGTAATCATCTGTTGGAATTCGGAGAGCTCCACCCCAAGCTGCTTCCGCCCCGCCGCCGTCAGCGTATAGAAGCGCGCGCGCCGGTTGGTCTCCGTCATCTTCCACTCTGCCTTCACCCAGCCCTGCAGTAGCAGCCGCTGCAGCGCCGGGTACAGCGATCCCTCTTCCACCGTCAGCACCTCATCGGAAAGCCGCTTGATTGCAAGGGCAATCCCGTAGCCGTGCAGCGGCGCTCGTTTCAGCGTCGTCAGGATCAGCAGATCCAGCGTCCCGGGCAGCAGATCGTTCTTCTTTGCCATGATGTTGTCCTGATCTATACATAGATTATCTATGGATAGAAAGTCAATGGCTTATTTTCCGCCGCTGCAGCGCGGTCGCCCGGATAACTCCTCTAGGCCAGCTAAGATCGAACCCCCGCACAAGCACTTCGGAGTTACAATCGCACACCCCGGAGCCGCTACTTCGGCTATCGGGGAAAGAAAGAGGTGAGTGCATGATCGGAAACAAGATCGGCGAAACCAAAGGAAAAAGGGTGGTGCAGCGGGTGCTTTCTACTGACCCGCCCACCGCAGAGGTTTCCTTTGAAGATAGTGGCAGTATGTTCGGCGTTGCCACCACTGGCATGGGAACCTATACCTCAATCGTCCGTGCAGACGGCTCCATTCACGGTCAGGGCCAGGGACTCATCATGACGCCGGATGGCGAGATCGTCACTTGGACGGGCACCGGTGTCGGCAAATTCGGAGCAGCCGGAGCCGTTAGTTACCGCGGCATGCTCTTCTTCCAAACCACCTCGCAAAATCTCGGCCGCCTCAACAACACCTGCGGCGCCTTCGAATACGACGTAGATTCCGCCGGCAACACAATCTCCAAAGTATGGGAATGGAAGTAACGCCGCCACAAGCTATCCGGCCAGAATGATCCTCGAAGAGCATCGCGGGCCCAGGAAAATCACCGGAGGTTTCCAGGCTTCTCACTCGAGACCGGAATTCCGCACCTCCCCCAAAGGTGCGGCCAAATCAGGAAACTCCTCCCGCGAGTGGGCGACTGTGCTCTTCAACCCATCACTCTTGCCGTTGCCCTGCATTGAGTCAACCGTGTAGTAGTAGGTCGTGTGCGGCTTAAGGCCGTTCACACGCACGCGGAAAACCGTATAGGAGTGGTTTTGGTTCAATCTGATGGGAGATTTCGCCGTCTCGCTCAGATGGTTTGGATCGGTACCGTAATGCACAACACCGAAATGTTGATCCGAACCCCCGGGATTGTTGCTCGTCCACGTGATGATGGCATCATTGTTTTTTACCGATTCGAGCTCAGGCCCTTTGGTGATACGGACGCGCGGGGCTGGTTTGGCTGGAGCAAGTATTTGAGCATGTATCTGGGCCCGGGAACTGGCTGAATGGGAGCAGCGCACGCCGCCAACCATAATCGTGACCGCCAGCGGCAGGAGCGATCTATATACACGCAGACATGTCATGGTGCAAACCTCAAAGAGAATTGCGCAAATAGATCTTTCCCGTTTGGGGCGATTGAAGGGCGCATGGAGACGAGCCTCCATGCGCCTGTTTTCTTAGTACGGCGCGTCTTCTAGTGGTGTATGGAGGTCGCTGAAATAATCGTAGAGTTCCCCTGCGTTGAAGCATTCCCACCCGACATGCAAGCCCCTGTAAAGGCATTGATGTCCGGATAGGGAGTTGTGTAACCGTCGCTGAGTGTTTGCAGGAAGGCGACGATCTGGTTCTCCTCCTGATCCGTCAATCCGAGTTTACCCGTCGTCATGTCCAGGTTTTGCGGCACTTCGGGTTCCGGCCAACAGGTCACTTTTTCGACTGTACCCGCAGGGCAGTGTCCTGACTCCACGGCGAACCTATAAACGTCACGTGTGTTGTAGAAATGTACGAGTTGCTTCAGGCTCTTGATGTAGCCGTTATGGAAAAATTCCTTCTGGAAGTAGGGCCCCGGTGCCTCCGTGGTGGGACACTGCGGCGGTGCAAGCCCCGCATTGCGCGCCGTAGACACCTGCATTTGGCCGTCAACACTCGACGCAAACTTTCTCCACGTCGAGTTTGGGTTGGGGGCCGAACCGAATCCGCTTCTCAGAAAAGTACCCAGCCCGTAATCGGTGTAGGCAAAGCCTTCCGGATTGACCGTGAAACCGAAGGAATCCGGCGTGGCCTCGTAATAAACGGCGACCCTGGGATTCTTGGGTAAGCCCTCATTCGCTGAGCCGAAGCAGGTAAACAGAGGAGTTACGTTGGCTGTTGTCCCGGTGTCCTCGCTGTCTGGAGCAGAAGGTAAAGGAGCGGTTGACCGGCCGTCCAGATGGCATGAATTGCAGTTGCCCTTGCCGCGGAACAGTTTGTAGCCAGCCATCTCGTCTGCTGTCAGTGTGTAATTGCCCTTGAGGTAAGCATCGAACTTCGAGGTGAACGGGCTGACCATCTCACTATGCTCGTATGCGTTCAGCGACTGAGCCCAGTGATCGTAAACCTGATTTGAGCGAGTGCGGTCAGCCGGGCTTAGCGCAACTGGTGTAGCGCTCCCGCCCAACGAGGTAGCTCCAATAGGAGTAGCGCAGATCTGGGCAGTGTGGGCCGGCCAGTTGATGTCGAATGAACCCTTTCCCCACACCTCCTCAAAGAGAGGTCTGTAGGTAGCTAGTGAAAGCTTGTACGTAACGCAGGCGGTGTCAGGGTTGCCCATTTCGTCAGGATCGACTGGAGGAAACTGTGATTGCTCCGCGTCAGGACTCCTGAGCAAATACCCGGTTGCGCGTGAATCCCAGAAATTTCCGCCAAAGAAGAGGCCCTGAACCGCGTCGTACTGGAGCGGGGGGAAGTAGGCCGCGTACGTGTATCTCTGCGCTGTCCGCTTGCCGGCGCGGAAGTGTACGCTTCCAGGATACGCGATCATGGTCAGATTCACCGACGGAATCGGCCCGCTGAAGGCCACGTACGGCATGTGGCAGGACGCGCACGCTTGATTTTTAAAAGGTGAGATGTTCTTGTCGAAATTCATCAGCTTGCCGAGTATTTCTACTGAGGCAACGCCGGTGTTCTGAAGTATGGGCGGATTCCCCGTCAGCGTTGGCGGCGGCAGCGCCTTCCACTGCCGCATCGCTTCGGCTTCGATGAAATCTATCTCCCGCAGAACTCTTGCCATCTCGGAACTCAAATCCGATGGGAGAATCCCCTTCGAATACGGGTTGTAGACCGCGGTAGACGCGGCATCCATTTGCCCGCACACCATGTGGGTGGTGATTGACATCGCGGACGCAATAACCGCGCAGCCCGCGCCCAATGTTAACGATCTGGATTGTTTCAAGGGGGCACCTCCTCTGAGCGGCAAGGTTCGGGCGGGGATTGCCCGTATGAGATAGGCCGCACATGAGCACTCTCATGGCGCTTTGCTTAATTACCCGAACAGGTTGGAGGCCGCTAATTCCTCAAAAGCCGGGGAGCGAATGAGTCCTCGGCAAACGGCAGGACTGACAGATCGGAGACACCGGGAGAAAATGAGCTACCGAACTACAGGGGAAGATAATGGTCCTGCCGTTAAGGACCTGTCAATCTCAGGCTCGCTAAATCTGGGTCTTTGGATTTTCATGCGAGCGAAAAGCGCGTGAGTCTGCCCGGAACTCCGGTTCAAAGCAGAATGTCCGCGCCCTGCTCGGCACGTGGCAAGTGCCATCCCATGGCTAGGGCAATGGGAAGGCTAAAGCACTCCCAGATGCTCGGGATACCGTGCCTCGAGAGCGCTCACCAGAAGTTCAAACTCCGGAAGCATCCGTAGACCTTCAAGGCACGGGTCGTTCATAAAAAATGGCCAGCATGCGAAACCTGTGCTGACACTTCGCTCCAGCCACTCAAAAGCGGTATCAGGTCGCCCTGCCAGGGCCAGAATGCAGGCGATCTGGTAATAGGTATGGTGCGCGTGTCCAAATGATTTTGGACTTGCGCAAGCCTTCGCCATGCAATCGAGTGCGGCTTCGAATCTCCCTTGCAGTGCCCAAAAGACTCCCTCAAGGCTGATGATCAGCGGATCTTCCGGCAACAGCAGCAGCGCTTCATCCAGCAGATCGTTCGCCTCTTTCCAATCCCCCGTCATCATGGCTGGCTGCGGAGCAAAATAGATTGCGTACTTATTGCTTGGGCTTTCTGCACGCCATGCGTGAATCACTTCGCGCGCCGCTTCGTATTCCCGATTCCAGATATGGACCTGGACAATACTCGAACTCACAGCCTTTCTGGGATCGAAAGGCCGGCCTCTTTCGTACATGTCGCGCGCGTAATCAAGCAGCCCGATATGCGCCAGGATGGTGCCGAGACGATTGTAGGCATGAGGCAGATTGTTCTGCAGGGCGAGGGCGCGCTTGAGCTCGCCAATCGCTTCCAGGTGTTGAAAGTTCTTCGACGGTCCCCACAGCAGAAAAGCGCTGGCAACGTGTCCTTCGGGAAGATTCGGATCTAGTTCGAGCGCGCGCCGGCAGTGAAATTCAGCCCTTCCCAGCCATACGCTGGCTGGATCGAATTCGAAATGGCGAGTTGTGCACACGAACGAAAGGGTCGCGTGACTTAGAGCGAAATCGGGATCTCGCGTCACTGCGTTCGTCAGGTGATGCGCGGCCTTCTCCATCATGACCGGATCGCCAGAGGCGCTCAGCCGATAGCCCCGCATAAATTCCGCATAGGCCAACGGATCTCTGCTATATCGCGGGCGATGCTCGGCCATCGCTCGACCAAGCGGCCGGTTCAGTGTGCTCGCAATCTGCTTCGCGATCTCACTCTCGAGCTCTGATAAGTGATTCATGTCGAGATCGCATTTCCTTACAAAGCAAACGCTCTGCGAATTTGCGTCGAACATCTCCAGAGAGAGACGCCATTGACCTTTGGAGATCTGAATGGCGCCATGGACCATAAAACGAACGCCCATCCGGGCAGCGATCTCCGATGCGTTGGCCTCTCGCGGCACGCTCAGCATCGCTGAAGTTGGCAATACATCCACACCCGGCAGATTTCCCAGGCGCGAGCACAACGCATCTGCGAACCCCAGGCAAAGACCATGGTCGTCCGTGGCCTTCCCCAGAACCACCAGTGGAAGCACGCCAAGTGATGAGCGCTCGTTCCATCCGCTCGCGGTTTCCGGCCGAACGACGCCGGCAGAAGCTTGCCCAAAATCAGCGCGCGGATATTGCGCTTCGACCACACGCACAGGACCGATGAATCGGTACCCTTTCCCAACTACCGTTTCGATAAAGCGCGGTTGAGCGGAATCGTCATTCAGTGCCGTCCGGATCTTTCGCACAATGTTGTTCAGATTTTTGTCAGTGTCGATAAACAGATCGGAGCGCCAGAGTTTCTTGACGATATCTTCGCGTGACACCATTTGCTCTCGTCGGCCAACCAGGAAGATCAGCAGCTCCATAGACTTCTTTTCTAGCTTCACCCGTCGGCCGGAGAGGCGCAGTTCGTATCGCCCGAGATCGAGTTCAACTTCATCGATAACTCGTTTTGCACTGCACATAAAGGTCTCGTATTTGGAATCTTCCGATAAGACTCAGTGACTTGAAAAGATATACGAAAAATATACAAACTTTACCTGCTACCGATTGGAATGGCCCCTTCGCTAAGGGATGATTCTCGCGGATTCAAAATCCCCAGAGTGGAGACAGAAAGATGAAACGAAGCACGTACCTCTTACTCGCGCTGCTTGGGTTATTCTGCGGCGCGGGTCAGTTCCTCAAGGTTGCGGCGCAGGCTCCAGCCCATCAAACAAGACATGTGTTTACTCCGGATACCATCCCGTGGGGTCCGGCACCGCCGGTGGTGCGGCCGGGAGCGCAGTTCGCGGTGCTCGAAGGCAACCCGCTCGCCGCGAGCGGTGACTACACCGTGCGTTTGAAGATGCCGGATGGCTACCGGATCTCACCCCATTGGCATCCCAAACGGGAAAATGTCACTGTCATTTCCGGAACATTCAAAGTCGGAATGGGTGATGTCTTTAACACCAAAACCATGGCCGCCCTCACCGCTGGCAGTTTTGGTTTCCTCGATCCCAGCATGCACCACTACGCCATGGCATGCGGAGAGACCATCGTGCAGGTCCACGGCCAGGCTCCCTTTCAGTTCAACTACGTCAATCCGGAAGATGACCCCAGGGAAAAGTAGGTCTGACCCTCAAGTATGGAGGGAGGATTTCAGCAGTCGGCCGTGCAGCAAACAATCGGTGAAGGCCGCAGGCTCCAGGAAGCGTCAACAATCGCTTCCTGGGACGAATTCCAGACAAGCGCCCCGATTCAGAAACTGAAGTCTTCCGTGGTTCGTTCACGTCTCGATCGGGTATTGTTACCTCACCACCAGGCTCGGATCAGGAGGAAAACTCCGATGAGCTTCGACGTGATTACCGTGGGCGGTGGGCTCGCTGGATCTACTCTCGCCACAGAATTGGCTCGCGCTGGCTACAAAGTACTCGTCCTGGAACGAGAAACTCATTTCAAGGACCGGGTTCGCGGCGAGAATATGCTGCCGTGGGGAGTCGCGGCCGCCCGCCGATTAGGGTTAGTGGACTACCTTGTCGCCAGCGGAGGACATCAACCTCCGTATTGGATCACTTACATGGGCGGCAACCCCGTTGCGAGCCGCGATCTCCAGGCAACAACGCCACACGGCGAAGCCTCATTGAATATCTACCATCCCAGCTTGCAGGAAGCGTTGCTCCGGCGTGCCAGTGTCCATGGCGTCGAGGTGAAGCGTGGCGCGAAGGTGTTGAGTGTCGATGCAGGGCCGGATCGGCTTCCAAAAATTACGTTCGAGCACGAAGGCAGCCAGCAGACGCTGAGTGCACAAGTGATTGTCGGAGCAGATGGCCGCACCTCTCAGGTTCGCGGATGGTGCGGATTTGAGATACAACGAAATCCAGATCTTCTGACCATTGCAGGAACATTGCTCGCGGGAACCGACATTCCCGATGGAGCTGTTCATCTCGCATTTGGCGTTGGCTGCGCAACGCTTTTGGCGCCGCTCGGCGGCCGGCGCGCTCGAGCATATTACGTTTATCCCGGGGTCGCTGGACGTCGAGGACTCTCGGGCAAAGACAAGACTCAGGAATTCATCCGGCTCTGCCAGTCAACGGGTGTGCCGGAATCGTGGTTCGCCGGAGCGGAGTCGATCGGGCCGCTCGCCGAATTCGACGGCGCGGATCGCTGGGTCGAATCGCCCGCCAGAAATGGAGTTGTTCTCATCGGCGATGCGGCTGCCTCTTCGGATCCCTCTTGGGGCTGCGGTTTGGCACTGACACTCTTGGACGTCGAGCATCTCGCGAAAGCACTCTGCGAGAGCGATGACTGGAACGCCGCGCTTGGTCGCTACGCGGGGGAGCACGACGAGTACTACTCGGCCCTTCATCGGATCCTCGGCTGGATGACGGAACTGACATGGACGCCGGGCCCGGAGGCCGATGAGCGACGTGGGCGAGTCTTTCCCCGCATGTTGTCCGACCCGCGAGGCTTCCCCGACTCCATCGGACTCGGGCCGTTTGGTCCAAACGACGACGAAGCAAGAAGGCTCGTCCTGGGCCTCAACTAAGCCCGTTGGAACGAACCGGCATTGCCGAATGGCAGTATGCTGCTTGCTTCCGCAGCGACGATTCGTCTGCTGACGACCATGGCTGCATCAGCGAAATTGCCGCCTCTTCGTCGCGGACCTGGCCTCCGCTAATCCCAAAGACTCCGTCCCATTCCGGATACTATTGGCGAATTCCCAACGATTCTCCGCAAGTTACCGCAAACCCCCGTTTCACGTGCACTACAAGTTTCACGTGCACTACAAAGTGATAAGCTCGCCAGCGTTAGGATTATTTCCGAGTTGCCGACTAATCGGAAACAAACCGCTGATGTGATCATGAGCCGGCTGAATTCTCAACCTTGAGGAGCCGTCGAATTCGTTCGATTCCGCAAAGCACGTCGGAGAAAAGATTGCAGATGGTTGTAGAACCATCAAATTAATTTTTGGTTTCTGAATACGTAGTCTCCAATGCCTCCCGCCTACCCTAGATGAAAC